>Ga0209340_1001002_pt1 | contig 23405 bp, 22 predicted proteins | sample EPASupsiteSAE323_FD_187266 | JGI IMG/M metagenome (GOLD analysis project Ga0209340, IMG submission 187266) | Bioremediated contaminated groundwater from EPA Superfund site, New Mexico - Sample SAE3-23 (SPAdes) (version 2) | ecosystem: Environmental > Aquatic > Deep subsurface > Groundwater >... | reverse complement strand
AAATCTCTTCGCCTGTTTCTCGTATAACCTGTTTAATCTCGTCACCGTTCAGAAAGTCCATCCTGTTCAGTAACCGGTTCAGAACAGTTCTCAAAGATGAGGATAAGAAGGGTCAGATCAATCTCGCGGATCCAAATTGACTCGTTGATCGAGACCATCGGTCTTCAAAAGAAAAATGAGGGTATGTAGCTATTCTCAAAAGTTATTCATGAGTTTGGTCGCTGAAATGTGACTATACTCCAATCAAAAAATATTTCAGAGATCTCTTTTCAGAACTCGTACTTCGTCCCGACCGGATTCAGGATGACACGGCAGGGAGATAGCGGTCCGTCAATACGGGCGGTCTCACATCACGGGGGTCGGGGTCGGGACCTGCAGGTCAGTGAAATTATCGACAGGGATAATCGCCCTGGCACTGCCTGCTTCGCAAGGAGACGGGATTTCCGTCACGGGATCATCTTCGCTGCCGGGCAGTATGTGCCCATAGGTTAATCAATCAGGAGGACTGCCATCGGCTCCGGGTGCCCTTCGACCGGGAACCTGATGGGCATCCCCGCTTTTGTGGCGGTCTTCTTCATGTTGATGCCGACCGCGTGCTCCGGGATCCGGGCTTGGGTCGGATGCAGGCAGACGCCTCCCTTCACGTTGCAGGTCTCGCAGAGCCGGCAGGAACCGTTCACAAAGGCGAGGGCGAAGGTATAACCCTGGTTGAACGCGGTACGCTCCAGTTCCAGCATCAGGGGAGCGCAGTCCCGGCTCCCGGTAAAATAGTCCTGCCAGAACTGCGTTGCCTTCTCTTTCTTGTCAGTGGGAGCCTCAGGGTCGAGCCAGTACCGGTAGATCGAGCAGATCACATCCGGGTCGGCAATCGCGGGCGACGTGAACTTCACGAGAAGGGCATACTGGTATTCGGACAGGATCTTCCGGAACTCGTCCGGGGTCGGGACATACGGGGGACAGGTCAGTTTCTTCCCGTACCCGATGCAGCCGGCACGGCACTTGAGGGGCACCCGGTTTTCGACAACGATATCCGATGCAGGGATAACCTTTGCTTCGGTTGCTCCCAGGTTCCTTGCTGCATCGACAAGGAACGCAAATTCCACAGCGGGTTCCGGGGCTGATGGCATCTTTCCACCCTTCCTGTACAGAATGGTTTGTTCCGGTTGCCCATGAGTCCTTGGTTCCGGAAGCGGGATACCCCGATAGCCCCGAGCGTCATTCCCGCAGCAACGTACGGCCCGGGTTCTCTTTCGCACCACCCGCCCCGAATTTATCCTTGAAAAAACGGAGCTTTTTCCTATGTCGCGCCCACCGGCCCTCGCAGGGTTTGTCCTCTTTGTCAGGGACATAGATCGATCGAAAGAATTTTACCAAGATATCCTGGGCCAGGAGATCGCGCTCGATCTCGGTATCAACGTGGGGTTCCGGAGCGGCCTTGCACTCTGGCAGAGGGAGTATGCGGAAAACGTCATCTTCGGGAAGCATTCCGGTACCGGGCCGGAAGACACCCTCGAGATCTATTTCGAGACAGACCGGCTCTCCGGGATACGGGAAGACCTGCGGAACAAGGGCGTCCCCTTCGTTCACGATATCCGCGAACAGCCCTGGGGCCAGCGGGCATTCCGGATCCGGGACCCTGATACCTTCATTATCGAGATCGGGGAACCCATGGACTTCGTGATCCTGCGGATGAGGGAAGAGGGGCTGTCGGAAGAGGATATCGTGAAGAAGACAACCATGCCCGCAGAACTTGTCCATGAGGTACTGTCAGCGGGCTGAACCGTTCGGGGCCGGGAATATGCCGGCCATCGGACATACTGCACGCACGGATCCATTGCAACCTGCCCCGGATTACGGGCCGGATAACCGGCATATCCCTTTCGGACCGCAACCTTTCCATATCCTCCCATCGAAACTTCCGGAATGCACGAGCTGACGGTTGAGGAAATCATCGCGGTCCACGACCGCCGCCTGGCAGGGACCCCGGACGATACCCGGCTCATCTCAGAACCGAACCTCCACCAGCTGGCCTTCCGGGCGAACAGGGAGCCGGAAATCTTCCGGCGCACCGCGCTCGTCATCTTCTCGCTCGTCGCCTACCCTGCATTCCGTGACGGAAACAAACGGACGGCGATTGCCCTTGCAGCGGAAATCCTTGAAGAGGTGGGATACCGGTTCGATGGCCGGGATCCCGCTCTCGCCAAACTTCTCTCTGGAATAGCCGCTTTCACGACCGAACAGGAAGATATCGAGGCCTGGCTCCGGAAGAATATGTCCCGGTAAAGGACATGAGGCCAGTACTGCTGCCATCCGTTTTTTCCCGGGATTCACAGGTATCGCAGGAACCGCAGGACTCTTTCGGGTATTCTTCCCCGAAATAAGAGAGCAGGTATCTTCTCCGGCAGGAACGGGTCTCGCAGAACCCGATCATCGCGTCGAGTTTTTCCCGCGCGGCCCGGAGCCGGCGTTCGTGCGGGATGCCGGCCGAAAGAAGGCCCCGGATCCTCGCGGCATCGGACGGGCTGTAGAAGAGGATGCACTCAGCGGGCCGCCCGTCCCGCCCTGCCCGGCCGGTCTCCTGGTAATAGGCTTCCGGGGATTTCGGGAGCGTCATGTGGATGACATACCGGACGTCCGGCTTGTTGATCCCCATCCCGAACGCAATCGTCGCGCACACGATGGTTAAGCCGCCGCCCAGGAACCGGTCCTGCACCGTGTCCCGCACGCGTCGGGGGAGACCGGCATGGTAGGCCTCCGCATCGTACCCGCGTTTCCGGAGATCTGCTGCCAGCTCTTCGGTCTCTTTCCTGCTCCCACAGTAGATGATCCCGGGTTCGTCGCGGTGCCGGACGAGGGCGTTCAGGAGCCGGATCCGGGGGTTCTTCCCCGGAACCACCCGGTACGAGAGATTCTTCCGGTCAAAACTCCCGATGAATTCCTTCGGGCTGACGAGTCCGAGCTGCTCCCGGATGTCGCGTCTGACCTCCGGAGCCGCACTCGCTGTCAGGGCGATAACCGGGACCTTGGGGAATTTTTTCTTCAGGAACGAGAGCCTGCGGTACTCAGGCCGGAAATCATGCCCCCACTCCGAGATGCAGTGGGCCTCATCGATCGCAATGAGACGGACCGGCAGGGTACCAAGCATCTCCGCGAAATCCGGCATCGTGCAGCGCTCGGGCGAGACGAAGAGGAGACGGATGCTCCCGTCGCAGAGACCGGTCCGGATTTCCGCCCGCTCCCGGTTCCCGGGGGCGCCGGACCAGGACGCGGCGGGAATCCCCCGGGCATTCAGGTCGTCCGCCTGATCCTTCATGAGGGAAAGGAGAGGGGAAACCACAACTGTAAGGCCGTCCGCGAGGAGCGCGGGGATCTGGTAGCAGATTGATTTCCCACCGCCGGTCGCTATGACCGCAAGGGTGTCTTTTCCGGAGATGACCGACCGGATGATCTTCTCCTGGCCGGGACGGAACCGGGTATGGCCCCAGTAGGTTTTCAGGAAGTCGCGGGCTGCGTTCATGATGCACTTCAGAAATCCGGTTGGTATCACACGGTTTTCCGGATGCGGTATAAATGGCCGGGCGCGGAGGGTGAAAATGAACGTGCAGGCAATGCAGGCCCGGGGGGAAAAGTTCCAAGAAACGGAGACTTACCGGAGGTCTTCCGCGACCCGCAGGAGTGTAGCTGCAAGCCGTTGACGGAATGTCTCCGGGTCAAGCGCTGACGCAACATGCCGGTCCAGGATCATGATGCGGTCGGCCTGCGCAACCAGCGTATCCATGGCACAGGCTGCGACAACGAGCGTCGTCTCCCCCATCTTCTCCCGATCCCCTGCAAGGATCTCGGATAGAGGCGTGATCTCGCCGGTCTGGAGGCAGCTCCGGACAAGGAGGTTTGCGGCCGCCCGGTCCTCATCGATGACGAGAAGCGGGGCTTTCCCCGCGACCGCTCTCTGGACCTGGCATGCCATCGTCATCGAGCCGCTCCCCATCCCGTATGCCGCCCGCACCGTCCCGTTCATCCCGGGCGGTAATGCGGAGAAGAACATGCTCACGTCTGCCCCTGCAAGCGTCTCACCCACGGCTTCCGCAGTGCAGAGCCCGAGCACCGTCACAATCCGCTCCCTCCCATCGCCCGGGAGATGGTCGTCCATCCCGGCGATGATCCCTTCGAGGAAGGTAGTCTTGCCCTGGGCGTTCGAACCTGCGACCGCAAAAACCTCCCGCCTCCGGATCCCGAGGCCGGTCACGCTTTCGCCGCTGGCCGGAAGTTCGAGTTCCACGGGGCCGAGATCCTCCGGGCAGGCAAAAGGCACGTTCACCCCGTCCTTGGGCCCGGCGACCCGGAAGTACGGCCGGTACCGGGTGCAGCACCGGGCCGGCCGTGCCCCGTCCCCGATGAAGGTGACAAGACCGAGTTCCGGAAGCCGGTCCCTGAGCAGCTGCTGGTCGAGAACCCGGATCCATGCGGACTCCAGCTGGCGTTTCGGGAGCGCGAAGACAATTGCAGCGACCGCACCGCAAAGCGATGCGATGGTTTCCGTGATCCGCACGCTATCCGTCGCAGAGACAGGTGACGGCAGGGGGATCGCGCCGCAGAGAAGAAGGTGGACTCCCCCGGCGTCCGCGAAATTCCGGCTGCCTGCATGCCAGAGATCGGAAGCGAGTTCGCGGGGGGATCCGGCCAGCGTATAGGGTTCGGTGATCGCCGCACACCGCTGCGGGAACTGCGTGCCCCTGCCCGTAAGCGGGCCGAGCGCAGGATCGTGGGGCGCCTGCCGCTTGATCCGCTCGATGATGACGGAGACTGCACCCCGGGAGCCCCGGGAATCGAGCGGGATTTCCGAGAGAATCGGCCGGGGAACTACGATCGGGAGCGAAAACCGGAGGGCGTCCCCTTCGAGAGCCCGGACCGCGTATGCCGTGACATCCGGTATCGCACGGATCCGGTCTATCTCCCACCGGCCGGTACCGGGCAGCGCAAGAATTGCCTGGAGTACAGCGTCCGTTCCCGTGTCTCCCATGATACGGGATTTGCCGCAGGACGTGAAAATGGCGACGGGTACGGCATGCGGGATGCATCACGCACCCGGAAATATCCTCCCCTCAGAAAGCATTCATGCCGCCCGGAGAAACGGATACAGGAACCATGGGAATCGTACAGAACCCGTCCGTCATCTCTGCCGGGATCCTTTCTGCAGGACTCGTTGTGCTCATCCTCTTCATCTTCCTCCATGTCCTCATCGATGTCATCAGGGAGGATCTTGCCGGGATATTCCGTAAGAGGCCGTGCCATATCCTTGATCTGATCTCACCGTGAACCATGTGCAGATCTCCCGCCCGTAAGGGTGTCCGGATACACTGACATTCTCCTCCGGACCGTTATCTTCAACCATTCATCCCGCCAACCGGTCTCCCATGCAGCGGATGGTGTGCACCGGGTGCGGGAAACTGTTCGAGGTCAATACCGGATGCAGCTGCTGCGCACCGTCTCCCGGCCCGGTCTTCTGCCCGGACTGCGGGGCGGAACTCAGGGGATCCGGCCCGTCGTACTATTTTTCCGGCGGGTTTGACGACGAGTGAGATGGGATAGGACGAGGGAGTCCGGGCAGATCGCCGTCTCCGGAATTCCCGTATCCGGGAATTCAACCGGATCGACACCGAAAAATTCCGCAATTCCTCTCATGAAGGTCTGTCGCCAGCCCAACACCTAATAGTTTTCCGGACAATTCATACGTGGTGTTGCCCATGACCCGGGACCAGGAATGCAGGCAGTGCGGCCGGTGCTGCGAGAAATGGGGCTGGGACCAGAAAGGCGGTCCCGAGGATATCATCCCCTGGATCGCAAACGGCCGTACCGATATCCTCCGGCATGTCGGGATCCGGTTCCGGGACGGGAAACGGGGCACCGGCAGGGATCTCACGCCTGCCGACATTCCCCGGATCGTGAGGATCGATTTCTGGACCGATGAACGCGGGAGCACGATTCAGTACTGCCCGTTCTACTACCGGGCGGATGACGGAAAAGTGTACTGCAGGATCCATGACACGAAGCCCCGGGTCTGCATCGGGTTCACGCCCTGGAACGAACCCATAAAAGATTATGCCCTGAACTGCGAGGCCTGCCGCGAGACGGCACCGTAACCCGGAAGACCGTGGGAAGCCCCTGTTCCGGGTGAACGGATTCAAACGCTGCGATCGGAAGTTTTTCCCGGGGGTTAAGATTATAATAAAATCGCTATACAACTAACTTCATGAAACCTGTCTGCGTGCTTAGAATCAGCTGCTGCCTTTTTTTCCTCTCTCTGCTCATCGCACCCGTGCTCTCCCTCCCTGAGACGTATCACCCGGTGCTCCAGTGGCAAAGCCCGGTATCCGGAGACTACCCGTATGTCTATGGCCCTTACGGGATTGCTTTGAACAAATCCGGGCTTCTTTTCGTCACCATGGATAATAACGCCGTAAATGACCCGAAGATCCTGGAATCGTTCACAACCTCGGGAACCCTGATCGATTCCTGGAGCCCTCCGCCCGGGTCGCTTCCGGAGTGGTTCAATATATGGGATGCACCCGCAGCGATTGCCATCAATACATCCGAGTGCGTTCACATCAGCAACGGGAGCCGGATATACCGGTTACAGCCTTCAGGTACGCCATACTGGGGTCCCGCTCTGGACCTCTCACCCTTCGGGGTTTCGGCAACTGCCATCGATATCGACCCGGCAGACAGGATCTACATCGCGGACGCCGTCCACCAGCGTCTCTTTGAATTCAGTTCTGCCGGACAGTATCTCAGCCAATGGGGATATGATCCCCTGAACCGCCCGGCCGGAATCGCCGTGGATCCGGCTTCAGGGACGGTCTGGGTCAGCAACCAGTCGTATCCGCAGACCAGTGTGGTACGATATAATTCCGCCCACGTTCCGACTGCGGTATTCACTTCGTTCGGTTCCGGGACGGAACAGGCTGATGTGAAAATGCCTGCAGGAATAGCCATCGACTCCGCAGGGAAAATTTATATCGTGAATGCCTGGACGAGCGAGGTCCTGAAAATCGACAGCAGCGGCAATCTCATCGCCAGGATCGGATCCGGAGGGCCGAACCCGGCTTTGGGACAACTGAACCTGAGCGAGAGGTCGGATGTTACGGTCGATGCAATGCAGTGCGTGTATGTCACCGACACCTACCATCACATGATCCAGAAATTCTGCCCGAATGAAACGGTGAATGTGACACCGGAGTTTACCCCGAACTGCACACCCTGCTGTTGCTGTTGTCCCGGAGCCCCGTCCAACGGAAACCTTTCCCTCAGGTTGGCCGTCGGGTCAGATAGTGCAACATCGTTCTGGCTCGGTCTCTGGACATTCCTTGGAGCAGTAGCCATCGCGGGATGTCTTTTGTACCTCTTCAGGCAGAGAAAAAAATAATTTTTTGCTTTCGCGGGGATGGGCCCGGAACCCTCAGGAAAAACCGGCTGCAGACGGGCCGGTAAACTGATCATGCCCGGTGTATTCCTGAAAAATACTGTAATTATGGTGAACAGAGTCCGGCAGCCGGGCCCTGCAATCAGAAATCTTGAAAAAGGAATAGGATACTGTTTATTTCAGGGAATTTTCATGAAACCTGTAACTCTCGTATTCTGCATCCTTGTTTTTGCGGTTCTGGCATCTCCTGCCGTCTCGGCTGCGAACGAATCGGTAAAGACTACGGACACAATTGCCGAACCTGTGACGCAGGTTGTGACCAAAGAGACAACTGAGGAACCGACCGCAACCCATACGGCTGCCCGCGAGACAACCGTCGCGACAACGGTTGCGACGACCGAACCGACAAAGGCACCGGTCATGGACGTCGGCTGGGCAACGATCATCTCGACTCCCTCAGGAGCCTCGGTCGCAATTGACGGCAAACATGCCGGGGTCACCCCGATCACCGGTGCGGAGCTCAGCTCCGGGACAGCGCACAAAATCGTCATCACGATGACCGGTTACAAGACGTACGAGACCAGCCTCACGGTCAGCCCGGGCGAGCAGACCTCGGTCGATGCCACGCTCGAACAGGAAGCTACGCCGACCCCGACAACGACCTGGACTACCGAACCGACCGCGGTGAAAACAACGGCCGAACCCACGAAAACCGAATCCCCGACCAAAGCTCCGACAACTGTTGCAACAACCGCCGAGCCGACAGCCACCCAGGTAGGTGGTGACATCGGATGGTATACCATCCACGCAAATGTCGACGGGGCGACCGCTTCCTTTGACTCCCTCTCATCCGGCTGTACCATCACGGGCGGCTCCTGCACCATCCCCTATTACACGACCTCTACGCCCTACACAACTTACACCGTACAGAAATCCGGGTATACGACATATACCGGCCAGGTGACCCAGTGGCCGAAAGCCGGGCAGACCGTAAGCCTGTACGCAACCCTCAACCCGTCCGTGACCTACGGAAGCATCCGGGTCAATTCCGACCCGCAGGGAGCTGTTGCATCCCTGGATGGCATCACCTGGCAGTATACCCCGTGCACGTTCGACCAGGTAACCGCCGGGAACAACCATGTCCTCCAGCTCAGTCTCTCCGGGTACCAGACCTACACCACGACCGTCTGGGTTTCCGCAAACCAGAACTCTCCGGTCTCCGTCACCCTCACAAAAAATTCGCCGCAGACCGGTTCGATCTCGGTTGCGACAACCCCGAAGGGGGCGGATGTCTATATCGACGGGCAGTACCGGGGATACTCACCGGTTGTCGTTTCCGGGCTGTACCCGGGCGGCCACACGCTCCGGATGCAGAAAGCGGGATACGATGAATACATGGGAACCGTCACGGTCAGTTCCAACCAGGTGACGAAAGTGTCCTGGTCGTTCTCACCGCTTCCCGTCTCGGTCGGATCTCTGGAAGTCACCTCCAGCCCGGCCGGTGCATCGGTATTCCTGGACGGGAACTACATGGGGGTAACCCCCTCCGGGGATTACCTGGATCTCACCAGTATCACGGCCGGGTCCCATTCCCTCGTCCTCCAGCTTGCCGGGTACAATGACTATTCCCAGACAATCCAGGTGACGAACGGGGGGATTGCAACGGTCAACGCCGCGATGTCCGCCTCCGGCCAATCCGGCGGGACAACCGGACAAATTTCCGTCTCATCGCAGCCGGCAGGTGCCGAGATGTTCCTGGACAACACCTTCCGGGGAATCACGCCCCTGACCCTGACCGGTGTCACGGCGGGGTCCCACACCGTTCTCCTGACTATGACCGGCTACACGGATTCCTCGATGACCGTGAACGTCGCGGCAGGACAACTGACGCCGGTCGCCATGAACCTTGCCGAGGCTCCGGTGACGCCCACGAAATCCCCGCTCGGAATGGTTCCGGTCCTTACTGCACTCGCCGGGATCGGTCTGATTGCCGCGATGCGGCGGAGATAATTTTTTTTCTGCAGGGAATACACCAGCAGGCTTTCATCCCGCCTATCGCTTTCTTATCCTGGCAAGGATCGGTTTTCGTTTCACCCAGAGAATTGCCGCGATACCAAGGACAATACCCCCGATAATGATCGGGTAAAAGGCACTGATCCCCTGGCCGACATTGCCGCCCCTGCTGAAGATGTTCCTTGTCCGGGACACAGAGCCGGAACTCCCGTAATATCCCCCCAGGTTCGCACTTATGCCGTTACCGTAAGATGCCCCTGATATTCTTGTTCCGGATCCGGCGCTGCCGGTATCCGAGAGATCGAGAATTTTCGTGATGTTGTAATTGTTACCGGAGGAATCTTTCCAGCTGATTTCCAGCGGGACCTGCGAGAGATCGGGGCAGGTGAACGTCACTTCAAAACTGGAAGAGTCGTCGGCAATCAGCGTGCCGACCGCATACTCAGGATAGGTCCCGGTTGCCCGTGCAGGGGACCGGACGGACACGATAACCCCTTTTGCATCGGATACGCCCGCGTTGGAAATGTCCGCAGTCAGGTCATAGTAGGAACCCCTTGAGGAAAGGTACGGGTTATTCACCACGGGAACCGCCCCGGTCTTGTCTATCCCGGGAATCACGGGGATCGTGGCATTGGTATACCGTACGTTATCCGAACTAGCAAAACTGACATTGAACGTCAGCAGGGAATTCCGGCTCGGGGTGACGGAAAACGTCAGCTCCGTGGAATTCAGGGCGCCGATTCTGCTGACATAGGTGTCCGAAGGATTTACCGAAAGGCCCGGGCCGCTCGCGGTAATATGGATATTCCTGACTGCCGCATCACGCGGATTGATGAGGGTCAGGTTGACCGCTCCCGCATTATTGAGAGTAAATGTATCCGGCTGGCCGGTGACAGACGCCTGGAGATCGCCGGAATCGGTCTTAAGGGCGAATTGCGCATGGATGGCATTTCCGATATCCGGGTTGACCGAAAAGATCGGGAAAAAGGTGGTCTTACCATCCGGCGCATCCACCGACACCTTATAGACATAGTCTATCGTATCGCCGCTGCCGATCCGTGATTTTGTCATGAATGAATCAGGATTATAAACCACAATGGCGGGATCGTAGATTACCGGACTGGAAAGGGTGACCGTGATGTTGCCGCTGTTTTTGACCGTTACGGTAATGGTCCCGGTCTCTCCCGGGTAAAAAACTTCGGGATCCATGGTGACAGAAGATACGTAAACGTTATTCACCGCATCACTCAGGGTATTCAGGGATACCGAACCTGCCGACGGGGCTCCTGCCGCCGCCAGCACCAGCGATGCCAGCATGATGCTGCCAATGATAACCGGGTTTATTCTCATGTTCCCACCGATTTCCGGATCCCGCCACTCGTCATACGAAACCGGGATTCCGGAACCTGTTTCCGTTACCATAGATATCGAGAATTATACCTTATATTAGGTACGATTGCCAGGCGCAACCGGATCTGCCATCCAGAACCAGTTCACTTCTGTTCCCGGAATACCCCGCTCTCCTGGCAGCGGCAGGTACGTGCCGGATCAGGCAGCAGACCGAAGACCCAGCTATTACGCAGTTCGTTACAAAAATTCTTATCTCATCCCAGATGCAGACGCGGATTATTCTCTCCCAACCGGATTGACCGAAAAGCCTGTGATTCCGGGTATCCTTCCGGATACGTGTCCGGTCAGCGTACCCAGGTAACAGAAGGAGCGTGTTTGTCATGTGCTTCCGGCGTCTCTTCCGGATATCCGAACGCGATCGTCCCGACCGGGCTGTAACCTTCCGGGATATGGAATCCGATTTTGAGGTCGGGGTTTTCATAGGCAACTTCTGTCGATCCCACCCAGCAGCTGCCGATACCGAGTGCATGGGCGGCAAGCATCATGTTTCCGGCACAGAGGGAACAATCGATCTCCCGGAACCGGCTCTTGGTCTTCCCCACGATCAGGATGACGGTCGGCGCATGGTAATAGATCGAGTACCCCTCGCTTTGGAGAAGCCCGCGGAAGACATCGGACATGCCGTCGTGGGCATCTTTCATCAGGGAAAGCAGGATGGGTTTGCAGTAATCGGAGACCCTCTTCAGGAATGCCTGGTCCTGCACGATGACGAACGCCCAGGGCTGGAGCGAAAGGGCCGACGGGGCATAGGTTCCTGCCACGAGGATTTTTTCCAGGACTGCATCGGGAATCTGGTTCCGTGAGAATTTCCTGACGCTCCGCCTTGTCATGATCGCTTCGATCGCTTCCATGGTCTTTCCTCCGGGCCTGTATTATTTTAAGGTTTGTATGACTGCCGGGATATCCGGTACCGGCAGTCCGGTTTTTGCGGGCGCACCGGTCACCGGGACTGTGCGAGACGTCTGCCAAGCTCGAAGGCTTTCCTGCAATCTTCCGGAAATACCGTCCTGTGGCGTTCCTTGCGCTCCTCCGGATTACCGTAACTGAATACCACCCGGTCATAATCTTCGAACTGGAGGGTCTCGCAGGAACAGAGCGACTCCGCACTCCCCAGGATCATGCGCAGGACCGTCTCATTTGCACTGATGGGCCAGGCATACATCTCTTTCATCTGCTCCTCGGAAACGTTCATCGTGTAGATGAATGCAGCCGGAATTTTCCTCCCGAAGAGGGACTGCGGGGGACGGGTGTAGGTCAGGTACGGGAAGAGCAGCCGTTCCATGAACGACCGCATCTCACCGGTAACGATACCGAAGTAGATCGGCGATCCGAGAATGAGTGCATCCGCGGTCCGGATTTTTTCGAGGACCGGGGCCAGATCGTCCTTCATCGCACACCGTCCGTAGCTCTTCCCGTCCTTCAGCTTGCAGGCAAAACAGCTTGTGCAGCCCCTGAAATCCAGGTCATAGAGATGAACGAGTTCTGTCTCCGCTCCTTCCGATCCGGCTCCCGCGACAGCATGTTCAAGGAGGGTTGCCGTATTCCATTTCTTTCTCGGGCTTCCGTTGATCGCGATCACGTGCATACCGCGACCTCCCGCTGCGCCCGAAGGCCGGAATTTTTGGTTTCTGTACCTTCACCGTCAGGCATCGTAGACACCTCCGGTCCAGCGGACGTTCCGGCGCAGGTGGGGATCGAGCCGTGCCGGTGGCTCCGGGATCCGCTCCGGATATCCCACGGGAGTTATCGCAACAATCTCTTTTACTGCGGGAATCGCAAGGAGATCCCTGAGAAATTTCCCGTCAAGAAGCGGCCCGGTCATCCAGCAGGTTCCGAGGCCGAGCGCCGTTGCGGCAAGGAGCATATTCTCCATCGCTGCGCACGCACTCTCCAGGTACGCCTTTGCATGGTTCGGGCGATCATCGGAATCCGTGAGTACGACAACTGCTGCCGGGGCACCGCCGTACGTTGCAGCGAACCGGACGAACTCTTCCCGGGTCATCTCACCCCGCTTTTCCGATGGCGGCCAGTTCCGGGTCAGGTTTTCGATGATTCCGCCAAAATTTTTTCCCATCGCCGCGAGCTCCGGACCGGTGACCACGATAAAACTCCAGTTCTGGAGATTCATCGCCGAGGGGGCCCGGTTGGCAGCATCGAGGATTTTCAGGATGGCATCCTGTGGTACCGACTCTGCCCGGTACTCCCGTACGGATCTTCTCCTGCGTATCGCTTCAAATACATCCATGATCATTCCTTCTTTTTCAGGGTAAGGCCGTCATGCCATGCCTTCCCGCGGATTTCCCCGAGAGACCTGTAAGTATTGTCCGGCATCGTGAGGAGAAGGGGATCGAGGAGCGCAAAATCCGGTTTCCCGTCCTTTATGACCGCAGGGTCGGCGTAGGCCCCGGTGATTTCCCCGATAAAGACCGTGTTCGTGGGAAGAGGAACGGTCTGCACGAGCTGGCATTCCAGGGTGACCGGACATTCCCGGATCATCGGGGCGGTCCCCAGGGTGCCGTAGAAGACATCGAATACCTCAGATTTGTCCACGGTTTTTCCGGATACCAGCCCGCAGTAATCGGTCTTTGCGAGAAGGGCTGCAGAGGGGATATTTATCGAGAAGGTCCGGGTTGCCTCGATCCCTTCCGGTGTGTAATGGCGGTTCCCGATGCCGCAGAGGATCATCGGCGGGCTTGCATTCGCCCGGGCGCACCAGCCCACGGTCATGAAATTCGCTCTGCCGTTCACTTCGGTCCCGAGCAGGATGACCGGCATCGGGATGAAGAAATTCGTTCCGATTGAAACCTTTTCCATGGTTTTTCTCCGTATGGAATTTTTTTATCGGTGCTTCACCGCCACGTAACCCGGAGGGGTTTCCGGTGCGGGATGCGGACCGGCCTGTACCGGGGATAGCCGAACATCATCGCATAGGCGGGGACCCTTCCCTCCGGTAATCCGAGGAACTCCTGAAGCGGTCGGGATTCCCGCAGTGCCATCGCAACGAAACCTGCCCAGCAGGTCCCGACGCCGTATGCCGGTGCCGCGATATCGAAATGCGTGAGAGCGATCAGGGCATCGACCGGCGCGATCGGGCTTCCTGCCGGAATATGCGGGATGAGAAGGTGGGGGGAGTTCCTGCAGATCGGATCGAGCCCCGCATCCCAGCCCGAGACCAGGGCCGGGATGTAGCCGGCCATCGGGTGGCCGCTTCCGGCGAGCGTACGCATCCAGTCTATCGTCAGACCTGCAACCTTCCGGACACCGGACGGGTCATGGAGAACGAGCCATTCCACCGGCTGACCGTTCCCCCCGGATGCCGCATACCGGGCGATATCCAGGATGGATGCAATGGTCTCCCGGGGAACCGGATCCTTCCGGAACACCCGTACCGAACGCCTGCTCTTCAGGAAAAGTCCGAGGGTTTCCGGGGAAACCGCATCGTCCGGCACGATGTTCCCGCGGGGTTCGTCAGATCCGTCTGCAAGTATCAGCGCTCCCGGGGGGCACATCGCTTCGCAGTGTCCGCAGGAGATGCAGAAAGGCGCCGATCCGTCCCGCACACGGGGAAGCCGGGTTTCATCGCCCGGTTCAACAATCCCTACCGGGCATACCTGGGAACAGATCCCGCATTTCGTGCAGAGGTCCCGGTCGATCAGGATCCCGGTCATCGGGATTCCTCTGCGATCTCCCGCGCCGTTTCCCGGGTCGCAAGAATGCCGTTGAGCGCTGCTGGGAACCCGGCATACACCGAGACAAGGAGCATGATCTCGACAATCTCTGCTTCCGAAAGGCCGGCCCTCAGGCCGCCGCCGATATGAAACCGGAGCTGCGAAGGGGCGGTTCCCTTTGCGGCAAGCGCCGCTATCGTTGCCACCTGGCGGTTCCTGATCGGGAGAATCCCCCGGGCATAGATATCCCCGTACCCGAATTCGACGACAAACCGGGTGATATCCGGGTTGATGGGATCGAACGTATCCTTCAGGGCCTGCTCCTGGGCCGGTGCAATCCGGGAGAGCAGCTCCCTTCCCCGTTCGTAGCGGTTCTCCGTACCTGCATGCACCGAATCAAGGGAGAGTGTCCTTCCGGTTTCGGCAAGCACGTCCAGAAGGGTACCCATGGCATTCAGGGTCGCAGGGAACCCGGCGTACCCGCACATCTGGATGATGATCTCGCGTATCTCCTCGGGCGTGCAGCCGACATGCAGTGCCGCATGGATATGGACTTTGAGCTGGGGTGCCGCGGTTCCCATTGCGGTCAGGGCAGCGACCACGGCCTGTTCCTTTGTTTTGTTGTCGAGGATGTCGCGTGCATAGATCTCCCCGAATACGTACTCGATCAGGTACCGCGAAAGATCGGGACAGATCCCGTTCAGCATTTCTTCAACACGGACACCGGCCGCCCCATCGATCTCAAGGAGTTTTTTTCTTCCCGTTTCTGCATAACCAGTCATATCTGAACCTTCTCTAATGGGGCAGTCTGCCATCTGCTCATGCGCTACCCGTACCAATCATTACTGATAGTCGATTTATGTATCTGCACAACAAAAAGCGTGTAGTAATGTATATCTGATATACTATTGAAAATACTACTAATGCAGAGAAACGGCCGGAATACCCATTACTGCTGCCCTGTTGAGGCAGCTCTCGCGATCATCGGGGGAAAATGGAAACCCCTGCTGCTCTGGATGCTGACCGACGGCACGAAACGGTTCTCCGAGATCCAGCACGCCGTACCGAACATCACCCAGACGATGCTGACCAAGCAGCTCCGGGAACTGGAACACGATAAGCTGATTGAGAGGAAAGTCTACGCCCAGGTCCCCCCAAGAGTCGAGTACTCGCTCACCGAGTTCGGGAAGACCGCGATACCCATCCTGAACTCGCTTTCCGCATGGGGTGAGCAGTATATCCTCCTGCAGGAACCGGATAAACTCCTCAGGAAAGGGAAAACTCCCTGCATGGTGCGAAAAAAATGAGAGTCCCTCACGATACCACGCGGTCTCCCGCGTCCCTCCTTAGAAAAACAGAGAAAACATTCAGGATAATTTCGGGAGAAGCCCTGTCAGTTCTTCCGGCCGGAAAACCGGCACCAAACCTTTTCGGGATTTTTTCAGTTCACGGAATCGAAAAAGGAAGGTATTGAGGACAGTACGTCCCGGTTATAATTCCCCTCGCCGGATCCTGATCGGCCCGGTACTCATGGGTCTCCGGCGACGTTTTCTCAGGAACAGGACCACGGCCGATCCAATCACGATCACCAAGATTACAAGAATGATCCAGGTCAGGGGCAGCGAGACGTCTGCCAGCGCTGAAACGGAGATGAGATCTGTCTTCATGACGGTATCACTTCCGCCCTCGTTCGTTGCCTTCAGGGAAACCGAGTAATTTCCGACGCCGGAATAGATATGGACCGGGTTCTGGACACTGCTCATGTTTCCGTCGCCGAAGTCCCACAGCCAGCCGGTCGGGGAATTCTCTGAACTATCCGTGAACCTGACCGTAAGGGGTACCGACCCGGACGTCACATTTGCCGTAAATGATACTTCCGGCTTTGAAACAGGGGACGACACGGTGATATAATGCGATTCGGTGGCGGTATCGGTCCCTCCATCATTCTTCACCGTGAGAGAGACATCGTAGGTCCCTGTATCGGAATAGGTATGCGAGGGATTCATCGATGTACTCTGCGTTCCGTCCCCGAAATTCCAGAGCCAGGATGTCGGGGTATTGGACGATTTGTCCGTAAACTTGACCTTCAGGGGGGCGGCACCGGAAGTGTTGTCCGCTTTAAAGGACGCAACCGGGGCGGATACCGCAAGCGCAACGGTGATAAATCCCGATTTCGTGGTGGTGTAACTGCCTCCGGAGTTGGTTGCTATCAGGGTGACGTCGTATGTCCCGAAATTTTTATACGTGTACTTCGGGTTCTGGGCCGTGCTTTCACTGCCGTCACCGAAGTACCAGTGCCAGGACGTCGGGGTATTCGAGGACGTATCGGTAAACTGGACCGCAAGGGGTACTGACCCCTTGGTGACATCGGCGGTGAATGATGCAACAGGTGCGGTGGTACTGACCGTAATGTAATCTGTGATCGTGGTGGTATTGCTTCCCGCCTCGTTCGTGGCCGTAAGCGTGACATCGAACGTGCCGTTGGAGGTATAGGTATGGACCGGGTTCTGGATGTTGCTCCATCCTCCGTCACCGAACGTCCATGCCCATGCTGCGGGAGAATTTGTCGAGTTGTCCATGAACTGGACCGTCAGGGGGGCCGAACCGCTGGTCACATTTGCGGTGATGATTGGAACAGGAAGTACCGGCGCACTGACCGTGATATAGCCGGTCCTGGTAATATTCGTGGTCCCGTCGGCATTCGTTACCGTAAGCATGACGCTGTAGGTTCCGGAACTTGTGTAGGTATGAACCGGGTTCTGGGTTGTGTTGTAGCCCCCGTCGCCAAAGGACCAGACCCATACGGTCGGGGTATTGGTGGAAACATCAATGAACTGGACCGCCAGCGGAGCGGATCCGCTGGTCACATTTGCAACAAAGGACGCAACAGGCACCGTCGCCGCTCCGGGCAAGATGAAGAGCAGAGCGGTAAGAAGAACAAGAATGCACAGGTTATGTTTTTTCATGGTACTTCATCCAATGAGTATTCTCCGCAGGGGATAAAAAGGAAGTGGGGAACACCCGGTAAACCCACCTGCTTTTGTAAAATTTTTATTACATATTGTTATTTAACTTTAACTAGTCCCGGGTGGTTCGGCAGATTCCGGAACGGGAATACCCTATAATGCGGCCCTGCCTCCCGGAGATCCGCGGGAAACTGCAGAATACGGTAATTTTCCCCGGTATCCCACTAGCTGGTACAGGACCGGTAATTGGTGATGATGAGTTCACTGATAACCCCCCTCCGTTTGCCGTTACAGTTGATGCTTCTTCGTGCCGGGACACGTTCCTGCGAAAAACCGGCATACAGGTTCTCAAAGAAACGATCATCAGGATCAGCGTTGCGGGGATCGGAATTGCTCAGCATCACCCGGACGCCTTTTATGTCCAGATCCCGGATGAACAGCGCAAGCCTTTCCTGTTCGGTGTCCGGAAATCCCCCTCTGGCATAATGGGTAAACGATGAGGTCTGATTGAGAGGACGGTACGGGGGGTCGCAGTACACGAAGGCCTTTTCATCCGCATGTTTCCTGCAGCGGGTGAAATCACCATGGATGATCCGGGTTTTTCTCAGGACCCCTGCTGCTCTCATAAGGAGCTCTTCATTCAGGATATCCGGGTTTTTGTATCTGCCGAAGGGGACGTTGAACCCGCCGCCCCGGTTGACCCGGAAGAGGCCGTTGTAACAGGTCCGGTTCAGGAAGATGAGCTGGGCGGCCCGGTCAACCCGGTCCGGGTTCCTCAGGGAAAAATCGAAACCCGGCCGGTCCCGGTTGAAGCGATCCCGTATACTGTAATAGAGATCCCTGCGTCCGATCTCGTCACGGACCGTATAGGCAGTCTCCAGATCTTCCAGCCTGACAACAAGATCCCGGACCGAACTTTTGATGGCCGCATAACAGAGAATGAGTTCCTGGTTGAGATCGCAGATCACCGAACGCCGGAACCGGTACTTCCAGTTCATGGCAAAAAACATCGCCCCGCCGCCTATGAAGGGCTCGATATACGTCTCGATCTTTCCTTCTTCCAGTTCAGGAGGCAGGCGATCTTCCAGCTCCGGAAGGAGCTGGGCCTTTCCCCCTGCCCATTTCAGGAAGGGTTTCACACCGGAAGAAGAATTCACTTTTCGCGTCATGGAGAGGTAGCGGCAACCGGACGGTTCGCTCCGGAAAGGTTTGGCGTCCGGGAAAATAAAGAAGAAGCCGAAAACCAGTATTCATATGTATACAACCGTGCAACACCCGGGGACAGAGGGAAGACCGGCATACAAAGAAAGATCTGTGGAGGTAGAGGTCTCCACGGGTTTCAGTACAGAACTGCACGGATGATCGTCACATTGGTAAGCGGACGGTCATCGCTGTCAGTCTGGACTTTGCCGATTGCATCGACAACATCCATCCCGTCAGTCACTTTCCCGAAGACCGGGTGTTTCGAATCGAGGCGGGTATTGTCGATAAGGTTGATGAAGAACTGGCTTCCCCCGGTGTTTGGCCCGGCGTTCGCCATAGCTATCGTCCCCCGGACATTGCTCTCGTTCTTTGAAAACTCGTCCCTGATGGCATAGCCCGGGCCGCCATAACCGGTGCCGGTCGGATCGCCTCCCTGGATCATGAACCCGTCGATTACCCGGTGGAATATGACCCCGTCGTAAAATCCATTCTTTACCAGGGTTGCGAAGTTGGCGGTGGTCACTGGCATATCAGGGGCAAGATCAATCGAAATATTTCCCATCGTTGTCTCGAGCCGGACATGCTTTTCCGTGGGAACCGCAATCGCAGCGGTTGCCGCAGGCGTCGTCACAGGCGCACTCAAGGTCGGGGGAGGCGTACTGTTCATGGAAGCCGATTGCGGCGCCTGGGTACATCCCGCAGTTCCGAGAAGGAGAAGCGCGGCGATGGCCAGCAGAAGAATTCCCTGAAGCTTCATGGCACTGTACTGGAATCCGGTGGAAAAAATACGTTCCGCTGAAAAGCGGTCATTCCGGAAGGCCGGAACTTTTCGGTTTTCATATGACACGCGGGGAAAATCATTCTGTATAGTATATGGTTACCGGCCCATTCATTCCGGGAGGATTCCTAGGATACCAATATTTCCCTTTACAGGGAAACCGTATTGCATACGGATCCTATGGCGGACGAGACACTCACAATCGGACTCATCCAGATGGCGGCAGGGCCGGACCGGGACGAGAACCTCAGGCGTGCCGTGGCAAAAGCGGAGTCAGCGGCACGGAAGGGAGCAAAAATAATCTGTCTCCCGGAACTCTTCCGGAGCCGGTACTTTCCCCAGTATATCGGATGTGACGCCTCGTCCCTTGCCGAAACGATACCGGGCGAGTCGACCGAAGCCTTTGCAATGATTGCACGACGCTATGGGGTCGTGATCATCGTTCCGGTCTTTGAGAAGGCACCGGACGGGACCTTCTACAATTCCGCGGCAGTCATCAGCGATGATGGCAGCTGCAGCACGCCCTACCGGAAAGTCCATGTCCCGCAGGATCCCGGGTTCTTTGAAAAGGAGTATTTCTTTCCAGGGAGTTGGTATCTCGTCCACGACACTCCTTTCGGCAGGATAGCGGTTCTCATCTGCTACGACCAGTGGTTTCCCGAGGCCGCCCGGTCCGTTGCCCTGGAGGGTGCGGATATTATTTTTTACCCGACCGCCATCGGCCATCCTTCCGGACAGGTACCGGAAGAAGGGGACTGGCAGGATGCCTGGGAAACCATCCAGAGGAGCCATGCCATCGCAAGCAGCGTCCATGTCGCTGCCGTCAACCGTGTCGGCCTGGAAGGTGAGATCCGGTTCTTCGGCGGATCGTTCGTATGCGACTCTTTCGGAAAGATCCTCGCAAAAGCCGGCGACGGGGAGGAACTGGTTCTCGCCAGGATCAATCTTTCCCGGAACCGGTGCGTGCGGGATGCGTGGGGATTCTTCCGAAACCGGCGGCCGGACACGTACGGCAACCTCACGATCCCATTCCCGGGCGGCATCCTGCCCGATGTACGGCCGGGGGATACCCCGAGGAACCAGGGATACCATATGCCTGCCGAATGGGAATACCACGATGCCGTCTGGCTCGCGTGGCCGGCAAACGAGGACACCTACCCCAACTTGTCCGAAGTGGAGAGATCGTACGTGCAGGTTATCGCCGCGATGGATAGGTCGGAGAGGGTGGAACTCCTGGTACGCGACGATGCGACGGCAGCACGTGTCAGGAGTATGCTCGAAGAGATCGGATCATCCGCATCGCACGTAACATTCCACCGGACAGATTACCGTGATGTCTGGATCCGGGATTACGGACCGACCTTTGTCCTGAACCCTGCACTTCGCAGGAAAGCGATGGTGAGATGGCGGTTCAATGCCTGGGGTGAGAAATACGATGATCTCCTGGCGGACGGGGAAATTCCCGGCAGCATGAAAGACTGGCTCGGTCTGTCTGTCTTTGAACCCGGAATCGTTCTCGAAGGCGGATCGGTCGATGTGAACGGCAGGGGAACGATCCTGACCACCCGTTCCTGCCTCCTCAACCCGAACCGTAATCCCGGTCTTGCAGAGTGGCAGGTCGAAGAGTATCTCAATGAGTACCTGGGAACGGTCAGAATTATCTGGCTGGATGACGGAATCGAGGGAGACGATACGGACGGTCATATCGATGATATTGCCAGGTTCTGTAACCCTACGACCGTTGTCTGCGCTTACGAGAGCGACACGACCGACCGGAATTTTTCAGCCCTGGACCATAATTACGAGATCCTGAAGAACGCAACGGATCAGGATGGAAACCCGCTCACGGTCATCAGGCTCCCCATGCCCCGCAGGATTGCGAGTGACGGAGAACGGTACCCGGCAAGCTACACGAATTTCTATATCGGGAATACCATTGTCATCGTCCCGGTGTTCCGGGACCCTGCCGATGGCGAGGCACTCCAAATCCTCCGGGACCTTTTCCCGGACAGGAATGTGATCGGCATTCCTGCACGGGAGATGGTGGAGGGGTTCGGGACATTCCATTGCGCAACCCAGCAGGAACCGGGGTTCGGACATCGCAACACGTGAGCGTTCCCGAGCTCGTTCCTGCCATTCATCAGGTCTGGGAACGATCGTTTCACATTTTTTTATGAGATGAAACCGGCAGGGAGCCGGAACTCGGAAACCCCGGAAAAAAGGATACACCGGGAAAGAATTCCCGGATTCGTTTTGATCATCCGGACGAACTGATCGTGAAGTAATTGGACAGTATGCCTGATTTCCCGTCCGGGTTGGTGACCACAACATTCCAGGCGGTATGGGATACGTCCCCGATAACAAAGTCGCAGGTGATCAGGGCAGAGTTGACAACCTCAACGTTCGTACCGTTGATGGGCGTATTCCCGCTGGAGGTCAGTTGTACCGTTGCCCCTTCCAGGAAATGCATGCCGGTAATCCGTGCATCGGTCACATTGGTATTGACTACCCCCCTGTCAGGTTCCACTTTTTTCACCAGCGGCGACGGAGCGGTTGTCGCAGCGGTCGTTGCCGTCGAGGTCGGGACCGGAGTTGCGGTCGCGGTTGCTTTAATGGAGGTCGATGTCGGGACCGGGGTCGGGGTCGCAGTGGGCATCACTTCGACGGCATCCGGGTCGACCGTAGTAACCTGGACCTTGTAAATATTCTCCACGGCAGCCCGGTTCCGCATTTCAACGGAATCGTCCGGACGGTATCCCCATCTGCCGCTGGGATTCTGTTTGATCTGGGCGACAGAGTACTTGTCGGTCGCCGAATCATATCCCAGGATAAGATAATACAGTACGGATCCCGATCCCGATGTCGTTATCACGGCACCATCAGAGAATTTGGGCCCGACCGGAGTTGGTGTCGGCGTCGGCGTTTGGGTTATTACAGGAGTCTCCTGAGATGCCTGGTTGGAACATCCCGCCGACAGGATTGCTGCAGCAAGGAGAATTCCAACGCAGATAAACCAGAGTTGAACACGAACCATAAATTATTCCCCAGATCCGGTAGTGAGATGAACGTATCAAGATTATTGGAGAAAGATACCCGGCTAATTACCGTGGCCTTTTGAAAATACTGCAGAACATCGAAATTTCACCGTCTCACCGGATCGGTCATACGTCCGGCACGGTATTTACCGGTTTCCAATCCCGTACAGGTGTATGTCGGACCGGAAAAACAAATCAAAATTAGTTGTATTAAAGTAAAATTGCTTTACTAGATAGACGCAGAAATTGTCCTTTTTTTCCTGATTTAACCTGTTTAAAAGCGCCGAATACAAAAAATTTCGAAACCTTTAATTCAGTATCCACCAACCCAATACTGAACCACAAAGGGTTTGTAGTATACTCGTTGTGAGTGGCAACGCATTTTGACTACTCTCGTGCACTCTTCAGCACGCAGGGAGGAGGCTAAATGGAAAGCATTGTGTTTGGCATTGGAATAACTGCATTGACAGGAGCTCTTGCCACCGTAGCCGGTGCTGCGGAAGATACTGAATCGAACATCGGGTCGCAGGGAGATCCGAACTCACAGGTTCAGCTGGCTCCGCAGATGGGGTATGTTCACCGTATCTTCAACAAGGCGGTAGCAGGAGAACCCCCGGCATACGCCCTCTGGTGTACCTTGGGGGCCGGAGTGGCCTGGGCATTCATGGCAATGCAGATCAACCCGGTATTAGCGATTGTCCTTGGTTGTATAGTAGCAACCTTTGTACAGGGCGTATATGCGACGACCGCGTATCTGGGCAGGACGGCGAGTCTTGCCAAGTTTGGGCAACCGGTATACATCGATATACTGAAGTCCATGACAACCGTGACGATGGCGCACGCGTTCATAGCGATCTTTGCGACGGTAACCGTGTGTCACCTGATCAACTCGGCGCTCGGCCACCCGTTTCC
>Ga0209340_1000997_pt1 | contig 23445 bp, 22 predicted proteins | sample EPASupsiteSAE323_FD_187266 | JGI IMG/M metagenome (GOLD analysis project Ga0209340, IMG submission 187266) | Bioremediated contaminated groundwater from EPA Superfund site, New Mexico - Sample SAE3-23 (SPAdes) (version 2) | ecosystem: Environmental > Aquatic > Deep subsurface > Groundwater >... | reverse complement strand
AAATAGCGGATTTGTTGCCCGGGGTGGATGAAAATGCAGTGGATTTTGCAAAGCAAATTTTGGATGGATTGATGTGGCAGAAAAATAATTTAGTTTTAACCGATTTATCGGAAATAATAACTGATCGATTGGTGGCGGGAGTGGAAATAATTACTCCAAAAATTGTAACTGATAAAACTCAAACTAAAAATTTATGTGTAGGCGAAGAAAATAATGAAACCTGTATTACTAAATCGCAATTGGATCAGATTTTATCGAAAATGGATATTGGAGGAACAACACTAACACCAATACCAACGCCAACAGGAGTAGGAGCGACTTTAGATACAACTGGACTGTAAGAGTAAAATAGAATTAATGGGGAGAATTACAAGAATAGTATTAATGGTTTTATTGTTGGAAATTTTGGGATTTGTTCTGGTTCAAAAAGAAGAAGCTTTGGCGCCTGTTTTAGAGATAACACCGACGGTAATTGTGGAAGAATTAGAAATAAAAAACGAACCGGAAACTGTAGAAGAAAATAAAATAAAAAAAATAATATTAACACCAACCCCAGACAGTGAGCCTTGGGGGGTGGCAAAACAAGTGGGTGAACATACTTGGACAATGAAAATAGGTGAAGATGTAACTATGGCGACAGCAAAAGGAATATTGACGGCTTTGAATGAATATCGACAAGTGCACGGTTCTCAGATACTTAATTGGGATGAAAAATTAGGGAATTATGCCCAGGATCGGGCAAAATATTTAAATGGGATAAAATCAGTCGATCAACACAAAGGATTTAGTGATTTTGTGGAAAATCAGGATGGTTTTGATAAATTGGGGTTTACAGCTTTGGGAGAAAATATTAGTTATGGATATAGATTAAATGGAGTTCATATTATTGAATGGATGTATGCTGGTGATAAACCTCATAATGATAATCAATTAGATAATAATTGGAATTATGTGGGAATTGGAGTGGACGGATTGGCAACTTGTTTGATTTTTGGAACTGGAAAATTTTAGATTTTAATGTTTTTTAATAAATAGATGTTAGAGTTGGTCAAAATGACCATAAAGAATGAGAAACGGAAAATGATTTTGGATGATTTAGAAAAAAAACTATCGGAATTATTTATTAAAAAGTTTCCCTCATTACCAGAAAAAATTAAAAAAATAATAGTGGAATATGGCCCATACTTGGTGGTAATATTATTAGTTTTATCAGTGCCAGTGATATTGGCTTTTATGGGGATAATGATAACGATGACATCATTAATATTTTTAGGTGGTGTTAAGGGTTGTTTTTATATTATTTCAGTATTATTGGGAATAGCAATGATAATTTTACAAATAATAGCAATACCAGGATTATTTAAAAGAAAAATTAAATCCTGGAGATTGTTATTTTATATTTCATTGATTAGTGCTTTATTGAGTTTATTAAAGTTTGATTTGGGAGGTTTGATAATTGGAGCTGGATTATCTTGGTATATTTTGTTTCAAATTAAAAACTATTATAAGTAGTAAAATTTGAGAAAATAATTTATACTCTAAGCTATGGAACTAAGTGAGAAAATTAATCTAATTACCCGTAATTGTCAGGAGGTATTAACTGAAGACGATTTGAAAAAATTATTAGAAAACGGAACTGAATTAAATCATTATATTGGGTTTGAAATATCAGGAATGGTACATTTGGGAACTGGTTTAATTTCAATGGGAAAGATTGCTGATTTTTTGAAAGCCGGAGTTAAATGTAAAATATTTTTAGCTGATTTTCATTCTTATTTAAATAATAAATTGGGGGGAAATTGGGAGAATATTCGCTGGGCAACTGAACATTATTTTAAAGAAGGTTTAATCGCCTCTTTAAAGTGTTATGGGGTAGAAGAAAATCAAGTAGAGTTTGTGACTGGTAAAGATTTGTATGAGAAAAATTTTGTTCATTGGGAAACTTTTATGGAAGTCGGCAAACATGTAACTTTGTCGAGAAATTTGAGATCAATTTCAATAATGGGGAAGAAGGAAGGCAATGATGTGGATATGGCAACATTGTTTTATCCCCCACTCCAGGTGGCGGATATTTTTACAATGCAAGTTAATTTGGCTCATGCGGGAATGGATCAAAGAAAAGCTCATGTGATTGCTAGAGATGTGGCGAAGAAATTGACGATTAATCCATTGAAAAATAGCAAGGGTGAAATTATTGCCCCAGTGGCAATTCACCAAAATTTAATTGCAGGGTTAACTGGACCGGAACAAGGAAAAAATGATGAAGAATCATTAAAAATGAGTAAATCAAAACCAAATAGTGCAATTTTTATTCACGATACACCAGAGGAAATTAGAAATAAAATTAAAAAAGCTTATGGACCACCAAAAGAAATTGAATTTAATCCATTAATTAATTGGGTGCAAACTTTGGTGTTTTGGGGAGAAAAAACGGGTAATTTTAAAATTAGTAGACCAGAAAAATTTGGCGGGGATATTATTTATACCAATGTCGATGAATTGATTGAAGATTATAAAAGTGAAAAATTATATCCATTGGATTTGAAAAATGGACTAGCTGATTGGTTGATTGAAAAATTAGAACCAGCCAGAAAACATTTTGAAAAGGCAGAGGCAAAAGAAGGATTGGAGAAAATGAAAGAGTTTTTAGCTAAAAAATGAAATTACTAATACATGCCTGTTGTGCGGATTGTTTATTAAAAATGGTTGAATCGATTAAGGCGGAAAAAAGATTTAGTGAAATTGTGGTTTATTATTACAATCCGAACATTCATCCCCGATCGGAATATCAGTCAAGATTAAAAGCAATGCAATTGATGGTTGGTGATTTAAAAATGATAGTGGCTGATTGGAAACCAAGCGAGTGGTTTGAAACTAATCTCTCTAAATCCCTCTTTGACAAGAGGGACTTTTCAAAACCTAATAGATGTATAAAATGCTGGAGGTTGAGGTTGGAAAAGACGGCGGAGTTTGCAAAAGAAAATGGATTTGAAGCTTTTAGTTCGACATTGTTGACCAGTGAATACCAAAACGGAGAAATGATTAAAAAGATTGGAAAAGAGATTGGAGAAAAAGTAAGAATTGAATTTTTAGTGCCCAAAAATATTTGTAAAAAATTGGAAACTAAAGGGTTTTATAAACAAATATTTTGTGGTTGTTGTTATTCTTTGATGGAGAGATTTGAAGAAAAATTTAATGAAAAAAGATAGAATAGAGTTAAATAAAAATGAAAATAAAAAAGGAAAATTTAGCAATAATTTTGGTTTTATTAATAGCTTTGATTTTAAGATTTTGGCGATTGGATTTGAACCCGGTAGGATTGGTTCACGATGAAATACATCAATTAGTGAATGCGAAATCTTTAGTTTTGACAGGAAAAGGGGCTGCAGGAACAGGAGCGGGAATTTTTCAAAATCAACCGTATTGTGATGGAAATTGTGTGTTTGGAGAATTGCCAACTTATCTTTTAACGCCATTTGCTTTTTTAAAAACTAGTTTTCCTTGGACAAAAACACCTTTAATACTAACTTCCGTGTTGATGATTTTTTGGTTTATAAAATTATTTGAAAATTTAACCAAAAATAAATGGATAGGGATAACTGTTGGATTGATGATAGCCGTAAATCCTTGGGCAATAAATTTTGGAAGAACGGCTTATGAAAATGTTTTCTCTTATATGTTTTATGTTTGGAGTTTGTATTTATTAACAAAAAAGCCGTTCCAATTAAAAACTCAATTAATCGCCATATTTTTGGGATTAGCGGCATCGATGTCTTATTTTGGAGCTAAGCCAATTTTTGTACCATTAATGTTGGTTGGTTTAGGTTATGGATGGTGGATGGAAAAAGGAAAAAATTTTAAAAAATATTTAATTTTGGGGTTGATAACTGTTGGGTTAATGGCTGGTTATGGATTAATTCTAAAAAATTCTTACGCGGGAACAAGATTAAAGGAAACAAATTTGATGAAGAGTGAAATTGTTAATCAAGTTAATGAAGAAAGAAGAATGTCGTTGGAAATACCTATTTTTAGGGATATTTTTATAAATAAATATACCGTTTTAAGTAAAATTTTATTGAAAAAATTCTTTTTTGGATTAGCACCAAACTATTTATTTAATGAAGGTGAACTGGGAGAAGATCATATGATGATTGCAAATCATCCTTTTATGTATTTAATTGACCTACCCTTAATAATTTTGGGGTTTTATGCCTTATCGGTAATATCAATACCGGCAATGGTATTGATTGGAATGATAATTTTTATTCTACCTATTACTCCAACCCTAAGTAATTATGCAAATACATATGCCCTGAGAAGTGGATTAACTTATCCAATGTTGGCGGCGATGGCAGCGGTAGGAATTTATTTTTTGATTAAAAAAATAAAAAATAAAAAAAGAAAATTTTTAATAGGAATAATTCTATTTATGGTTTATTTAATTTCGTTAATAAATTTTTTGATGATGTACTGGTATCGAAATCCGTTTGAAAAAAGTGCTGGGTGGGCTTTTTTTGAAAGAGAAGCGGTGAAATATGTAAATTTAATTAAGGAAAATAACAAAGAGATAAAAATTGAAATAACAACTCAAGATCCAGTGGATATGATTTATGAATATGCTATTTTTTCCGGAAAAATTAATAATAAAGATTTTATGGTAAAAATGAATGAAACTATAAGAAATAAAAATTACGAAATAGAAGGAATTAAATTTTCAAAAATTTGTCCAACAAAAATAGAAACAGATAAAATTTATTTAATGGCTCAAAATCAAAATTGTATTAAAGAACCGAATAATTTGCCGAGAATTGCTGAATTAAGAGATGCGGGAACCAGATGGGTAATTCCGAATGAAATTTTATGTAAAGATATAAAATTGCCACAATATCCGTATCCAAGAAAAATTGAGGAATTCAAAATTGAAAATATGAGTAGAGAAATCTTTTGTAAAACTTGGATCAGTCAACCGTTATGAAAGATAAAAAAATTAGATTAACAGCATTAGATGGATTGAGAGGAGTAGCAATTTTATTGGTAATTTTGAATCATATTCCATTAAAAATATGGTACGAATCAACACCTTTTGTGTTTCATAAATGGTTAGATTTTTTATTAGTAAATGGAAGTATTGGAGTGCCAATTTTATTTTTATTGACTGGTTTTTTGATGGCTTGGTTATATCCCAGACCAAAATCAAAAATAGACTTTTGGTCGAAAAGATACGCTCGGCTATTTCCGGCATTTTTGGTAATGGTGACTAGTTTGACAATTATTAAAATAAATGGAAATTTAAATATTCTAGGTCAAATTTTAATAGTGTTAGGAGTAGGAACAGTGGCAAGAATAATTTGGGAACTGGGTTTAAAAATAGGAAAAAAAATATTAATTGGAAAAATTTTGACTTATTTTTGGATAAGTTTTCAAATAATAACAGCTGGTTGGTACGTATTTTATTTATTAAAAATTCCTTCCCCTATTTTTTATCAAACTTGGAATAATAATTTACAGTGGATTATTACTGGAATAATTAATGCTACTTTAACATTACCTTTTGGTAATTATATTGGTCAACTCGATGGTGTTTATTGGAGTTTAATTACAGAAACATTTTTTTATCTTTTGTATCCGGTTTTATTTGTGCCGATTTTTTTATACGCAAATAAAAATAAATCAACCAAATGGAAGGTCTTTTTAATATTATCTAGTTTTTTATTTTGCTATAGTTTGGATTTTATTAGTCAAAGAATTTTAGCCATGCGAATGATGCATTCTTATTTAATGATTTATTTTGTGGTGGGAATGATGATAGGGTCAAATTTAGAATGGTGGCAAAATAAGTTTTTAAAATTGCCAAAAGTTTTATTAAAACCATTTTTTTTAATTCCAGTCTTGTTTATAACTTTAAGTGGGGCTTTTATTTATCCCCTTTTAAATAAAAATTTACATTCTTTAGTAACAATATTTTTAACAGTTCCGACAGGATTTTTATTAATAGCCTCAACTTTAGGTGAAAAATATTGGGGGAAATGGTTGGAAAATAAATTTTTGGTATTTCTGGGCAAATATAGTTATGCTTTATATTTGACACATTCTTTGATAATAGATTTGGCAATAAAAATAATTCAACCAAATTCAGTTTTGAACGGATTTGTTTTGGTTTTAATGGTTATGATTGGTTCAATATTTTTAGCTTGGTGTCTTTTCCATTTAATTGAAGCACCATATTATAAACTGCCAAAAATATCGATTAATTTAGAAAAAGATGAAGATGCAAAAGTTATTAAAAATAAATTTAAAAATACGGTCTGGGGTTTTAGTTTAGCAATGTTATTAATATTAATTTTGGCTTTTAAAACTCAATTTTCATTATTAACTTACACTTATCCTCACCAAATAAAAAATAAAAATGATATGGCGGTGACTGGTAAAGATAATTTAAAAATGGAGTTGACGGCGAAAGAAAATAATTTGGGGATGATTAGTATAAGTGTTAAAAGTATAAAAAATGTAGATAAAGAAAATTCGGTTTTATCAGCTAAATTATTAGATTCTGAGAAAAAAATAATTTCTGAAAGCAGATTCGATATTAATACAATGGTGGAAAATAATTTTTATCCATTTGGTTTCCCGATTCAAACTGATTCTAAAAATAAAAAATATTTAATTGAATATAAAATAGAACCCAAAAATTCATTAGATGAAGTAATAATAACAAAAAAAGAAAGTCAATTTATTTCGGTGTATTTTTTAAATAAAACTGATTTAATAAAAAATCCAAAGATGCTGGGTTGGTGGGCTTTATCTAAAGTAAGAGAACCTTTTTTAAACCCATTATTTTGGCTTTATTTATTTTTGATGTCACCATTATTAGTCTTATTAATCAAAAGTGAAAAATAAAAAAATAATATTTATATTCGGTTTACTTGTGATTTCATTTTTATATCTTTTTTTTAGACTATATCGATTAAATGATTTAATTGGTTTTGGGTTGGATCAAGGTATTCACCTTTTGGAAACCAAAACAATGTTTGATTCTAAAAAAATAAGTTTAGTGGGGCCAATGGTAACTTCAAAATCATTTATGGGACGTAATTTTTTTATTGGGGCTAATTATTATTATGTTTTAGGAATTATTGGATTAGTTAGCGACTGGAATCCTTTAATTATCACTATTCTTTTTATTCTTTTAGAATTGGTTTTTTATTTATTTTTTATCTTTTTTCTAAAACGTAAGTTTAATTCCTTTTGGGCACTAACAACTTTTATTTTTATAAGTATTTCACCATATTTGGTGATACATAGTCGATTTTTTTGGAATCCCCACTTTCTAATTCCTTTATCTATTTTAGTTTTGTTGTTTTCGGAAAAATATTTTTTAAAGAAGCAAATAAAATATTTATTTTTAATGGCGTTTGGTTGGGGGTTTGCTTTTGCTTGTCATTATAGTGCCGTATTTTGGGTGTTATTTTTTATTTTTATTTTGATTAAATCTAAGCAAATTAAAAATTTAAAAGCATATTTAATTATCGGTTTAGGATTTATATTGGGCAATTTACCTTTTTTTATTTTTGAGATTCGTCATGATTTTTATAACACAAGAACACTTTTTTATGTTTTTACGCATTCCACTTCGAGTGGTGAATTAACTTCTCATTATTTTATTTTTCCGCTACTAATTTTTACAATCTTTGGTTTATTGTCGCTACTTTTTAAATTTAAAAATAAAATTCGAGCTAATATTTTTTTGACAACTATCTTTTTATTATTATTTTTAGTTCAAGTTAAAGTCTTTTCAAATTATGCTCCATTAGATGCAATTGGAGAATGGAATTATCCAGAACAGCAAAAAGTTGTGGATTTAATAATTAAAAATGGTTGCCCAAAAAATTTTAACGTGGCAGCGACAGTTCAAGGAGATACTAGGGGTTATGATTTACGCTATTTATTAAATCTTAAAAATTGTAAACCGATGGGGGTAGAAGAATATCAAAAGATGGAAAAATTATTTTTAATTGCACCAATTAATAGACCACCAGAATCAGAAACGGTATGGGAAGTATCATCTTTAGGTGAATTTAAAATAAATAGACAGGAAACACTAAATTCTGAAGTTGTTTTTTATGAGTTAGAAAAAGCTAAAGATTAGTTTGTCTAATTAGTTTAATTTTCCCTTTGTTTTTATACATTAAAGTGTCGGCACGATTTTTGGTTTGGTTTAAACTGAAAAGATCTTGGTCTTTATTATAAACGGCAATACCAAAAGAAAAATTTACAGGTGGTTTTTCGGTTAATCTTTTAGTTATTTCAAGGGGAAGATTTTCTTTAAAATTAGGATCATCTCCGTCATTGCGACAAATAATTAAAAATTCATCACCACCAAGGCGAACAACGATATCTTCCTTTCTGAAACTATTTTTTAAAAACTGAGCAGTCTTTTGGAGTAGTTTATCGCCAGCCTCATGGCTCTGAGTATCATTAATGGTTTTTAAATTATTTAAATCAACAAAAACTAGACCTAGCCTATTATTGTCACGTTGGGGATCAAAATTTTCTTGTTTGAATTTTTCAAAAAAATTTCGATTGTAGCAACCAGTTAAGGAGTCTATGACACTTTCTTCTTCTGCTTTTTTAGCCCTTTGTTCTACTTCATCTATTTTCTCTTTTAATTTGTCAGCAGCTTCTAAAACTGGAATATACCCTTCTGGGTCGAGAGGTGAATTTAAATTTAAATTTGGATTAATAAATTCCATACCTTTTTTCATTAAATCTTATTATAACTTAATGACAAAAAAATAGTAATAAATATTAGTAAAACTTAGTGATATAATGGATTTTGTTATCTTTTAATAAAAATTTAATAATTTTTTAATAATTAGTGGATTTACATCTTATGAATAGTAAAACAAAAAAACAATTGGAGTCATTTTTTAGTAAATTTGATTTAGTTAAATATAAAAAGGGTCAAGTTTTATTTAGAGCCGGAGAAGATTTAAATACAGCTTATATTGAAAAAAATGGATTTTTAAGAGCTTATGTGGTTAATGATGGAAAGGAAACGAGTTTACCAAACCTAAGGCCATTGTTTTTTTGTGCTGGACTAAATGGATTACATAAAAAACCAAATAAGCATTTTGTTGAGGCAATAACAGCAGTGGAACTTTGGGCAGTACCAATGACTGAATTTGTAAAATTTATCGAAAAGGACGAAAATATATTAAATGAGGTTAATAAAAAATTAATAGATGACTTAATTGATTTGTCTGTTACTTGGCGACAAATTGTGGCGGGAGATGCAGAAAGTAAAGTGGCAGGGTTAATTTGCTTAATCGCTAAAGATGTAGGTGAGAAAAAAGGTAATGAAATATGGATTAATTTCAATACCCCCCATCGGGTTTTGGCTAGTATGGCTGGTTTAACCAGAGAAACAGTAACTTTACAGATTTTGAAATTTCAAAAACAAGGCTATCTTTATAATAAAAAGAGAACTATGGTGATTAAGAACATTGAAAAGATTAAAGAAATTGCTAAAATTTAAGAATGGAAGGAAAAAAATTATTTAGATCAATTGATGATAATATAATTGCGGGTGTTTGTGGTGGATTGGCTGAATATTTTCGGATTGATAGTTCATTGGTTAGAATTATTTTTATTTTATTGGCAATTGGTGGTGGAAGTGGGTTGTTAATTTATTTAATTTTGTGGTTGGTGATACCAAAGGAAAAAGGAATAGAAAAAGAAATTAATAGGGAGAAGAAAGTTAAGGAATTTGCTGATGAAGTTAAAGATAAAGCAAAATCAATGGCTAAAGAAATTAAACTTGAAACTAAAATAAAAAGAACAAAAAGAATTAATGTCTTAGGAGTGATATTGATTTTGGTGGGGTTGACCGCTATTTGGAATCAAATATTTCCAAAAATGATTGATTGGGATATGTTTTGGCCAGTTGTTTTGGTTTTAATAGGAACTTTGTTGATTTTTAGAGATTAATTATTCACGACAACAGTCTAGTATTTTACCGATGGTTTGACTGATAGTACCCATTAGACTTTTTTCGGGAATGGCTTTTTCTTCGAATTTTATTTTTTTAGGATCTGATTTAACTAGGCCTAGATTTAAACCCCAAAAAAGATTATACAAATCAAAAGATTTTTTGAAATAATCGTTGGCTTCTTTTTGGTCGCCTTTGGTTAAACTTTTGGTGCCAACTTCCATGAGACGCATAGAAGCGGATAAAAGATGTTTGCTGGTACACCAAACCTCTCCCTGACCTTCTTTGACAATTTTTTTCATTAGTTCTTTTCTCATTTCCCGAGCAGTGTTTAAAACGTCGAGATATTTTGTGTCGCCTAATTTTTGAGAAGTGAAGAACATATGTTCCTCAATACCAATAAGATTCATGATAGCGATTGATAAATCTTCTCCAGAAGAAAGATCTAATTGATGACCTTTTTCTAATTCTTTAGTTTTGTTAATGAATTTTTCGATTTCTTTTGGAGTAGTCATTTAGAGTTTAAAAATTAATTTGAATAATAAAGTAAAAATGATTAAGGTGCCGACTGGGAAAACGACTTTTTGGTAAGGAAAAAGAATTTTACCATCATTTAATTTGCGAGAATGACGGTCAATAAAAATACCCAAAAACATAATAAAAAGACCTAAAGTTTGGCCAAAAATAACCTTGTCTAGCCCAAGAATTTGATTAGTAGAAGAACCGGTTTGGCCAGTAGAAATAAAGTAAAAAAGAGTAAATCCAAGCATTAAAAAAGAAAAAATAATAGGACTGCCTAAAAGTCGATTTTTAATTTTGGGAGCCAGCCAAAAAGAAATGGCAGTGTTGAGTGCAGAAATCCAAAGAGAAACTAAAAAATCATCAATACCTAATTTTTGAGCCAACAACATTCCCCCACCGACAGTGACGATGCAGACAGGACATTGAGCATAAACAGTTTTAACTAAAAACATAATTTATTTTACCAATATTTAATGGTTTAAACGAGTTTGGCAAACAGTAATGCGTTGATGGACTTTTTCTAATTCAGAAGAAATAGATTGATGAGTTTTTTGATAATAACCATAGATGGCTTCGGCTAAGGCATCGGCAGCCAATAAGGAACAATGGATTTTAACGGCGGGTAAATCGTCGAGAGCCTTGATAATATCTTCGTTTTTTATTTTTAAAGCTTCAGTTAAAGTTTTGCCTTTGGCTAAATCAGTGATGACACTGCTGGTAGCAATGGCAGCGGCACAACCAAGAGTTTCAAATTTAACGTCTTCAATAAAATCTTGACCGGTTTTATTTTTGGCGATTTTTAAATAAAGTTTCATAACATCACCACAGGCAAGATTGCCGACTTGGCCGACGGCGGTGGGATTTTTCATGGAACCAAAATTGTGAGGAGTTCTAAAATGTTCAAGAACTTTTTGAGTGTACATAATTATGATTTAAATGGCGAAATTTGCCTAAATTTATTAATAACTTGAGGTAAAACTTTTAACAAATAATCAACTTCTGATTTGGTAGTAAAACGACCCAGACTAAAACGAAGCGAGCCATGGGCTTGCTCGGGACGAAGGCCGGTGGCTAACAAAACATGACTGGGTTCAAGAGAAGATGAAGAACAAGCAGAACCAGTAGAAACGGCAATGCCATAAAAATCTAATTCTAAAAGAAGAGATTCTCCTTCGACTCGGTCAAAAGAAATATTAATGTTATTATAAAGACGTTTTTGGGGGTGACCATTAAGACGAGACTCGGAAATAGTTTTTAAAATATTTTTAATTAAATAATCGCGAAGTTCAGATAATTTTTTATTTTCTTGATCAAAATTTTTGACAGAAATTTCGGCGGCTTTAGTGAAACCAATGATGGCGGGTAAATTAACTGTGGAAGAACGAAAACCAAATTCATGACCACCACCATGGAGAAGTGGGGTGATTTTAGTGCCGGCTTTAATATAAAGAAGAGCAGCACCTTTGGGACCATAAATTTTATGAGAGGAAGCAGTTAATAAATCGACATTTAATTTAGAAAGATCGATTGGGGTTTTAGTAAAACTTTGAGATGCGTCGGTGTGAAAATAAACTCCGCGATCATGACAAATTTGACCTATCCTTTGAATATCTTGAATAGTACCAATTTCGTTGTTGCCATGAATAATAGACACTAAAATAGTGTCGGGGCGAATGGTTTTTTTAAGCTCGTCTAAATTTAAAAGTCCAAATTTATCGACAGAAATTTGACTGATTTCAAAACCTTGAGTGGTTAACCATTTAGCACTGCTTAAAACACAATCATGCTCGATAGAAGAAATAATAATGTGTTTACCTTTTGATTTATTAGCAAAAGCAATGCCTTTTAAAACAGTGTTGTTACTTTCGGTGGCCGAGCCAGTAAAAATAATTTCTTGGGGTTTAACTTTTAAAATATTGGCAAATGATACACGACACGATTCGACAACTTGAGAAGCGACACTGCCCATTTGATGAAGTGACATGGTGTTGCCACAAAAAGAAAAATCAAAGTAAGGAAGCATGGTGTTTAAAACTTCTGGGTCGACAGGAGTGGAGGCAGCATAATCAAGATAAACTGATTTATTGTTAGAAGTTTTTAATTGATCAAGGGTGATAGAATTTAAAACATGACTAAAGCCGGATTGAATTTTTTGCCAAACTGATTTGCTTTGACAATCACAAAAATCAGGACAAATAAATTCTGGTTTTTCGAGAGCATTAATGACCTCACCTAAGGTAATTTTTTTAGGGTCGCGACTGAGAGAATAACCACCACAAGCTCCCCTTTCAACTTTTAAAAGACCGGCTTTTTTTAATTTGGCAAAAATTTTTTCTAAATAATCGGAAGAAATATGTTCTTTTTTAGAAATCTGTTTGACGGAACAACAACAGTCTTGATCAAGAAGATTGGTCAGAGCCCGAAGTCCATAGCGAGATTTGGTTGATAAATTCATACTGGACTATTTTAGTCCGATATGAGAAAAAAGGCAAGTATTTATTTTTGGCAATGAGGGCAATAGAAAGTGCCACGGCCACCAATGGTGATTCTTTTAATGGGAGTTTGACAAATCAAACAAGGCTCGCTATCCCGCTGATAAACTTGAAAATTAAATTGATGTTGGCCAATAGACCCATCAGGGTGAATATATTTATTATCTTTAGCTGTGGAACCGCCGGCTTTAATCGACTCGACCATAATTTGAATTAGAAAATGGTGAAGAAGTGAGGCTTGATTAAAATTAAGTTTATTGGAGGGTTTAGAGGGGTTAATTTTGGCTAAAAAAAGAGAATCATTGGCGTAAATATTACCAATACCCGCAAATTTTGATTGATCAAGTAAAACTAATTTGATAGGGCGATAAGTTTTTTGAATTTGTTGATAAAAATATTCTGGGGTGAATTTAGAACTTAGAATATCAAGACCGAGGTTTTTTTGAGAATCTGCAAGTTCATTGATAGTAAAAAGTTTAACCCAACCAAATTTACGTTGATCATTAAAAAATAATTTGGAACCATCGGAAAAAGTAAAAACAAGGCGAGTGGATTTGTTGGGTAAAGATGATTTGTCTTCTTTGGGAGTGGGATGGCCAAAAACAAACTCTCCCAAAATTATCTGTCCGGTCATTTTGAGATGAAAAAGAAGAATTAAATTATTGTCTAAACATAGAGAAAGTTGTTTGCCGATTCGAGTAATTTTGGTTATTTTTTGATGGATTATTTTTTGGGGATTGCCAATAAAAGATTTGGGATTAAGAATTTTAAGATCAGAAATAGTTTTACCAATTAAATGGCTGTCTAAAAAAAGTCGGACGACTTCAACTTCGGGAAGTTCTGGCATATAGTATTTTACCGCGGTTTTTTAAACTAAATCGTCGAAATCAATAGCAGTGATAGATTTGTTCTTGGCTAGATGATTAACGGCCACAGACATGTCGGCAAGACTATCTTTGATTTCTGAAAAGGAATTTAGATAAGTTTGAGTGGAAGTAATATAAGTCATAATTAAGACTAAATCAGAGATTAGCTTGGTACCACTGGAAACAGAGATAATTAAATAGGCAAAAATAAGGGTATAAAAGAAAACGGCGGTATTTTGGAGAGTAAACCATTCAGTAAAAAACCAATTGCAAAGACGGGAAAAGTGACGACTAAATGTTTTTTGTTCAAGATCAACATCATTGGTTTCGTGAAATTTAGCGTAATAACTTTCAGTTTTAGCATCTTGAAGATCTTTAAAAGAAATATAATGTTGGGTGGTGTAATAATCGATGAAATAATAAATGATTATAAAAACAATCTCTAAAATAAAAACCTTAAAATCAACGAAGAGGATAATAATAGGAATGGCCACTAGCGAAACTATGCTATCGATCCCTGGTTGGCGAAAAAGTTTTAATGTCCAAGTGGTGGCATCAGCAAAATTACGAATGGTCTGAATACTTTGATGTCGTTCTAGTTTGGTTTCGGTTTTAATATTATTGGCAAAATGATTATGAATATCAAAACTAATATCGCTAATACATTCGTCCAATTTGGCTACTGATTTGAGACGAATGAAATTATCAATAATCCTAATGGTAAAAATAATGAGAATGGAAAAAAATATGGCGGAAAAATCTGATTTAGTTTCAACTAAATTAATAGTTTTGGAAAAAAGGTAAATAACAATTAAAGGTAAAAAACTGGAAAGAAAACGGATACCAACCCAAAAAATAAATCTTTGCTTGTTTTGAATAAGATCAAAAATCAATTTAGTAATTTGACGAGTTTTCTTGGACATTATTTAAGTATCAATTAAAAAATAAAAAAAGTAAAGCTCTTTTGATAGAATGATGGGTATGAGTGAAAATATAAAATATGATTGTGTAATTATTGGTTCGGGTCCAGCTGGATTAACAGCAGCAATTTATCATGCTAGGGCAGATATTAAGACGATTGTGATTGCTGGAAATCAGCCAGGAGGCCAATTAACAATTACACCGATGGTGGAAAATTTCCCGGGTTTTCCGGATGGGGTTGGTGGTTTTAAGTTGATGATGGATACTCAAACTCAAGTAAAAAAATTAGGAGTGGAGATTAAACAAGGAATTGTTAAAAAAATAACAAATAATTTTATTATTGAGTTGGAAAATGGAGAAACTCTACAAAGTAAAACTGTAATTATAGCGACTGGGGCGGGGGTAAAATGGTTAGGATTGCCAAAGGAGAAGGAATTAATTGGACATGGAATAAGCAGTTGTGCCACTTGTGATGGGATGTTTTTTAGAGATAAGACAGTAGCAGTGGTGGGTGGTGGAGATACGGCTTGTGAAGATGCTGTATTTTTGGCGAAATTTACTAAAAAAGTTTTTATGATTGTTAGAAGAGAAGAATTTAGGGCTAGTGTAGCAGAGCAAAATAAAGTGTTTGCAAATGAAAAAATAGATATTTTATGGAATAGCGAAGTGAAAGAGTTAAATGGGGAAGGAAAATTAGAATCAGTAAAAGTTTTAAATAATAAAACCGGAAAGGAAACAATATTGCCATTAGATGGGATGTTTGTAGCGATTGGCTATGATCCGGCAACAAAATTTGTGGAAGGATTAGTAGAATTGAGGGAAACAGGACAAATAGTGGTAGGTAAAAATCAAAAATTAATAACCATGACCAGTGTGGAAGGAATTTTTGCGGCCGGAGATTGTGTTAATGAAAATCACCGACAGGCAATAATTGCGGCAGGTGAAGGGTGTAAAGCGGCTTTGGAAGTGCAGAATTGGTTAAAGGATTAAATTTTTGAAACTAATTTTTTAATCTTGGAAACAAATTTTTCAGTGGAGAAATCGGCGGCGCGGGAAAGGCAATCTTGAGAATTGATTTTTAATTTTTGAAATTTTTGAATGGCGGTGGCACAAGATTTGACTGTTAATTCATCAAAAAATATACCGGTTTTGCCATTAATGACAGTTTCCATGGTTCCCCCGCTCTTATAGGCAATGACTGGGCAACCGTGAGCCATGGATTCAACTGGAACCATGCCAAAATCTTCATTGTCGGAACAAAAAATAAAAGCTTGGGCTTGGGAGTAAAGTTGGTCTTTTTGATCTTGGGTAACTTCACCTAAAAATTCGATAGTAGGGCCAGCTATGGTTTTTAATTCTTGCTCAAAATTAGCAAAATCGCGGCCGAAAACTTTTAATTTTAAATTTAATTGATTACAGGCTTGAATGGCGATGTCGTAGCGTTTAGCTCGAGCAAGACGACCTCCGGCCAGATAATAAGATTGTCGATCGTTGATATTAGATCGTAGATTATTTTTTATTGGCAAATCGATAGGTGGATTAATGATGATGGAATCGCGGCGGTAGAATTTTTTGATGCGGGCGGCGGTAGTTTGGGAATTAGCGATAAACTGGTCAACATTTTGAGCCGATTTAAAATCAGTAATTCTTAAAAAATGATTTAAAACTTGAATTATGGCATAAATGAATTTATTTTTAGTGAAATTACGGGCGGTAGGAAGACCATAAAGATAACGAGGTGGAGTGTGGCAGTAACAAATTAATTTGGCATTTTTTTTATTAATTAAATTAGGGAAATAAGCGCCGGTGGCAGAAGTAATAATAATATCAAATTTAGAAAAATCGAAAGATTTAAAGGCAAATGGGGACAAAAGACGAAGAGGGCTGATTATTTTATAGGCAAAAGGAATATGTTGAAAAAAACTTTGATGAACCCGATTCCCCCATTTTTTTTGAAGACGAGATTGATGAGGACCTAAAAATTCTGGTTTGTAGAGAGTGGTATAAATTGGGGCATTTGGAAAAATTTCGGATAAGGTTTCGAGAACCGACTCGGCCCCGCCGAATTCTTTGATGTAATCTTGGACAATGGCGATTCTTGGGCTAGAAGAGTGAGGCTTGGTTTGATTTGGTTTCATCTGGTTTATTAATTTTAACTGGATTTTGTTTTTCGACTCGCTGAATCAAGGATTTAAAATTAAAAGTTTTAAAAAGAGAAATTAAATTTTGAAAAGAAATTGGAGTTAATTTAGATGAAGAAAGTTTAAAATTTAGAGGAATATTGCTAATTAGGGTGGCTAATTTTTTGGAAAGATAGGCATTATCTTTGTCTTTTTCTAATTTTTCTCGGACAGAGGGTTTAATTTTGTCGAGATGTTGATAAATATTGTCTAAATTTTGATACTCAGAAAGGAGATCGGTGGCTGCTTTGGGGCCAATACCGGCCACACCGGGATAATTGTCAGACATATCTCCCATTAAAGCTTTAAGGTCGATGACTTGAGTGGGAATAACACCAAGTTTTTCTTGGACATCTTTGCTTTTAAATATTTTGGTTTCAGAAAGACCACGAATAGGAACAAAAAGGGAAACTTGTTTATCGACTAACTGCATTAAGTCTTTATCGCCGGTGATAATAACAACTTCGTCAACTAATTTTTTTTTGTTTTTATTTATTTTTTTTAAGGCTTTGGAAGTGATAGTGGCAATTAAATCATCAGCCTCGAAACCACCCATAGAAAAAGTGGTAATTTTTGCCTGTTCTAAGGTTGATTTTAATAAAGGTAATTGAGAAACTAAATCGGAATCGGCGGGTTTACGTTTAGCCCGATAGCCTAAAAATTCATGATTGCGAAAATTAGGGCCAGGCGAATCAAGACAGACGACTAAATATTTTGGATTAAGAGTATTAAGAGCAGTAAGAAGCATGGAATAAAAACCATAAATTCCATTGATGGGTTGACCATTGAAGGTTAAAGAAGGGATTGAATGGTAGGCACGATGAATAATGGCATGACCATCGACGATGACTAATTTAGACATAAGGTAGTTTATCAGAATTAGCTTGTTTGCTGGTAAAATTAAAGAATGGAACAGCATCCGATTCCACAGCAAATATCATCTTACGAATTTAAACTCGTGGGAGATATGACATTGAAGCAATTTTTAAAAGCAGCAATAGGAATAGTCTTGGCGATAATGATAAATTCAACTAAATTAATCGTTTTTGTTAAATGGCCATTAATGCTTTTGTTTGCTGGAAGTGGTTTGGCTTTGGCTTTTGTGCCTTTTGAAGATAGACCTTTGGAAACATGGGTTATTTCTTTTTTAAAAGCAATTTATTCACCAACAATCTATATTTACAGAAGAAATGTTAATAAAAATTGGTTGGATTTAGATTTAACTAAAAATATAAAACAAAACGAGGAAGACATAATAACGACTGGAGGGGTAGGATCTAATCTGGTGGGAAATAAAATAAAGGATGCAATAAATGTAATTGGAATAAAAGATGATGAATTTAAAAAGAAAATTAATATAGAGTTGGAAGGTAAACCGGAAATTAATAAAGTGTTAGTGGAAGAAAAATTGAAGATGGGTACCGAACCAAGTGAAAATGTTGAGGCAAAAACAGAAGATTGGAGAGATCAAAAAACAAATTTGAACTTGAAAACAGAAAAATTAGGAGCAACGGGTAAAGCAATTTTTGGTTCAATTCCGATGCCAGATATTCCAGAAATACCCAACGTAATAGTAGGTATGGCTACAGATATGGACGGGAAAATAATTGATGGAGTAATTATTGAAATCCAAGATGAACATGGAAATCCATCAAGAGTATTAAAAACAAATTCTTTGGGTCAATTTAAAACAACAACACCTTTAGCAGATGGAAGATATTTAATCATTGCTGAAAAAGATGGTTTTAATTTTGACAGAGTTAATATAGACTTAAATGAACAAATAGTTCAACCAATTAGAATTATTTCTAATAATTAAAAATATGCCAACAGATCCATTAAAGATTGCTATTAAAGGCAGTACTCAAGAACATTTACCAATAGAGGATGTGGTTGATGGAATTGTAATTATGAAAGACGGGTCTTGTTCAACAGTGTTAAGCGTATCATCGGTTAATTTTGATTTATTATCAGAAACAGAACAATCAGCCTTAGTTTTTGCTTATGGAGGAATTATAAATTCTTTAAATTTTCCAATACAAATTATTATTCAATCACACGCTAAAGATGTAAGTTCTTATTTAAAAAATTTGCAAAATATGGAGGAAAAACAATTAAACTCTCGCCTTAAGGAAAGAATTAGTCAGTATAGAAAATTCATTGAAGAAACGGTTAAAAAAAGTGATATTTTGTCAAAATCGTTTTATATTGCAATTACTTTTTCGTCTTTGGAATTAGGAATTAAGACTGGTGGGGTAAAAGGAGTAAAAATGTTTTTACCACAAAATAAAAAACAAGAATTGCCGTACACTAAGGAATATATATTAGAAAAAGCTAAGGCTAATTTGGAACCAAAAAGAGATCATTTATTAAGACTTTTTTCAAGACTGGGGTTGGAAATAAAACCTTTGGATAATAAGGAAATAATTGATCTTTTTTATCGAACCTATAATGAGGAAACAGCAATTAACCAAAAAGTTCAAAATGTAAATTATCAAGCTCCGGTGGTAACAGGAGGACAGGTAGAATGAAACTTTTTAATAAAAAAACAGTCCCGGTAAATGATCCCGCCCCAGTGGTAGTGGATCCCAATAAAAGAGATTTTACTCAAGGATTGGTAACAACTAAGGACATAATTGCGCCGTCGGCATTAGAAGTAGATTTTAATCATATTAGGATTGATAATAAATATTATCGAACCCTGTTTGTAGCAGCATATCCAAGATTTGTGGGAATTAATTGGTTGTCGTCGTTGATCAATTTTGATTCTTCTTTAAATATTTCTATGTTTGTTTACCCGACTGATGGGAAAGAGGTTTTGGATGATTTAAGACGAAAAATTACAGAAATGGAAGCAGAATTAAGTACTGATATCCAAAGGGGTAGATTAATTAATCCAGCAACACAGGCAAAATTAGAAGATGCTTTAAATTTACAGGCTAATTTAGTTAAAGGTGAAGAAAGATTTTTTCAATTTGGACTTTATGTGACAATAACGGCTGATTCGGTAGTGGAGTTAGATAGGGTCAATAAAAATTTAGAGGCAGCATTGGGATCATTGTTGATTATAAGTAAAAAGGCAACATTGCAAATGGAAGATGGGTTTATATCAACTTTGCCGATTTGCCAAGACAAGTTGGCAATTAGTAGAAATATGGATACTACTTCGTTAGCAACTACCTTTCCTTTTGTGTCATCAGATTTATCAGATGATCAGGGAATTATGTATGGAATTAATATGCATAATGGATCTTTGGTTATTTTTGATAGATTTTCAATGCCAAATTATAATTCAGTGGTTTTTGCGATGGCCGGGGCTGGTAAATCTTATTTGATTAAATTAGAGGTTCTTCGATCATTGATGATGGGAACAGATATTATTGTAATTGATCCAGAAAATGAATATAAGGAATTATGTGATAATTCTGGTGGTCAATATATTGCATTTGGTTACGGTGAAGGTTCTAAAATTAACCCATTCGATCTGACCCTGGCTGAAGAACAAGGTGAAAATGGTTTGAACACTAAAATTTTGTCTTTACATAAATTATTAAAAGTAATGTTAGGTGAAATGGACCCAATTGAGGAATCAATCATGGATAGGGCTATGATGGATGCTTATAAAATGAAAGGAATTACACCAGATCCAGCAACTCAAAGTAAAGAACCACCCCTAATTGAGGATTTATATAAATCTTTGATCGGAATGGAGGATGAAAAAGCTAAAGGTTTGGCGGCAAGATTGGAAAAATATATTAAAGGATCTTTTGCGGGGATTTTTAACCAAAAAACAACAGTTAATTTAACGAATAAATTTGTGGTTTTTGGAATTAGAAATCTGGAGGATGCATTAAGACCAGTGGCAATGCAAATTATTTTGGATTATATCTGGACAGTAGTTAAAAAAACACTAAAAAAAAGAATATTAGTAGTGGATGAGGCGTGGTATTTAATGCAACATGATGATTCGGCAGAATTTTTAAGGGGAATTGTAAAAAGAGGTAGAAAATATTATTTAGGCGTGACCACAATTACTCAGGATGTCGATGATTTTTTAGGAACTGCTTATGGAAAAGAAATTGTGACTAATAGTTCAATCCAAATTTTATTAAAACAGCATAGTGCAGCGATTGATAAAATTGGAGAAGTCTTTTATTTAAGTGAAGGGGAAAAACAATTATTATTATCGGCAAATAAAGGTGAAGGGATATTTTTTGCTGGACAAAATCATGTGGCAATTCAAATAATTGCTTCAGCTGATGAACATAATTTAATTACTTCTAACCCAGAGGATATTTTAAAAAAACAAAGTTTTACGAACGATCAAAAGCCAAATAATGGAATAAAACCACCAATTAAACCCTTTGATACAAAACCAATATCGCCAACTTCCTTTAAACCACTTCCGTCGCAAGAATTTTCGACTTCTGAAGGAGCGCCTTTAAAACCAGAAATAAAACCTGTTGAAATAACCCCTAAATTTAACATTCCAGAAATAAAAACAGTAGAAATTGAAAATAAAATTCCTGTTCAAGTGCAACCAGTAGTAGAACCTCCGATTAAACCAGATGAAACAATACTCAATATTAATATTCCGGAACTGAAACCAACAAAAATTGGGGGTGAAATAAATGAACCAATAAGAATTGAAAATAAAATTCCTGTTCAAGTGCAACCAGTAGTAGAACCTCAAGTAGATCCAGAATTAAAAAATGAGTCAGTATTATTTAAAAGACCAGAGGTGGTGGTGGTTCCAAATGAAATAAAAGTGGAAGAGGTTAAAAATGAAGTCAAAAAACCAATTTTTATTAAGACTGAGGAACAGAGAATACCTCAACCACCACAATTAACCAGAAAACCACAGCCTATTTTTGATTCAAATCCACCCGCTCCGGCAGCCGCCGGGCCACCCTCCCTTGAAAATGAAGGGCTTAAAAATATAAACGAGGTAAAAAAAGAAGATAATCCTAATAAAATGGATTATGATAAATTGTTTGGAGACGGAATTGTTTAATTTATAGATTGTAGATGTTAGATCGTGGATAGATTGATATAATTTATATATGGCATATGGAACGGATGGAAGTTCAGCTTTAAAAAATAATTCTGAAAGAATTAACTATCTTAATGATCTTAAAGTTTCATCCATATTTGGATTAAAATTGGTATTAGAAGAATTAGAGCAAATTGGTGGAGAAATAATTAGAGGAAGTGCTTTGGAAACAAGTGTTAAAAATTACTTGGGATCGACAGAAATGGAGGATCTTTCTGTTTTAATAGAAAAAATTGAAGTGGCGGGAAAAACTAACCCTGATGAAGCTAAAACTTCGGTAGTAAATGAGGCAAAAATTAAAGAGTTGGTTGAAGAATATGAAAAATATATAGAAAAAGGATTAAACGACAAAGAGGCTCTCGATAAGATTTATAAAGAAAATAAAGGTGAAATTAATTCAAAAGACTTAGAACGTTTTTTACAAACCGAAAGAAATAAATATCAAGAAAAAATAAAAGAAACTAAAAAAGAAATAGTTTCAGAGGAAAGAAAGGTAATTAATTTAGATGATTATAAAAAAAATGATTTGATTGATGAGGATAAAATTATTAAAGAAAAGGAAGATGAAATAAGAAAAGAAGATGTTGTTTTGGAAAGAAAAAATGTGGTTGAACAAAAAATTGAGAATATTAGCAAGGAAACAGGAGAAGTAATGGGTGGAGATAATAATTTTGAAAATAAAGTTCAATCGAAAATAAGATCAATAATAAACGAAGATCAAATTAAAACCAGCAGTGAGGAAATTGCAGATTTGGCTGAAGTAATGGCAAAAGAATTAAGAGATAAAAATGATAGTGGAATTAAAATTGAAGCAAAGAAAATAAGAATCGAACTGAATAAATGGAAGGAAGAAAATATGGATGAGGTAATTGAATTTAAAAAGGAAGAATTTAGAAAAAATTTTATAAATGAATCAAAGAAAATAAATCCTAATTTAAAAACAGAAGAACTAAATAAAATAAGAGAATATGGTGGATTAATTTCAGAAATATATTTAACTGAAAGCATAATAGATGGACAAAAAGATGAAGCTTTGCAGGCCAACAATCAAGTTTACAGTCCAGGGAAATTAGAGAACTCCTGGACAGATTTAAGAGGAGTAACTAATTTTTTAGCCAAAAAACCAGAGGAAATAAAAAACATTAAAAATAGATATGAGTCAATTAGAGGTAGTTTAAAAAATATAAACTTGCCGGAGAATATAAAAGAAGTACGATCGTTTGAGAATGTAGTTTCTATGTTTAATGACAAAGGTGTGAGTAATTTGTTTTCTAAAACTCAAGGTTATTTAGGTTGGGCTGATAGGATCGATAAATTGACAGGTGGTTGGTTAAAAAAAACAACCTCAATGCCTGGTCAGGGTTTGACAAATAAAATTGGAAATCAGGTAGTAGGTGAATTTGCAAAAAATTCTTTAAATGTA
>Ga0209340_1000994_pt1 | contig 23495 bp, 22 predicted proteins | sample EPASupsiteSAE323_FD_187266 | JGI IMG/M metagenome (GOLD analysis project Ga0209340, IMG submission 187266) | Bioremediated contaminated groundwater from EPA Superfund site, New Mexico - Sample SAE3-23 (SPAdes) (version 2) | ecosystem: Environmental > Aquatic > Deep subsurface > Groundwater >... | reverse complement strand
ACTGAAAAAAATAAAACCAACACTCCTGACAAACTTAAATTTGCCAAATATTGTCGTTGGTGTCGAAAGAAAACTGAACACAAAGAGAGTGCCAAACTTAAATAAAAGTCTTCAGTCAGCCCTGAAAAATATCTACATTTCCCCCTTGGAATTATGTAATCTAAATTGTCGCGCCTGCTACACCAATAAAATCAAAAACATTCTCTCTAATCAACAAATTTTAGATTTTGTTGAAAAATATTCCTCTTATCTACATTCTAAAAAATACGATCTAAAATCTATTTTGTTTTGTGGTGGCGAAGTCTTCACTCTTTCCGATTTTCCCGATTTAGTCAACACTTTGATCCAAAAAGACATATTTATCACTATTATTACTAATGGCACCATCAACTGCATCAATAAAATCAAAGATCCAAAAAATTGTCAGCTTTTAGTTTCTCTCGATGGCCCAAAAGAAATTCATGATAAAAATCGTGGCCCTGGTAATTTCGACAAAACCATAAAATTTATTCAACACGCCCAACAACTCGGTTTCCCTGTCGAAGTTATGTTTTTAATTACCAAAGATTCTTATCATTACAAAGATTCATTTGATGTTTTTGGTCTACCAAAAACCTATTTAACTGACCGAAAAATGTCATTGTCAAAAGATCAACTTCTAGACATCAAAAAAAATTATCAAACCTTTCCCCATAAAAATTTTGGCTGTTTTCAACTCTCACTTCAATCCTCTGGTATCATCACTGGCTGTTGCGAATCTTCCCTACGATTAGGCACAATTAATGATAATCCTGCAACTTATGTCGCCAATTTTATAAAATCTTTATCCAAATGTTCCAACTGCCAAAAATGTCATGGATGTTGCGATCCCAATTACCTTTGTGGTTATAAAACCGAATTAAAATTAAAAACTTGTCAGGATGTTGTACAATCATTCAAATGAATTTTCAAACCCAATTTATTAAAGAATGGACCGTTCAAGCTTTACGAAATTATTTTATTGATAATAATTTTCATGAGGTCGAAACCCCAACCTTAATGCCCACCATTCCCATCGAACCAAATCTCTACGCTCTAAAAACTCACTGGTCTCAAAAAGATTTTGATTTTTATTTACCCACTTCTCCAGAGTCTTCACTCAAAAAATTAATTTCTCAGGGCATTGGTAATTGTTTTGCCATTAGTAAAGTTTTTCGTGATTTAGAAGATATCGGTCCCACCCATAATCTCGAATTTGCCATGTTGGAATGGTATGAAATGGATAAAAATTATCGTGACATTGCCAAAACCACCCAAAAATTAGTCTTAGAAATTTACCACAGTATCCTTAAAAAACAAAATAAAAGTATCACTAATTTACTCACCTATCAAAATCAAACCATCGACCTTTCAGCCCCTTGGTATTTTTTCACTCTCCAAGAATTATTTGAAAAATTTGCCAACGTTGATTTGTCTAAAAATCTAACCACCAACGAAATTATTGCCACTGCCAAGTCCAAAGGTTACAACACTGACGGTATCACCATTTGGGAGCCACTCTATACTCAAATTTTCATTAATGAGATCGAATCCAAATTACCTCAAGACAAACCAGTAATTATTTTTGATTACCCCACTCAAATGTCTCCACTCTGTCTCCCCTGTCCTAATAATCCAGGTTTCAGCCAACGATTTGAATTTTACATCGGTGGTATGGAAATCGGCAATGCCTATTCTGAATTAAATGATTCAAAAATTTTAAAAGACAATTTTGAAACCGAAACTAAATTTCGACAAGATAATAATTTACCAATTCATCCTTATGATCAAGAATTTATCAACGCTTGTGGTCAACTTCCTACCTGTGCCGGCATTGGTCTTGGAGTCGATCGACTTGCTATGCTTTTCGCCAACACTACTAAAATTGAAGATGTCATTTATTTCCCCACTTCAAAATTTATTGAAAATTAATATTTATTCAGTACAATATAACTAATATGAGTCGATCAACCACCAGAAAAGTAGCCACCGACAATCGATCTACGATTGTTAAGGGTTTTGTTAAACCAGAAATACCAAATTTTCCTGGCAATAAATCCACTTCCGGTTTCAAACCAGGAGCCAGATTTCAAACAATCAACCGCGGCCGCCGCTAAAGTTTACACTCTTTTACCTTTTTAGCCACCGTTTCCCAATTTTCGCATGGAGTCACATTAATGTCTTTTCTCTCTGCCTCTGTCTGATCATATAAATAAATCACTCCTTTATATTTTTTACCAAAATATTTCGTTAAACCAGGATTATCATCAACAATCCCCACCACCTGTGGATACAAATATTCTAAAACCTTCGCTTTCCATTTATTCCCCATTTTTCGATCAATATTTTTTGGTCTAGCAATAATTTGCGCCTCTGGAAAACCATGCTTCTTCAACCAAAACTTTGTTTCATTAAAAGCCACCGATGATCTAACTGTAATATAAGCTACAATCGGAATTATTTTATTTATTTCTTGAATAATTTTATTTGAATTTTCAATCAAAGGTAGATCTTTAAAAGAATCAGCTGATTTATTAAATTCATCAACAACTTTTTTAGCTTCTTGATTCTGCCAATAAGGAATATTGTCTGTATGTCTATATTTTCTGGCAATTTCTTTAACAGTTAAATTTTCAGGATTACCAACTTTCTCAATTAATTTTTCAATCAAAAAACCAATTGTAAACGATAAAGTTTCATCAATATCCAATGCCAAACCCTTAATCCCCGCCAACTTCAATTTTCTCTTCAAATCTACAATTTCCTTATTTTTAATTCTCATTTTTTAATCCAAAAAATCTATCTTACCACTTGGTCTATCAACTTTAATCAATTCCACTTCAGCCTCTTTCAATAAATCTCTTACTCCACCAACATCAGTATAATCCACATAAGTAACTAGTTTTTTAATACCAGCATTAATCAACATTTTAGTACAAATAATACATGGTGAATGAGTACAATACATCGTTGCTCCTTGTATATCTTGACCATATTTAGCCGCCTGAATAATAGCATTTTGTTCTCCATGAATTGCCCTACAAATCTCCACTCTTTCTCCAGATGGAATTCCTAATTGATTTCTTAAACAACCAAGTTCTAAACAATCTTTAGTTCCAGCCGGCGCCCCATTATAGCCAGTAGTCAAAATTCTTCGATCCTTCACAATTATTGCTCCAACATGATGTCTTAAACAAGTTGATCTCTCAGAAACCAAGGATGCAATTTTAATAAAATATTCATCCCAACTTGGTCTAGTCTTTTTTATTTCCTTTTTTTTCATTTTTTTTAAACTTGAATAACTTTTAAAATTTCTTCCAATTTATAATTTAATTCTTCTATCGTTCCGTTGTTTTCAATTCTAAAATCAGCCATTTCAATACACTTTCTTAGATTTTGTTTATTCGGGTCATCAGAATTCATTTCTCTTTCCTCATCACTTAAAAATTTTTCAAATGAAATATTATCAGTACTGGTCGATCTTATTATTATCCTTTCATATCTAACTCTAGAATCAGCATCAATTGCCAACAAGCTAAAATTTCCTTTTTTTCTTAAAGACTCTATCTCACCCACTGTTCTCAAACTCTCAATCACGCAATTTTCTCCCGATTCTAAGGCTCTTTTTAAAAGTTCATCGGCCACAAAACTGGGACTATTTTTCTCTCGCAATTCATTTGCCACTGCCACCATATTATCTCGATTATTTTCCAAACCTCTTCTTTCAATTTCTTCCATCAAAAAACCTCTTGCTGAAAAATGTTTGAAATTCTTTTTATTAATTAAATATTCCACCACAGTACCCTTACCTGCACCAATTGTTCCAGTAATCCCAATTATCACCATTTACCAATTTATCATTAAATTTTATTTTGATCAATCCATTATTTCCAATTTACCTTTCGTTCTTTTAGAACTCATCAGTATAGATAATATCTATAGAGGTAATTTACATTCAGTTTTCAGATCAAAAAGAAAAGTTTCGCGTTTGAAACTAAACTTTTCGATCCAAACAACTGGATGTATTTTAATTAAGTTAATGCTTCAAATATTACCCAAACACAAAAACAATACAAGCCAAAAAACGAAAAAAATTGATTCCGATTGAAATACCAGCCATCAAAACAAATTATTGCCGATTTTACAGCCAACAATGACCCACCCACTATTGCAAAATAAAACCAAAATCCACCTTGTGACACAAAACAAAAAACAGAAACCAATACTGCAACAGCAGTTATATAGAGACCTCCCTTAATACAATTTTTGGTGGTTAATTTAATAAGATTTCTTGTCACCAAACTAATTATCAAAACCACCCAAATCACGATCATTAAAAAACCAGCTACGCAATAATTCTCCAACACTAAAACCAACTCCTTTACATTATACACATTTATCAATGTACTCTTATCCAAAAAACATTCTGAAAAAGATGGGCAATTCTACTAGAAAACAAAATAAGAGTCAAATCTTTTACTCTTGCTTCTTACTAATATCTCTTAACAAATTTTCCGCTTCAGTTTCTATTGTTCCTCTCAGTCTTCCATTTTCCCCTATCTTTAAAGTTGGCAGGTCCGCCAGGAGTCGAACCTGGAAAAGCAGTTTTGGAGACTGCTGTGATACCATTTCACCACAGACCTAAATTTTAGCGAAGGTGGAACGTAAAATTTATTTTATAAATTAACGTTCCAACAACGTTTGCCGATTTATCGGCATTACGTTGTGGACCCAAGGGGACTCGAACCCCTGACCTTCCCCATGCCATGGGGACGCGCTACCAACTACGCTATGGGCCCTCAAAGGTTCTCTATTTTACCAAAAACTACAAGCCAACGCCACTGGTTTTCTAACTTTTCTTTTGTGTTACCATTAGTCTAATATGACTAATATTTCTAAGGCCGTCATTGCCGCCGCTGGCCGAGGCACTCGTTTTCTCCCTGTTGTTAAATCTTATCCAAAAGAATTGGTTCCAATTCTCGATAAACCAAATATTCAATATCTTGTTGAAGAAGCTATTGGCGCTGGTGTCACCGACATCGCTATTATCCATAGATTAGGTGAAAATTCAATCGAAAAATATTTCTCCCCCGATCAAGATTTAGAAGATTACCTTATCAGTAGAAATAAAACTGAATATTTAGATAGTCTAAAAAATATTTGGCAAAAAGCTAAATTAACTTTCATCCCTCAATCAGCCGATCTCCCTTACGGAAATGGTTCCCCTATTTTAGCCGCCAAAGATTTCATTGGTTCCGATAATTTTGTTTATATGTTTGGCGACGATCTAATTGTTGAAGAAATTTATGGTCAATATTTAACCAAAATGATCAATTCGCTTGAACAATACAACTCTGACGCTGTCGTTTCTACCCAAGAAATGCCAACTGAGGAAATGAAACGTTATGGCGCTGTTGTTCCTCACACTAATCCTTCTGTCCCTCATCAAATCAGTGCTCTACTCGAAAAAACCGATCCACCTCCATCTAATTTCGCTGTTGTTGGTCGCTATGTCATTTCCAATAAAATCTTAGATGTCATTAAAAACCAAGGCACCACAAAAGACAATGAACTTTGGCTAGCCGATTCTTTAAACACCATGGCTCAAAATGGAACTGTAGTTGACGAACCAATCACTAATGGTGTCTGGATGACTACCGGCGATCCTCTTCGCTGGCTCGAAGCCAACATCGCCGTCGCTCTTAAAGATCCCAAGCTTAAAGACGACTTAAAAGAATTTTTAACAAATTTAGATGTCAATAAATAAAGCCGTTATTGCCGCCGCTGGTCGAGGCACTCGTTTTTTGCCAGTAGTTAAAGCTTATCCAAAAGAACTGGTTCCAGTTCTCTCTAAACCAAATATTCAATATTTAATTGAAGAAGCTATTGGTGCTGGTATCACCAATATTGCTATTGTTATTCACTTCGGCGAAAAAAAGATTCAAAATTATTTTTCGCCAGATGCCAATTTAGAAAAATATTTAATCGAAAATAATAAAATTGAATATTTAGACAGCTTAAAAAACATTTGGCAAAAAGCTAAATTAACCTTTATTGAACAACCCCTAGATTTACCCTACGGCACCGGTTCCCCTGTTCTAGCCGCCAAAAAATTCATCGGTAATGATGATTTTGCCTATTTTTACGGCGATGATTTTATTCTCGAAACCAATCCTGGTCAATTATTATCAAAAATGATTTCCAAATATGAGCAGTACCAAGCTTCTGCCATCCTAGCTGTCCAAAAAGTTCCCATGGAAGAAATTTATCGTTTCGGCAGCATTAAATATATCGACGATCTAAATTATCCCGATCGTATGTCTGAAATTATGGAAAAACTCCCCGCCGATCAAGCACCGTCAAATTCTGTCAATATTGGTCGTTTCATCGCCTCAAATAAGGTTTTAGAAAATATCGATATTAATAAACTCTCTCGAGACAACGAACTATGGTTTACTGATGCTCTAACCAAGCTAGCTCAATCCGGAGTTGTGCTCACCCAAGCCACTCAAGATGAAAAATGGCTTACCACTGGTGATCCTCTTCGCTGGCTCAAAGCCAATATTTCCACCGCGCTCCAAGACCCAAATCTAAAAAACGACCTAATTTCCTTCCTTAAAAAACTTTAACAAATCCCTTCAATGCAGCCTCTCTATTGCAAGATAAAAAGATCAATACACACTCGATAAGTATTTTTATATAAACCAAAATCCCCTATAATTAATATATTACTGCTATTTGAATTTAAAAAACCCCTTATTTATGCCTAATTTTAAAATAATTTACCACTTGACATAGGCCTATAATAACACTATAATACCTATAGAATTAATAAAATAATTCGCACTTTTATAAAAAGCTAAATTGTTCAAAGGAGAGATTTGGAGTGTGGCTCCTCTAGAGTTTCGCACCCCGTTTCTCCTTTGAACAATTTAAATTCAAAGGAGAGATTTGGAGTGTGGCTCCTCTAGAGTTTCGCACCCCGTTTCTCCTTTGAATTTAAAAACAAAAAAGCCGCCATTAGCGGCTTTTTTAATAAATACTATCCTATAATTTTGACTTTCCTTTTATTTTGATGTACAATCCCCTAATTAATAATCTTTTAGACTATTAATGATTAAGTGTTTAATGAAAGCAGGCATTCGCGCTTATTTCTAAAAAAACACAGTTCCTTAAAAATCCGTAACTAATAGAAAAAATCAGGGTTCTCCTGTTTAAATATATAAAAAAATAAATTTATAAAACCAAATTTGAAAGGTGGTCATTTTCCATGAAAAAACTAAAATTATTAGTAATGATCGTTGTGTTCTCAATATTGTCCTCAACTTCCTGTCTCGCAACAACCTCTACTCACACCCGACAAGCCACTGGTGTTAATGGAACTTTATCCTTCCAGGCCGGTGATACCGTTTATGGTACAACTATTATCATAAACGGAACAACCTATTGTAATGGCTATATCGTTAACGTCTCGGCAACAGGAACAGTTACTAATGGCGTAATAAACCCTTGGGCAACCGAAATTGCCAACGCAACCGAACTAAAAGAAACTACAACCGAATGGAGACTGTGTTATGAAGCGTATTTTTGGCCAGAATTAGGTCACAAAGAATACTTTGGTGAATACGTAAATGGAGTTTATACCGGCAATTTTTACTACATCGGCTATATCACTCTACCTGGAGAAAGTCTAACTGTAACTCCAAGTCCATGCCCAAATAAAACTCGCGTTACTACTGGCACAGGGAAAACTCTAACTTTCACTCAAGGCGACACAGTTGTTGGCTATAAAATAGTCCTTAATGGCAAAACTTATAAAAATGATGGTATTGGTGTTGTTTTATACAATGCTCCCACTAGTGGAACTGTTACCAATGGAGTAATCAATCCATGGCCATCCGAGATCACTAATCAAAAATTGATCACCCCTAACCAAATTAATATACCTCACTGTCCCCAATATACTCGAATTGTTATTACAAACAACACTACTTCTTTTCAAAAAGGAGTTTCTGTCTATGGGCAGATTATTATCATTGATAATATTGTCTACAAAAATAAATATATTATAAATGCTCCTGCTGGTACCGTTACCAACGGAATAATCTGGCCCAATAAATCAGATATTCCATATAATACCGAAACCATATTTTTTCAATAAATTTTCTATTAGCAACGGAATAACCCCATAAATATTACATTTACGAGCTTTGCTTGTTAAGTGTTTTGTTTTTTGGGGTTATTTTTTCGTTTTTTTTATGTGAAAATTCAATTCCGATTTATTGGGATAAATTTTATCCTATAACTTGACAAATATAACCTATAATGCTATTATGCCAGCACAATAATCTTTTATAGATTATTGACTAGCGTTTAGTGAAAGCAGGCACACGCGCCCATTTTTTCCTTCTCGCTGTACATTAAAATCTCGTAAAGTTTATTTGCTCAAGTAAGTCTGATAATTGGGAAATATTTTTATTTCCCAGCTACCAGACTTACTTGAAAAGTATATTTGGACTATATAGAAGCATGGGGAGTGCTAGACACAGGCCTGCTTCGGAAAGGAGAAAAGGATAAATTATTGTGAATACTAAGCCAGAAATGTTCTAAATGTAAAAAATTGTTAAATCAACATTGAAAGGATGGAAAAATTATGAGGAAAACTTTAGTATGGTCAATTATCGGAGCCCTCGCAGCTATTATTACTATGGTGATCCTGAATTCCGCAATCTTTTTCATTGCCTGCGGCCTTGTCATTCTCGGTTGCGGCTGGTATATCACCGACGCTGCCATGATAGCCTCAGGTCACGACAAAAAATGGCCTAAGATAGTCAAAATCGCTACCCTTTGGGCGGGTATTTTACTTCTCGGCCTCGGAATCGGTCTAATAGCCATTAAAGCTGTCTCTTGGACCCAATGGATCATCATTCCAAGCATAGTTATTGTAACCTTAGGCATTTTAGCAAAAATTGCCAATCTGATATGGAGCAAAAACTGGATGAAAACTACTCATAAGGCAGTTTTCTTTCCGGGAATTAGTATCTTCATGATCGGCATTGTGCTCGCGATCATTTTCAACCCTGCATCGTTCAATACGATATACAAGCAATCAATCCTCAACCATTCCAGCTACACCGAAACAGTGGTGTCCCCGAAACCATCTGTCACACCTTCAACCAGTTCAGTTGTTTCCACCGACATCGGATACATCAATTATTCGGTCGACGGTACAACCTGGCAAAAGGCCAACGAGTTGACTGGCGATTACGGTCACCGCGTCGCGATGACCTGCGCGCAAGCTTTGTTCCCCAACGCTGCCTGGGATTATAAATATTCCGGCGATGATTGGAAAAAAATCGAAAATACCTGGATCAACGTTCAAGTATCAGTTCCCAACGGTGCTATCGCCCGAGTTTGGTGCTATTCCTGGAAACAAGGAACCCAAGTCAAGGACGGCGGATATCTTATGGAACTCGGACAAGGTTCATATGAATTCTCCATTAAAAACGGAGAAATTCAGAACTGGAATCCCGATGATTCGTATTTTTCCATTGATCTCAATCGCATTTTTACCCAAAAACGTGAAGGTAATGTCAACGTCGAGCACGAGCTTGCATTTACCGGTATCACCGCCAATCTCAAGGACAAAGTTCCCAGCGACCTCAAATACAACGAGGTAACTGTCGGACCTACATCCAGCAAATAAACTTTACGAGGAATCGAGGATTAAACTAAATATGAGTATTTTATTTTGAGCTCAAAGCTCAATTTATCTTATTCCTCTATTTAGTTCCTCGTTCCTATACTGATAATAAATCTCAGTACTGATGAGTCCCATAAGGACGAAAGGAATAATATGAAATCTAAAGAACCATTAATTACCGTCTATATGCCAGTATTTAATGCCGCTAAATTTTTAGACCAATCTATAAATAGTATTCTCAATCAAACATTTACCAACTTTGAATTTATCATTATTGACGATGCTTCCACTGACAATTCTTGGAAAGTCATTAAATCTTATGCCAAAAAAGATTCTCGTATTATCGCTATTAAAAATCACATCAATTTGGGCGTTAGTTTAACTTCAAATATTGCTATTTCCAAAGCCAAAGGTAAATTTTTAGCTCGCATGGATGCCGACGATATTTCTTTCACTGATCGTATCGAAAAACAAGTCAATTTTTTAATTAAAAATCCTAAAACTATTGCCGTTGGTGGTCAATGTGTTGTTATCGATGAAAACAATAACATTATTGGTAATAAAAATTTTCCCACTCAACACCAAAAATTAAAAGATATGATTTTTTGGGCTGTTCCCATGCAACAACCATCTATCATGATTAATTTAGATAAACTACCCAAAAATTTTGTTTGGTATTCCCCCAATCAATCCTCCGCCGAAGAAATTAATTTAATGTTCCGTTTCATGATTTATGGCCAAATATCCAACATTGAAGATAATTTACTTTTTTATCGTCATTTAAACAATAGTCTCTCTCATAAAAATCCCAAGGCTACTTTTAAATTAACTATCAAAAGTCGTTTTGATGCTTTATCTCTCGGATTCAAACCTAGTTTTAAAGCCATTATTTTAAATATAATGCAATTAATTATTATTGCCCTAATTCCTAGTAATTTAATTTACGACATTTGGTATTTCATCCGTGGTATTAAAAAACCAACCCGTGCTACTGTTGGGACTTTTGCCGAAACTCAAGTATAATTTTAGTAATGGCTTTCATTGCTAAATTAAAACCTCATTGGGATAAAACATTTCTCAGCCTAGTTTTAGTTATTTTGTTCTATAAAAATTTCACTCCCAACACCTGGTTGATTGGTTGGGATAATTTAGTTCCAGAATTAAATATTTGGTTAAATTTAAAAAGATCCTTTCTAGCCGTTTGGCAGGAATATCAAGGCCTTGGCCTGGTCGGTGGCATGGGCCACGCCACTGAAATTATTCGACAAACAATTCTTCTTCCTTTTATTTTAATCCTTCCCCATAATCTAATCCGTTATCTTTGGCAATTTTTAATGTTGACTTTAGGTGTTTTTAGTCTTAATTTCGGCCTTAAAAAAATTTTTCACTTATCAAAAACATCAAGTCTTTTGGGTTCTCTTTTTTACCTCCTAAATTTCGGCACTATCCAATTTTTTTGGGTACCATTTGAACCATTTTCCACCTTTTGGGGATTTTTTCCAGCCCTCTTTTTTGTTCTTTTTAATTATCTTAAAAATCCCAACCGTAAAAATCTAATTTATTTCACTTTAATAAATTTTCTTGCCATTCCCAGTTTCTATGTTCAAACCATTTTTATTGTTTATATTATTTGTCTTTTTTTAATTCTTCTATCTCATTTTATTATTAATTTTAAAAAATTATCTTTTAAGCTTTACGGCACTGCTTTTTTAATAATCTTCCTTTTAAATTCCTTTTGGTTTTTACCCTCTCTTTTTTTTCTAAAAAATGATTCCTACAACACCACTCAAGCCTATGGAAACATTATGTCCAACCAAGAAACTTTTGATCGCAATCAAAACCATGGAACAATCTTTGATTTTCTTCTACTAAAAAATTATTATTATGATTTTCCCAAAGGTGAAAATAGCACCCTTATGTCTCCTTGGGCCTCACACTTTTCTAATCAATACTATTTAATTTGTGGTTATTTCGTTTCCATTTTCATTATTATCGGTTTAATCAGTCTTTTTACCAAATCTAACCAAAAATCATCACTTAAACTTTCTATTTTATTAATATTTTTTCTTTGTTCCATTGCTCTTCTATCATCCACTCCGATTTTTTCTGAAATTAATTATTGTATTCGCCAAATACCAATTATTAATCAAATTTTTCGCTCACCTTGGACTAAATTTTTAGTCCCATCTGTTTTTATTTTTTCAGTTCTCCTATCTATTGGTCTCGAAAACTCTTTTAAGTTTTTAGCTAGAATAAAATATTCTCCTAAATTTTCCAAAATCATTCTCAGTTTTATTTTTTTATTCTGTCTTTTTAGTTTTAGTTTTCCAGTTTTTCAAGGCCAGTTTTTTTATTCAAAAATGAAAAACGAACTCCCTTCTAAATATTCTGAATTATTCTTATTTTTTAAAGAAATCCCTTCCACTGCTAGAATCATAAATCTTCCTCAAGGATCATTCTGGGGCTGGACTAATTATCGTTGGGGTTCTGTTGGTTCTGGTTTCCTTTGGTATGGATTAAACCAACCTATCCTTGATCGAGCCTTTGACGTTTGGAATCTAAAAAATGAAACTTATTATTGGGAACTAACCTCTGCTATTCAACAAAAAAATCCTCTTGTCATAAAAAGTATTTTTGATAAATATTCCATCGAATATATTATTTTTGATGATGATGTTTTTTTCCCTGATGAGAAAATATACGGCAAATTAGTTTCACCCAGTTTAGATCTTCTTCATCAAATAAATGGTTTAACTTTAATTAAAACCATTGGTTCAATTTACATTTTTCAATATCAATTTCCCACCCAAATTTATTCCACAAATTCCATCAACAACACCCCCCCCATCGCCCATTTTAATCCCAATTTCCAACCCCAAAATATTCCTCTATCAAATACTGTCATTTATCCAAACGAACACAGCTCAGTTCAAAACCCTCAACTTTACCAAAACACCGAAAATAATCAAACTTATTTCCACTTTCAAAATAAACAATCGCATAATTATTTAATCTTTAATTTTTCAAATTTAACTTTTGATCAAGATTACTTATTAAAAATAGAATCCAGAAATTTAAACGGCCAAACTCCAATTGTTTCTAGTTTTGATAATTATCTCCATTTTTATTTTTCCAAAAACCAACTTAAAAAATCATCTGATTGGCAAACCACCTGGATTTTAATTCCCAAAATGGAAAAATCTCCTTTTGACACCGGCCTAACCGTAATGATTGATAATCCCAGCTTTAATCAAAAATTCTCAATAAATGATGTTAAAAATCCCCAAATTTATCCTTATCAAAACAATATCCCCATTATTGAAAATTACCAATCACCTCAAAATAAATATTTCGAATCAAAATCAAATATTTTTTATTATTATCTCAAATTAAACCAAAACCAAGATAATTATTTGGTCTTACCTCAATCTTTTCACAAAGGCTGGATCGCCTTTTATTTTAATGGCTTCAAACCAGTTTTTCTAAAAAATCATACGTTAATAAATGATTGGGCTAATGGTTGGGAAATTCCCAAAAACTACGATCTATCATCTACTATCTATTTTCTATTCTGGCCTCAAATTCTCGAATTTATAGGATTTATTCTCCTTATTCCCACCTTTATTTTTGTTTTCAAAAAACCCAAAAAACTATTTTAAACACTTTTGTTATAATTAAATTATGAATAATTTAAATCCCTTAGCCTTCCCACAATTTTATATTCCCTTTTTACTTTGGAGCATTTTCTGGAAAGGTTTTGCCCTATGGAAATCTGCCGGTAAAAAACAGCTTATCTGGTTTATCATTTTAATGGTTTTAAACACTGGTGGTCTCCTTGAAATTGCCTACATCTTTTTTCTTAATCAATGGGACCTCGACAATGGCAAAACCCTTAAATTCCTAGAGAAAAAATTCAAACAACCTAAAAAATAATTTTTATTTAATGTAGAGATGTTCTGCAGAACATCTCTACATTCCAAAACTAAATATTTTTTATTATCCCTGCAATTCTTTTTCCTAATTCGTCAAACTCTTTCTCTTTCCATCCACGAGTGGTCATTGCCGGTGTTCCAATTCTGATTCCCGATGGTCTAAATGGACTACCTTTTTCATGAGGCACAGTATTAGCATTAACCACAATTCCCTCCTCTTCTAATTTAATCGCCGCCTCTTTTCCTTTTTCAAAACCAACTTCCACCACCATCAAATGATTTTCTGTTCCAAAAACTTTTAGACCATTTTTTCTTAAAGTTTCGGCCAATACTTTGGCATTTTTAATTATTTGATTAGCATAATCTTTAAACTCTTGAGTGTCAGCCTCTCCAAAAGCCACTGCCAAAGCTGCAATCTGATTTTCATGTGGACCTCCTTGCATTCCTGGAAAAACTGCCTTATCAATTTTTTTAGCTAATTCAGGATCTTTTTCCAAACCTTTTTTAGTTACTCCAATTATGGCTCCTCTAGGACCTCTCAAGCTTTTATGAGTCGTTGAGGTCACAATATGAACATATTCGTTTGGACTTGGATGAACGCCACCCACTACCAATCCCACAATATGGGAAATATCAGCCACTAACCAAGCACCCACACTGTCGGCAATTTCACCAAATCTTTTAAAATCCAAAATATATGGATAAGCAGTAGTTCCCGCCATAATCATTTTTGGTTTTTCTTCCAAAACTAATTTTTGCAATTTATCGTAATCAATTCGACCATCTTCTTCAACATCGTATTGAACACTTTCAAAAAATTTTCCCGAAAAAGAAACTTTTGGATGACCATGAGTTAAATGTCCACCAGCCGAAAGTTTTAATCCACAAATTTTATCTCCCTGCTCTAAAAGTGCCATTTGCACCGCGCTATTAGCCGGACTTCCAGAATATGGTTGCACATTTAAATGTTCTACTCCTAAAACTTTTTTTCCTCTTTCAATTGCCAAATTTTCAATTTGGTCAACAAACTCATTCCCCTGATAATATCTTTTTCCTGGATAACCTTCAGCGTATTTATTTGTCAAACAACTTCCCAAAGCCATTCTCACTTCATCAGAAGCAAAGTTTTCGCTGGGAATCAAATGAACCAAATTCTGTTGTCGATCTTCTTCTTTTTTGATTAAATCTCTAATTTGTTTATCTACCATAAAAATAATTTAAAAAATTAATAACTCAAAACCGGGGGCAAAAATTATCTATATCATAATTCCATTTTACAACAATTTACTTTGTTCCTCCCACTTAAACAGCTCTCCTAAAGATCTCTCTGTATGAATTCTATGAATAATTTTACTCAAAAGTGGGGCCAATGAAATTATTTTCATTTTTTTAATCCTTTTATCTTTAGGAATTGGAATTGTATCCAAGAAAATAACCTCCGATGCACTACAATTTTCCAAATTTTCTTTTGCTTTTCCATTTAACAAAGCATGTGTCGCACAGATAATCACTTCTTTAGCCCCATATTTTTTGACCACATCTGCCGCCGCACAAATGGATCCACCAGTATCCACCATATCATCAATTATAATTGCCGTTTTTCCGCTAACATCACCCACCACATGAGCCACCTCACATTTATTATGTTCCCTTCTGATTTTATCAATAATTGCAATTGGTGCATTCAATAAATCCGCCATTTTATTGGCTCTTTTTACTCCACCCACATCTGGTGACACTATCACCATATCTTTATGTTTTTTCTCCACTAAATATTTTGTTATCAATGGATAACCCACAAAATGGTCAACCGGAATATCATAAAAACCCTGAATTTGATCCGCATGCAAATCCACCGTCACTAATCTATCCACTCCTGCCTTGGTAATTAAATCGGCCACTAATTTTGCTGTTATTGGTTCGTGTGATTGCGTTCTTCGGTCTTGCCTTGAATAACACATCTGTGGACAAATTAAATTAATTCTCCCAGCCGACGATCTTTTTAAAGCATCAACCAAAATCAAAAGTTCCATTAAACAATCATTAACTGGGTTTGTCATTGTTTGGATAATAAAAATATCATCCCCTCGCACTTTCTTCCCTAATCTCACATAAATTTCCCCATTTGCAAATTTTTTAATCGTTATCGGTGTCAACGGTATTTCTAATTTTTTTGATATTTTCTGTGCCAAATCTGGATGCGATGTCCCAGCCACTAACTGAATCCCATTCATAAAAATTTCTCCTCTTTTAAAATTTTTATAACATCATCTAATACTTTTTCTCTAGTTTGGTTAGCACTCACCACCTTCCATCCATACCTTTTAGCCAAATCTAAATGAATTTGCCTACCCTTAGGCCATAATTCACTAGCACTTTCATGTATATGCCCAGATTCTATTCCAGTCAAAAACCTCTCTCCATCCAGTAAAACCGACAAATCAGCTTCTAATAATCCCTCATTAATCTTTTCAATTTCTTCAACTGTTGCTCCTCCAATCATTCCCCAAGCAATTCCAGTTCCCAAATAATCCTCTGCCACTATTAATTCACCGTCATCTATCATCTTAATTAATTCAGGTTCAAAATCTCTTCGATTATCGCTATAAATCTTTTGCACAGTTACTGGATTTAAATTTTCTGGGTTACCTTCTCTTAAATAACGATTTATTCTTGGACCATTAGGCTCTAAATCATAAATTGGATATTTTAAATAAACAGCATCCTTTCCTTTTGATTTTAAAAAATCAATTAGACTTTTAACCATTGTTGTCTTCCCTAAATTATTCATTCCATAGACAACAATAAATTTGCCTTTATTCATTTTCTTTTAATTTTGCTCCTTTAATTGTTTTCCATAACCCACAAGAAAGTTTACCTTGATCACAAAGTTTTTCCGAAACACATGGTGCTCCAGCATTTTCAAAAATATTTGGCGCCACTTCTTTAACCAAATCCAACATTTGTTTGGCAATTTCTCTTATTTCCCATTGTGCCCTAATGCAAGATCTAACACTAAAAAAATGTAATAATTCTCTCGCATTCATACTCATTACCATTTTTATTTGAACTGATTGTGGTTGACAAAACCTAGCATCTTCAGCCTTAATTCCAGCATCAGTTAATTCATTATAAAGTTCCTGAGAATTATCTAAATGTTTTAAATATTTTTCATAAAGTTTTTTATCTTTCAAAGCCCTTATCATCGGTGGCACCCTGTAAGCCGCATCACCTCTCTTCACATATCTCCCCGATTGAATTGAAAAAGAAGCAATTCTATGTCGAATCAAATGAATTTCTGTAACCCTACTTACTCCATCAATCGAAAAAGTAAAAGTTGCATGCTCCAAAGTTGAAGTGTGTCCCGATTCAATTACTTGTTTAATCAATCTATTTCTTACTTCTTCTGTCGTCTTTTCTTTAAGTTCCTCTGCCCCCACTGAACTATAACACTGCCTAATTGCTGCCACCACATTCTGTTCCGGATCAGCCGTATGGCTCAATAATTTCACTTTTAATTGATCTTCTTTAGCCATTTTATTAAAAATCCATTAAAAAAATAATCTAAACCAGATTAAACCCAGCTCTCCATTAAATCAATTAAACAATCTATATCAAAATTATTTGAATTCAAAAGTTACGGTTAATGTCTTGGAAATAGTTGAAGTTCCAGGACTTAATTCCGCTCCACCCATTCCAGAAGATAAAGCTTTATATACTGGAGAATAACTACTTCCACCTTCAACTACATTAATTATCCTACCTAATTTTCTTCCGCTTGAACTAGCAATTAATTCCGCTCTTTCCTTTGCGTCAGTCATCGCACTTTCATACAAAGTTTTTTCTGTATTTTTTGTATCCTCAATTCTAAAATTTGGGCCATAAATATTATTAGCTCCACTTTTATTTAATAAATCCATCAAAGCATCTGCTTTCGACATGTCTCTTAAAGTAATTTCAACTGTACTATTCACCACCCATTGGTTCTTTTTTGACTTATCTGTTTCCTGTTGTTCATAAACATTCACACTCTGTGTTTGGATATCCCCCTCAGCAATTCCAAAATCCTTAATTGATGACACTAATTCTTTAATTTTTTTATTAACCTCATCCACTGCCTCTTCCTTTTTCTCTTTAATTACATTAACCCCAGCACTAAAACTAGCCACTTCATTTGCCTGTTTTGTTTCCGATTCTCCAGTTACCACTACAGTTTCTTCCTGGAATTTTATCTTTCCCCAACTAACATTTTTCCAAGGCAAAGCAAATGCTGCAATTATAATCAAAATCAAAACCACCACTCCCTTATTTTCTGTATGTTTTTTCATAAATAATTCTAACACTAAAATTATTTATCAGTCTTCACTATAAAAAATCCACTCAAAACAATTAATAACCCTCCAATAAGTACATAGGCATTAATTGGTTGATTAAAAAAGATGAATGCCAGAATAATGGCCCCTATTGGTTCCCAATAAGTCAACATCGATGCATTTGTTGCCGGTATTTTTTTAATACCATTAAAAAATAAAACAAAAGAAACACCTAACACCAAAGTTCCCCAAACAGCCATCCACCACCAATTTGCAATTGAAATACCTGTTTTGATACTAGTCACAGCAAATGGAGCATATAAAACCAAAGGGATCAAATTTTTGTAAATTACTGTCACTAATGGGTCTATTTTCGTCTGTGTCACTTTCTTTTCAATAACTACATGAATTGCATAAAAAATGGCCGAAAGTGCCCCATAAATAAACGCCAAATCGAAAGGCTTACCCAAATTAGGGATATTTAAAATAAGTAATCCTAAAAAACTAATAAAAACCAATATTATTTTTTTCAATGTTATTTTTTCTTTTAAAAATAAGGGGGCAAATAAAATAGCAACCAAAATAGGAGCTAAATTGTGTGTCAAAACCGCATTTGCCACCAAACCAGATTTCAATGCAGTAAAATATAATCCATTATTTATTGCCATCCCCAAACCAACTAAAAACACCAGCATGAGTATTTTTTTTGGTACGTGCATTAATTTTATTTTTTTCCTAGCAACTAGACTTATTAATAAAAAAATAATTCCAAAAAAAGCTCCGATTGCATACATTGCCAAACCAGAAACCGATATATTTTTTACTAAAACACCCGAACTTAAGGCCCAAATCGAAACCGCCACTACCACCGACAAATATCCAGAATTCATAAATAATTTTACCATTAAAATATTCAGCAAAAAGTCAGATTAGCCATGTTACAATGGTTTCAAATCCAAAACGCACATTAAATTAAGAAAGGAAGTGAAAAATTGAAAGCAGTACTCTTTGGATATCAAAAAAATATTGATCTCCAAGAAGACACCATACTAGAAGGGGCTATAAAAAAAGCATTATCCTCCAGAAACGATAAAAAAATATTTATTTTTTTATCAAATAATGAGATTGCTCAAAAAATAGCCGAAAAATTTAACAACACAACCAATATCGAGAAAATTAAAATAACTACTGATTTGGAATCAGACCACGATTTTCTAGAAGTTTTGCAAAAAAGAGATATTAGAATAATCTTAATTTTTGAAAATGGAAGTGATTTTTCCAAATCTCTTAAAATCCAAAAAAATCACATCGAAAATACTGAGTGCACTTTCCCCCAAGTTGGAATAGTAAAGATTGTTAAGTTACGGAAAAGCTCTTAAACTATTAATAATCCTTACATCAATAGACTTTTAGTCTAAAATAACCTACATCAGGTAAAACTCTTGTAGGTTTTTTCTTTTTTCTAAACCAATTTTAAATATATCAAAATACATCAATTGTCCAGTATAAATATATCTTTTTATATCATTAACAAAAAGGACATTTTTCACCCTTATACCAACAACCACATTGCTTACATTCTTTAAAATCGCTGGGGATTTCCCCATAAGACACTTTTCCATCAACTATAAAATATCCAATTTTCTCTCCAAAAGTTCCAATCGTCGTAGCCGCTGCACACCCAAAACTTTCTTCCATTCTAAATTCCCTCATTACTCCATACATATAATCTCTCAAAACCACATCCCCAAACTTTATTTTTCTATAACAAGCCGAATACAATCTAAAAATCAATCTACTATCTTTAGTTAATTCATCACCAAAATCATTATTAAAATCATTTAAATAATCACTGACCACATCTTCAATTTCTCTAAAATCAGTTATATTCTCAGATTCTTTTAATTTAAACAAATCGAAAATTTCTGTTAATTTTAAATTATCCACCGCAATCGGTCGACTTAAAATTTCCATTTCATTTTCAACTTTTTCTTCTCCTGATAAAAAATTTCTCAAACCATTCATTGAATCAAAATCATTTTTCACCACCATTCTATTCCATACTATTTCTCCACTTACCACTCTCCAAAAATCAACACAGTTTTCCGGATAATCTAATTTTTCATTTTTGTTTTTCGGGCTAAAATGAATCCAAGTTTTTTCTGGGTATTTATTTAAACCTTGTTCAATTTTTCTAAAAGATTCTGTTTCCTCATCAACTCCTCCTCTAATCATTACATCCATTACTTTTTCTTTTGATTTTATGTCAACAATATTCCCATCTTCATCAAATTCATATTTCAAAGAAAACTCCACCATTCCAAAATCTTCCGCCAATTGAGTTTTTAACTCTTGATCCAGATTCACTCGTCGAATCTCATCCGGCAATCTTTTCAAAAAATTTTTTTCTTTTTCTGGCGAAAAGCCAATTGTTTCTTTTTTCATACTTATGCTCGTAAGCTTTGGTCATCCGGCTCTACGGTTGCGGCACAGCCTAGGAATTACACCTAGTTCCCCTATTAAATTATTTTTTAATTTGTTGTTTAATTGCCTCTAAAAATAAATAATCTGAAAGTCTATTCATATATTTTAAAATATTTTTATCGATTTTCTGGATCCTATTTAAAGCCACCACCCTTCTTTCTGCTCTTCGACAAACTGTTCTTGCCCAATTAAAATTCAAAGATTTTTCCCCTTCAAATTTTGCAAAACCATTAAATTTAATTCTATTTTTTTCTTTTTCTTCTATTTTTTTTTCCAAAAAATCTACCTTTTTCGCAAAATCATTTTTTTTATCACAAACCAAAAAGGCCATAATATCGACCAAATCATCAATAATCTTTCCATCAGCTCTCACTATTTCTAAAACTGCCTGCAACTCATCAAGATTTCCAATTGCTTCAAGAAGTGGACCATCTTTGTCCACTTCTTTTCCTAAAAAACAACTTTTTCCAAAATCACCTTTTTTTGTCGTTATCATCTTAGCTGCATTTAGAATAACCACAAAACTCGTTCGTACATTTAAAACAGCCTTCTTCGGCTCGAAGCGGACTACCACAATCTGGACACGAAAGCACTTTGCTTTCCAAAGCCGCCCTCTCTACTCTTACATTTTCCAGTGCATTTGTATCAATCGAATCCTTCTCCCCAGCAAACATATTTAATTGTTCACCTCGAGAAATTTCCAAAAGGGATTTCCCCACTGCATCAAACATACTCAAAACCGTTCCATTTCCCAAACCAATTTTTTGACCACAAGAAATGCCTACTAAATTATCAGCAATTTCATCTAAACCAGCCCCATATTTTAATGACAAAGAAGCCAATCTACCAATAGCCTCGGCCGCTCCCGCCATAAATCCACCACTCTTTCCTAAAGTCACAAATACTTCAACTGGACCATCACCTGCCTCATAAAAAATTGAAGTATAAACACTTCCTAAATCACATTTCTTTTTTAATCTGACCCCTCGAGCCATTACTGGTGTTGCTTTTTTCTTTGGTGGTAAAGCCACTACATTTTCTTCATCTTTTACCTTATTCTTAACTTTTGACATTGGTTCAAAAGATCGCGAACCACTTCTATAAATAGTAATACCCTTTGTTCCCAAAGAATAAGATTTTAAATAAGCCTCTCTAACATCATCGACTGTTGCTTCTTCTGGTAAATTAATGGTTTTTGAAACTGCATTGTCAGTATATTTTTGGAAAGCGGCCTGAATTCTAATATGCCATTCCGGTTCAATTTCCAAAGCTGTCACAAAAATCGATTTTAAATCTTCAGGAATTTCTTCCACTTCTTTTAAGATTCCTCCATTTTTGACAATTTTTTCAATTAATTCTTCCGAATAAATACTCCTTCTCTTTAATTCATCAACCAAAGTTGGATTTACACTGTATAAAGTTTTCCCTTCAACTGTATTTTTTTGATAACCCAAAGAAAACACTGGTTCAATTCCTGAACTTGTATCGGCCAACATACTAATCGTTCCAGTTGGAGCAATTGTGGTTAAGGCCATATTCCTTGGTTTGTAATCAGTATTAGCAAAAACACTCACATCCCATAAAGGAAAAGGTCCTCGCATTTTTGCCAATTCACAAGTTGCTTCTCTGGCCGATTCAGTCACAAATTTCATTATTTTTTCAGCCCATTCAATTCCCTCTTCTGAGTCATATCTCACTCCCAATTTAAATAATGCATCCGCAAACCCCATCACTCCCACTCCAATTCTTCTTGTTTTGCTTACCATGTCTCTAATTTTTTGGACCGGAAACTCATTTACTTCCACCACATTATCCAAAAAATGAACCCCGATTCTAATTGTCTCTTTCAAATCATTCCAATCAAGGTCGCCATTAACCACAAATTTTGCCAAATTAACACTTCCTAAATTACACGCATCATAAGGCAAAAGTGGTTGTTCACCACAAGGATTTGTGGCCTCAATTCGACCAACACTTGGTATTGGATTTGAAGTTGAGTCGTTCATTCTATCAATGAATACCAAACCCGGATCACCAAATTGCCACGCCAATCTTGTTATTAAATTAAACACTTTATAAGCATTCAATTTCATTGCCACCTCACCAGTTCTTGGATTAATTAATTCATAACCCTCACCAACTTGAGTTGCGATTGCCCAGTCATATAGTTTTTTCACTCCAGTTTCAATATCTCTCAATCTTCTTTCAACGTTTCGATCTTCCTCTGCATTTTTTATTTCATCAATAACATCTTCTGGAATTGAATCATCTGCTACAAATTTTTTATCAATTTCAATTCTCTCCATGAAAGCATTTGTTACTGCCAAAGAAATATTAAAATTAGTTAAACTCCATTCATCTAATTTCACCACTGCAAATCTCAACACATCCGGATGATCAATCGACAACATCCCCATATTTGCTCCTCGTCGCACCCCACCCTGTTTAATTTGAGCCGTTACATCATTGTAAGCCTGCATAAAACTAACCGGCCCCACTGTAGTTCCTCCACTTGTTTTAATATAGTCACCACTTGGTCGCAATCGAGAAAATGAAAAACCTGTTCCACCGCCACTTTTATGGATCAAAGCCATATTCGACATGGTTTCCAAAATTGATTCCATCGAGTCTTCTATTGGTAATACAAAACAAGCCGACAATTGTTGATGTGGTTTACCTGCATTTATTAAACAAGGCGTGTTAGGTAAAAATTTTTGTTCCGCAAACAATTGATAAAAAGTTTTAGCTTGTTTTTCTATTCCTTCATCATTAATTCCAAAAAATTTATCTCCTTTAGCCACATTAGTCGCCACTCTCCAAAAAATATCTTTAACTGTCTCGTATGGTTTACCGTCCTCACTTTTTCTCGAATATCTAGTTTCAGCAATATATTTGGCATTCGCTGAAAGTTTTGGTTCCATTAATTCACCACCATTAATATTTTGTCTTGATATATCTGTCATTTTTTTATTTTTTAAAATTACTAATTAATTTTTGAAAATCATTAACTTCGTTTATGTCTAGATAAACTGTGGCAAATCTAAT
>Ga0209340_1000993_pt1 | contig 23543 bp, 26 predicted proteins | sample EPASupsiteSAE323_FD_187266 | JGI IMG/M metagenome (GOLD analysis project Ga0209340, IMG submission 187266) | Bioremediated contaminated groundwater from EPA Superfund site, New Mexico - Sample SAE3-23 (SPAdes) (version 2) | ecosystem: Environmental > Aquatic > Deep subsurface > Groundwater >... | reverse complement strand
TTTAATACTATTATATATTAAGCCCGAAAGATAACAGTTCTTGCGCCAATTTTGAGTAATATTATCCAATTAATTAAAAGAGTGAGCTTCTGAAAATTCATTTTTCACTAGCTTTTGAGACAGTGCCCCTGAAACTTATCATATAATTCAAGCACCTCATACATCGTTGCCAGAAGCCAAGAGACTTTTTAATCAGGCGATATCTGCGGTATTGAACGCAAGACGTTTAAAATTAAGAGAAAGTTACCTCAATGTTCAGATAGGTGTATCTTTCCTTTTGCAAAGAGAAAATATTGAAGAATTAATACCTGCGATGAGCTTTTGGGAAAAAACAGGTATTGATTTTTTTGACATTCGTAATGATATATTGAACTATGAGAAAAATGAATTTAGCAATAACCTTCAATCTGCCATCAAGATGCGTTTGCATAACTATGCGGAAAAAACCTCAAGTAATGATTTGCTTGTAAGCTGGGGCAGACGATATCCACGTATTGAAGCCTATAATATAAAAACTTGTTACGCCCCCTATAAAAAAGTTGTATTGGACTGGCAGGGAGAATTCCATGCATGTTGCTTGAGAGCTCATATAAAAAATGATAAAAAAACATCATTAGATTATTATCAGGAAAAAGGAGATTATGCTAAAATAATTCAGAAAAATATTAATAACCTTGCAATAGTTCCCGCATGTAAAAAATGTTGCGATCAAGAGTTGATATCTAACAGTTGTATTAAAAAGATAATCTCGGATATTAATAATGGATATTGTTTAGATGATAATCCATTTAGAGAATGGAAAATATTCACACCTTATAAAAGGAGCAATCTTTGGTAGTCTATCGAAATTTCTATAAAATATATCATGAATCTTCGGTTTGTGCCCGAAAGATGAAAACCGTTGAAATTCCGCGCTGAATGGCCGGCTGGCCCCGCTGGCGACTCCAGCACAGACCATAGAGGCTCGCGGTGAGGCGGAGACCTGCTGCTACTAAACCGGGAAATAGTGAAACTGCGGCGGCGCACCCGCGCAGCAGAGCTGCGGGGCATCCGAGGCGCAGCCGCATGAAAATGGAACCTGGTCGAGCTGAAACAAACCTCAGTTGAATACGTATGCCCTTTATCCCCGCAGCAGAGCTGCTGGGTATTCAAAATAATAACTTCCAAGTTGCAAGCTGCGGGGAATTGCGTTTTAAAATAAACATCTTTCATCACAAATAAGCGCACGTCGCCCTCACCTTCGTCTTCTGCTCGCTTCCCTTGAAGGCTATCGCCGTCATGGACGCCTGACCCGTTTTGCAGTTCAGATAGTATGTCGCCTTGGCTGCCAGATCCAACAGGTAGCCGCAATGGCTTACGGATCCTCTCATCGAAGTGCCCGAGCTGATGCCTATCTTCGTCGTTGTCTCCTTATTCACCTCCGAGTTGGCAGCCGTAGACAAAGTTGCAAATACATCCAGCGCCCCCGCCGCTGCCCTCGTAACCTCCAGCTCCGCCGCATACTCTACCCTCCACCGCCCAATAGGAACCGCCAATGAGCCGCCCTTATTATACCAGGTTCCTGCCGCAGGCGACGCTTGAGAGCTATCCGCTGTCACCAGGCTCTCCACCCTCCATTTGGCCTCATCCAGAGGAAAGCCATAGGGAGCTTTTGCCATCGAGAAATAGGGTTCGATGATTGCAGAATTGGCCAGATCGTAGTCAGTGCCGCCGTAGAGCTTCAGAGTCGTGCTGGGCGAGGAATAGCTCACGGCGGTTACAATGAAGTACTTGATCGCCCCGCCGGCCTGCTGCAATCTCACCCTCTGTCCTCTGCAATACTTCCAGGAAAAGTCTCCGGGGATATTCAGGGTATAGGTGGGATCGTCCGCCAAAGAAAAAGTCCATTTCTCCTCCACCGCCGAGATCCAGCCGCCATTGTCTGCATCCTCCAGCCTCCTGATCCTCTCCAGGAGGCCTTGCATCTGCTCAGATATCGCTTGCGAATCCATCGTACAGTGTCAACTCCATCACATCGGAATTCATAGCGCTCTCGAAGGCTTTGTTCAGGATCCTCATGTCATACTGGCCGTTATAAGGAGGCGAAGTGATCGTCACCCTCACGAAATCACCGCATTGCAGAGCGTAGTCAGGCCGGGTCCAGATCTTCAAATAGCGCTCATCGCAGGTCTGGCCAATCATGGCCGAGGTGCAGCGGAAGACCTGATCATAGCTCATGGAAATGTCGCTGGTAACGTGCTCTTTCCAGACACCCGCAGTAGGAGAGAAATCCCGGCCCCAGCGAGCCGGCGGCCAGAAGCTGTAGCCGAAGGTGCTATCCCGGCCTTTCATAACCACAGAATCAAAGCCATAGTTGGCAGCATCGAGCGTCCCGACCTCGAAATCAATCAGGTCCGCCTCAACATAGCTCCTGACCGGGTCGCTATACCAGCCGTTATAGAGCTGCAGATCGCATCTCAGCTCCTGATCTCCATCGGAGCGGTTGACAAAATTCCACTCCAGGCCCTCATGAGACATGACCCGGTTGAGAGTGGTGATCATCCTCTCATGCACGGCGGGAACGCCCGGGCTGGAGAGGTTCCAGGCGGGCATGGGCGAGCCTTTGCGCAGGTGCGCATTCTTGAAATTCATCACGTAGCAGGGATAGTTCTTCGGGTTGCCCTCCGGGTCAGCCACGCCCGTCCTGACATATAGATAATCTGCATCTCTAAACCACTGGTTGACGGCCATGCCGGCCAGAGATGCGGCCTGTGTCAGCAGAGTGGTGCCCATATAGACCGCAGGAGTAGGCACCGGGATTCTCTGGGGAAAATCTGTGCCTGTGTAGTAAGGAGCGCTGTAAGTGCCTGCCGGCGCTCCCATCCAGGAGGCATCCTGCCAGTTGGGCGGCATGAGGGAGCTGGCCTGGAAGAGTATCCCCTGGCTGGCCACGGTATCCCCGAAGATGTTGCTTATGGCGTCATTGCTCGTGTAGGCTCGCACATGTGGAAAACGATGATACAAAATGGCCGAATGGCCCAGGCAGTGGTACTCCTGGGGCTTCTTTGATTTGAAGGAAGGCCTCTTGATGCCATCAAACCAGCCGCAGAAGACGGGCATGGTTTCTCCTGCTTTGGTTACTTTGATTGTAGCCCTCTCATCAATCCCCTGGCCGCCGAAGCACTGGAAAGAAAGCCTCTGATGGCCCATATGCGGCCAGTCGGACCGGTACTCCGTGGGCCTCAGAGTCACAACGGAGCCATCCGGATTGGTGGCCACAAAAGTTAGAGCAGTCGGCATAATTCAGGGCGCTTATCTGTTAGGTTTTCAACCCGTTCTCCTCCTCCACTTCGACCTTCTCTTCGTCACCCCCGGACTCACAATAGATATCTCCTTCGGCCCATTCTCTCCCCACCAGGCAGCCAGCGCCACCGATAGGACCAGATCATCATGATCCTCCTCCCTCCAGGCAGAATAGCTGTCATGCGCCGTCATGGGATCGATCTTAACCCTGAAGTTCAGCATCTCTTGCGAAAGGACCGGCCCCAGCTTGAGCTTTCCCGCCACCTTGAGTCGCTCAGTCTGAAGGAGCACCTGCAGAACCCCAACCAGATCCCTTTTCGGAACTCTCCAGCTCTGCCCTTCGTGCGATGCCTTATCCCCACCGTGAATCAGCACTCCCACCGGCTCCAGTCCCTCCTGCTGGAAGAGATCGATCACAGGCGCTCCCACCCCCGTCTGGTCCACCACCAAAGAAGCGCAGCCTTTCAGCCCCGGAGATTGCATTATCCTGGCCGTCTTTTCCACAATAGACGGATATGGCGCACCTCGAATGCGCTCCAGGTGACGGACATGATAGACGTACTCCTTATCATTCTTCAAACGCTCCAGTATGCTCAGGGCCGTGTAATCCTGGGATTGACCCAAATCCAGTCCCACGAAGAATTTGATCATTCCTCTCCTCCCAAATCCAGAGGCTCAACATCTTCTGCCACTGCAGCCATGACCTGCTCATAGCTGAACACACTGTCTACCGCCTCTGTGAACTCACACATATACTCCGCATCAAACCACGCTGCAGGCATGGACCGACGCTCCTCCTCCAGGAAATCACTGGATATCCGTGGACATTGCAGCGCCTTGACTGCGTGCTTCTGCCAGAGCGTGCCATCCGACCACTCATGAAAGAACCAGCCGCGCTTGCCGAAAGGAGTCGAGAGAGCCAGCATCCGCCCCCTGGAGACGGCCAGCATGGGCCGCACAGAGTAGTAAAGATCGTCTCCTACCCTGGCTGCTTCGTCGATTATTATCAGAGAGACGCTGGAAAAGCCTCTGATTGTGCCCTCTGACCCCGGCAGTGAGATAACACGTGATCCATTATCCAGCTTCAGACTCAGCCTGGTGTCCTCAATCCTGATGGGCACTGGCTCCAGCATCGCTAAATAACTCAGCAGCTTCCGGAACAGCTCACTGGACTGCCGAAGCGACGGCGAGACCATCAAGACCAGGCTTCCAGGTCGGAAGAGAGCCGTATGCAGGGCCAGAATGGACGAGACCGAGCTCTTGCCGCTCTGCCTGGAGCAGCAAAGCAGAATCTTCCTGGCAGTGCTGTCTAAAACCTCTGCCTGCCAGGGATCGGCCTCGAATCGAAGGTTCCTGGCCGCCCACATAGACGGCTTGAGTGCGCATAAGAGGTCACGGGAGAGCATTGATGACCGCCTCCTTGGCCTCAGGATACGGCTCCAGCGAGTTGATTATCTGGGTGCGAAGCTGTATCCACTCCGGATTGATCAGGATATTTATCTGCGGCCGATCGTTTAGCTGCCCTTCCACCTTGGCCAGCAGCTCCAGGCAGCCTCTGGCCTCCCGGATGCCCAGAAGGGCGGTCTTCAGATCTCCGGATTCCTCTGCCTTCTGCAAGATGCCCATGGCCTTCTCTCGCAGACCCTTAATGTCCTCAAGCAGTCCATCCGCCTTGGCGACCTCTACGGCTTTGCTTGCCTTGGCCGCAGCAGTGGGAATATGCTCTGATTTGTGCCGCTTCAGGGCAGTCTCGGATAGTCCGGTATCGTCCGCTATCGTCCGGTATATTTCACCTCCAAGCAGCCGCTTATTGATATCTTCGATATCCCTATGAGTGCAAACCGTGCATGGCCTGGGCATTATTCCTCTCCCTCGATATGCTCATCATGTTTCAGATAACAGCAGGGATCGCACTTGATTGCCGACCTGTCACCTTTCAGGGCGACAGAGCATGAACCGCAATCCCTGTGGTGGTCCTGCTGGGGAGATGCTCTGTTCATCAGCCAAGCCTTGCATCTTTCAATGGCAATCGGACTTCCCGCGGCCCTCGTCAGGTCGGCCAGCTTGAATGAGGTGATATCTTGACTTCGTTTGCTCAGCTCTTCGCAGCAACGGCTCAGGAGGGCATCCTCTGATCCTTCAGCCACCCCGCCCTGGCCAGAGGCTGATGCAGGATATGAGAATGCCTCATCCTTCTTGGTAGCCTCCATCTTTCTTCTGATCGATTCCTGCTTGAGCTCCTCCAATCGCCTGATATTAGCCTCCAGTCTGGGCTCAGGCTCATGTGAAAGCCCCTGGGAAGTTGCCAGAGGGTGAGATATTTCCCCGCTGTTTTCCCCTGCATTTCCCCGCTGCGTCATGTTGTCATTTTCCCGATCATTAGCCTTGTTTTCTCGGGCCTTTTCCCCAAAATCCCTCATTTCCCCTGACTTAGCGCTAATTGATGTATCGGTGCTCTCTTCTCTGGTCTTCACCTCGTACTCATCATCATGGGAATTTGGGGAGCTGGCAGCTACAGCATGGTTACTGCTCCCGTTCTCCCTCTCCCCATTGCTCACGGGGAAAGATGGGGCTTCTGGGGAATTGCCCGGCGATGTGTCATCAGAAGCGTCTGCCTCCATTTGCTCCCTGACCATAACCTGCAGCCCAAAAAAGTCCAGCTTTGATACATCCTGGGGGAACTTGAAATGCTTGACCGGCTTGCCCACGGAACATCCGTACTCGTTGCAGTGGGCTACATCCTCGGCATACAGTCCCGGCAGCCTCCCGGCCAGCCCTCCCATTCCCCCATTCTTCTCCTGCCTGCCCAGAAGAAGCCTTCTGGCCTTCTTCTCATTCCAGCCATCCTCAGGGTATTTTGCCCTCAGCTTTTCGGCAAGAGCCTTGATGGACAGTCCCGCCTCTCCCGCTTCGAATATGAACAGAGCCGCAGCCCTCTCCGCATCGTCCAGCCTGGAGCCGAGATAATCTCCCTGGGCATTGAAGATCCTGGCCGCCTCTCGGATATCCTCCATGCTGGCATACAGAGTCCATTCCCCTTCGCTTATGTGCTCTCTCTTCCTCTGCCGGTGTCGCAGACACGCCAGACCTATCACCAGGTCCACGAAGAGGTCTGGATTTCTCCGGTTGCGCCGGTCTGTAAAGCTCACTCTTTCCGATAGATTGGGGATTACCACTCGGTAAGGCGGCTTGTTCTTGATGTCCAGCATCATGGCCTTGGAGATTGTCACCTCTTCGATTACAGGAAACGCAGACTCACCGCGCTCCGCCCGGAGCAGGATATGTCTGCACACCTGCTCATCTGCCTCCCTGGAGGAATCGGTCTTTATCACAAACATGCGATTGAGGAACTGGTCTCCACTCTCGATCACATCGACATAGGTAAGCGTCCAGCATAGCCTTTTGGGCAACCTCATCCGCAATAGCTGCCGGTTGCCATCCAGCGTCTCATGATAGGCTCCTTCCTGGAAGGCAGAGGTGCTCCTCTTGATGGTCGCTTCCAGGTCCGAGCCCTCTTCCACCTTCATATCATCCAGGAAGATGCAGGCCCCGTCTGGCAAGTCCTTATGATAGAAGAGGCTCTTCGCCGACACCGATCCCTTCAGCACGTACATCTTGGGAAGGAGATGATAGCAGGCCTCAGCTCCGGCGCTCTTTCCTTTGCCGGATGGGCCGGTCCAGTTGGCCTGAATCCCATGGGAGTTGCAAGATGCCTGGCAGCCAAAAGCTATGAACTGGACCTCGGCTGCGTCCCTGTCTCCCACATGGATCTGGCTGAAGGTGTCGAGCAAGAAGCCCAGGGGATCTCCTCTCTCCAGTATCTCCAGCGCCCTGGGGCGGTGCCTCTCCAGCGCCTTGAGTTCGGCCTCGATCTCAAGCTGGTACTGATCCTTCTGGGGAGCCTCATCCTCTTCATTTCTGCCCTTCTTCCTGGCTTTCCTGGGCTTTTCTTGCCGGGCGCCATTATCCTGTTCCTCAGAGGTCATCTGCTGTCCCCTGGCAGGCAGTATCCTCTCCTTCTCGCCTCCCGAATCACTTTGGGGAAGACATCCTTCAGGCAGCCAGGGCGTACCTCCCCGCAGTCCAGCAGCTCCATCTGCATGGCCAGAAACTCCAGCGGCCCTCCGCCGGTCTCATGACGCCAGCAATGCCAGCAGTTCTGGCCCAGGTTTATGGAGAAGTTGTCTTTTGACTCTGAACCATGCAGCGGGTGGGCACCTCTCAACTCCTGGCCGTGCCTCTCCACCTGGCCTCGGGGCCAGGCGATGGAGTCTATAGGAATTAGGGCACCAAGGAGGATGCCGTCTCTGTCCCTTGGCAACATGAGCTCCTGCACGCAGCCGGAAGCTTTGGGTTCCTTCTCCCTGGCCCTGGAGAACTTCAGCCCTGCAAGTGCCTGAATGATTTCCTGCTCGGTTAGGCAAGATATGGCAACATCGCGAATTACCTCGTAGCGTCGTCCCGATTTGTGCAGGCTCCCAGGAGCCACTACCTGTTGCCCCTCGCATTGAACTTCGCCCAGGTGAAGAGCAGATCCGCCGGCGTCCAGCTTTTCCGGGTGGTAGAAGCTTATTCTCCGCAGGCCAGGGCACCAGTAATAGTGGTGCTGTCCTCCTCCTCCGGTTCTCACCTGAAAAGTCTCAGGCAGCCTGGCCAGAATGCCAAGCGCTTCGGCCTCTTGCAGGTTATCGATGTCTACCACGGCGAGGCCAGAAAGGCCGGTAACCACTCCACAGTTCCATCCGGATGCCAGATATCCGGCGAGCATAGGATCTTCATGGCCATAGTTTGATCCTCCGGGTTCATCCCAGGCTTTGCCAATGGGGCTCTTCTGGCCCAGAGGGATGATGGTAAATCTGATCTCAGGCCTTCTAAGCTGCCAGGGGATGCGCCTCAAGGCTCTATCGAATGGCGAACTTGATGAGCTCGGGCCGACACGAAGGCCTGAGTTCATACCTGGCACCTCATGGTGTTTATGAGAGTGCTTTTAGAGGCGTTCGCCGTCTTTGAAGCCGGGAAGATCCTGAGCCTGTAATCCTGCTCGGTTCGCAAAATGCCAATCCTCGATCCGATCAGAGGCTTCAGCTCTGCACCCAGTTCATGGGGCAAGACTACGATTGCTGGTCCAATGCTTGCCAGTATGCAGCCGTCTGCTTCCCTGACATTGTGAAGATCGCCAATGGACTCTTCATAGAATCCAAGACGATAAACTTTGGAGTCTATCAAGATCCTCTCCCGCACTGGCAGAGCATGTCCTTGCTGAAGTGTCGCCTTGCGTCGCGATCCAACCCAGCTTCTATGGGCTTGAAACACTCAGCGCAATAATTGGAAACTTTTTCATTGTTTTGACTATTATTTAAATACTCTCGCATTTAGTGCTCCTGTTCAGAGCAAAGGCTCTGAGCAAAAATGGAATCCTTAGATGTGGCTTCCTCTGATCCGGAAGGACTGAGCGATACGCAGGAAATTTTTAGAGAATCGTCTGGCTGCAGTTCGATGAGTACATGATCTCCCTGTTTCAGACCATGGGTTATTGCCCAAGGTCTCGGCAGGTTGACAAGAAAACTTCCTCCTATCACCTGCACTTTTCTTTGCCCTAAAACGAGTTTCATAGAAAACTCTAGTAATCTATTTATAGTTAAATATTAGTTACAGTTTTTGAGAGAAGAGTAACCAAACCTATAACTAAATGAAAGTATTCAACTCTGAGGTGATTCCCATAAGACGATTCACAGATAGAGAATTGATGATTCTCGTGACACTTGCTGACGATAAGGGGCATGCTCTCTGGGATTTAGAGGAAAGAACCAAAATTGGCAAGAGCAACTTGAAGCCAAAAGTTGACTCCCTGGTTGGCAAACGGGCGATATACAGGGGAGCAGCCAGGAAAACCAGAAATGGAAACACCAGCCACCCAAATGATACTGAGCATCCCTATTATATTAGACCACAGATTTTCTTTTTTGTGGGGGAAGAATTGCGAAGGTCACTAAAAGACACTCAATCTAAGCTTGACCGCAAAAGTGATAAGGAGCAGCTATCGCCCACAGACGAAGCAGCTATCGAGAAATTGAAAGCGAAGTTAGACCTGTACTTTCGGCTTTCGGCTGATTTTGAGACCTGCCGCCAGACTCTTAGAATTATATCACCCAAAGATCGGATAATGGGCAATTATGACGTGGAAAATCCATCAGATGAGCCCGATTTTGAACCTGGCGCATTCATTCAGTGGTCCCCATTCCAGACAGAGATCTATAAGATCGCGAAAGACATCGAGGAGTATTGCACAAGCCCAGAGGCCTCAATATCCGCCGTGCTTGAAATCAGGCAGGACCTCTATGCGGCTCATGATAAATGGATCAGGGATAATCCGCCTGTGCTCCCTGATGATTTGCCATGATGAATCTCGATCGCTGGTAGTGCAATCCTAAATCCCAAGCTGAGGAATATGCGCCATGTAGCTCTCCTTCAGCTCTTTTTTGTCGATGTGATCATAGATGTCAATAGCCTCTCGCCGGACGTCGCCTCGCAGCTCCTGGATGAATTCCCTGGGCATGCCTGCCCGCCTGAGATGGGTTGTGAACCAGTGTCTGCAGCAGTGGGGGCTGAAGTGATCCTCCATCCTCTCTGAATTGGGATCATGCAGGCCGATGCGCTCCGCAGTTTGAACTACCATATGGGATATGCCCGTTCTCTCCAGTCTGTCCCCTCGGTTGCTCAGGAAAAGTGCGTTGGATCCATTGCCGAACCGGCCATCTTTGGTCCTCATCCAGCGGCGAAGAACTACAGACGTCTCCCCATCAAAGAATACCGTCCTGTTGGTCCTCTTGGCGGTGGGCTTGAGAGTGATGGTCTGCTCCATGAAATCCACATCAGCCACATCCAGAGCTATCAGCTCCTTTCTCCTTACGCCCGTCTTTGCCAGAAGGGTGATAATGGCCTTGTCCCTGATATCCACGGTCGCATTGATCAGTCGGGCCATGTCTTCAACTGAGATCAGCTTATGCGTGTGCTCTTCATTGCTGTTTTTGTAGCGCTTCAAATATCGCTTTCTCACCGCGGCCACTGGATTGGCGCTGATCAAGCCTTCGTATAAGAGGAATTCATAAAAGCTGGAGATCTCGGTGAAGTAATTCTCCAGGGTCTTCTGCGAGACTTTTCTGTCGATCCTGAGATATTCCAGCCAATCCCTGAGCACGACGCCGTCCACCAGCGTAATATCAAGGCCCCTGGCCTGCAGAAATCCGTTGAATATTCTCAGGGTCGAAACATACCTGACCACTGATTCAGGAGTCATGCCCCTAATGGTGCAATCCCTTCTGAACCTCTCAATCAGCTCCAGGGAGCGATCTAAGGCCTGGCTCTCCCTGACCATGCCCTTGATCATCCAACCCACCGCCAGCCTCGGGGGGTGGTTACGATCAGGCCGTAGTTTTCAAGAGCCTCAAGCTCCGCGGATACGCCCTTCACCAGTTCTGCCTCTCTGGGATCTATGGCCAGGGCTTCAAGCAGCCTGTAGCTGTCTATTGGCCCCTGCTTCTTCAAGAGGGCGATGATCTCCTTGCTGTATTTTCGGACTCCCTGGAAATCATCTAGCAGGAAGGCTTCGCTGCGATATCGCTTCAGCTCGTTTTCATATTTTTCTAAAACTATATTTTTCAGCCTGAGGTCGTCGCCCAGTCGCTTATTCTCTTCTTTGATCCTGGAAAGCTCTTTGACTATCTCACCTCGCGGCTTTAGGTCAGACTCTTCCGCGAGAGAATTTTCCACGATCTCAATAATAAACTTGGAGAGAGGCACTTTTGCCTTCTCCGCTAATTCCGTCCACCTCGTCTTATCACTTTGTGAAGGAAGATAGAGCCAAACATACCGTGCTTTATCTGGCTTAACCAAGGAATCACCAAAGAAACAAATGTACTTTATGATATTTAAAGATTACCGGTAAAATCACGCTGAGGGTGAGATTTGAACTCACGAGGTGCGATGCACCACTGGTTTGCCCGTCCCGCCCTCCCAATGGGAGCGTGACCTCAAGACCAGCGCCGTAGGCCGCTTGGCTACCTCAGCCCGCGATGCCATTTGAACGGGTAGAACTTAAGCCTGACGATCCTCTGATAGGCAGCAACGGTTCAGCCCTCCATCTTCTGTGCCTCTGCGCCTCTGTGGTTTAGTAAAGACGTCTGACATGGATGAATACGGAGCCTGCGAACCTGATCTCAGATAGACGCTCAGGTCTTGGCCGGTTTGAACAGGTTAACCTCAGTTATTTGTGCGTGCTTTGTGGTCCTGGTAATCTTTGTGGTGAGGGCAGCGAGCCAGGCTCACCCCTGTCGCACTGGCCCGATAATTTCTTTTACGTTCTCCCCAATTTTACTCTGATGCTGATCAAAGACGTCTCTATTCTGCAATCCGGACAACTGCTGCCCGGCCAGGACATTCTTATCGATGAGGGCAAGATCGCGAAGGTAGGCCGCGACCTTATGGATGAGAGCGACGACGAGCCAATCGACGGGCTGGGAAAACTGGCCATCCCGGGCCTCATCAATGGTCACACCCATCTGGCGATGACCCTCCTGAGAGGCTATGCGGACGACATGGAATTGATGCCCTGGCTGCAGGAAAAGATCTGGCCCCTGGAGGCCAAGATCACAGAAGAGGACGTCTTCTGGGGAGTGAAACTCGGCTGCCTGGAGCTGATTCGCAACGGAATCACCTGCTACAGCGACATGTACTACTATCCCGATGTGACTGCCGAGGCCACCCGCGAGATGGGCCTGCGCGCCTTCGTCTCAGGAGTTGTCTTCGATATGAAGCCAGAGATGCTTGGCCAGGTGGAGCCCTTCATCCGCCGCTGGAAGGGCGACGATCTGATCACGCCTGCCGTAGGCCCACATGCCACCTACACCTGCTCGGAGGAGACGCTCCTAAAGGCCAAAGAGATTGCCGACCGGCACGACGCCATGATTCACATCCACCTCTCAGAGACACGCGAGGAGGTGGACGGCTTTCTTTTGTCTAAGGGAAAGAGCCCTGTGGAATATCTGGACAGCCTGGGTCTGGTAAACGAGCGCCTGGCAGCAGTGCATTGTGTCTGGCTCTCCCCTGAGGACTGCTACCTCCTGGCAGAAAAGAGGGCAAATGTGGTGAGCTGCACAGTGAGCAACCTCAAGCTAACTTCAGGCATCGCCCCCCTGAACACCATGATGAAGGCCGATGTCAACGTCTGCCTTGGAACAGACGGAGCATCAAGTAACAACAACCTCAACCTCTTTGAGGAGATGAAGACCACAGCCATCGTCCAAAAGAACGCCTACCACACTCCCACCGCCTTCACCGCAGAACAGGTCTGGCGCCTGGCAACTGAGAACGCCTGGCGGGCCTTCCGGCTCGACTTTGGCCTGCACCAGGGAGCTTTGGCCGACCTGGCTTTAATAGACCTGAAAAAGCCCTGGTTCTGCCCGAACACAAACATCATATCTCATCTGGTCTACAGCATGACAGGAAGCGTAGACACGACCATAGTCAACGGAAAAGTGCTCATGCAAAATGGGGTAATACCTGGCGAAGATGAGATACTTGAGAAGGCCCAGGAGCGTTTCCAGCGCCTGACCTCCAGGTGACCACTCCCACGAATGAATTCGTAGGCATCTACGGCCTTTCAACCGATGGAGTGAAAGTAATCTGGGCGGGGCACGATTCATCCCGCCTTTGAAAAGGCAGTGATTCTCTGCCCCTGCGCCCCGACAATCCTCAATTGATCTCCCGGCTCGGTCTCTCGGCTCTTTGCTGCTTCACCTATCTACTTTACAGATCTACCTCACCCACCTTCTTTTGCGAAGGAGAGCTCTCTTGAGCCACAAGCCTGCAGCCACAAGCAGAAGAAGCAGAAGCACAAGAAGAACGAATCGAGCCAGCCCGGTGGCATTCATAAGGGCCGGGACACACGAAAGATCAAGCCATGAGGAATATCCCGTTGCACCCACATAAACCAGAGCTGCAATCTCCTCGCTTCTTTGCTCTCCATCCTCCCCGCCCCGATAGGTGATTCGGCAGGGAAGAGCATAGTATCCTGCAGTAGCATTTTCATCAGTAAAGATGGAACGGCTCAGGTCAACGCTCTCTCCTGGAGAGATGCTCACATTTTCATTTCCATTGCCATTTTCTACCATCAAAAAGGGTGAAGCTGGACGGGCCTGCATCTGAAGGTCCCTGGCAGGCTCATCACCCCTGTTGGTCAGAGTCAGCCGCAAGACCGACTCCCCCCCAGAAGCGACTCTGCCCTCTGGCTCAGCCAACTCTATCCTAGGTCCCATCATGACCTTGACCTGCAAAGGAAGACTTGCCGACTCAGCCTTATAGTCAAAGACGAAATCCGTGGCTCCCTCATCATCCGAAACAGCTACAGCAGATAGCCAGGAATAATTGAGGCAAAGCTCGAACGGATAGATTCCCAGCGGAACGCCCTCCGCTAAAGCTGTGAACTGAAGGGTTGCGTTCTCTCCTCCGGCCAGAAGCCCGGCCAACTGGGGTTCGGAGAGTACCTTGATCCGGTCATCGGAGCAGATGAGCTCAGCCACAATGCGGCGGGCATTTTCTTTATTCAATCCGAACTCATCAGGCTCTTTCGAGACCAGATTTGCATCTCGCTTTGAGACAGAGGCATTGTTCTCCACTACAACGAAAATGCTAGCGAGGCGATCCTGCTCCAAATTGCCGGATACCGAAGAGATCAGCAGATGAGGAGACTGGTCTTGACCTTCGTCTGTCTGGCCAGAAGAGAGAGAAGACAGGCAAAAAAAAGAGCACAGCGAAAACAGCGAGAGCAGATGAAATAGAAGAAACATAGAAAAAAACAAAGAAAGGAGGCGAGCCCGGCAAAGGAGAAATGCTGAGTTCATCAATCCAGGTAATGCGACTGTACCTTTTTATCTCTGTTGATCTCAATTACTCAGGCGATGTGATCTCTATTGCCTCTTCTGCATGTTGGCCCTTGTGAACCACTCCGCAGATGCGGCGGGTTATGAGTGCAGGATCTTCATGCTGAAAGACGTTTCGGCCAATGGCTACGCCACGCGCCCCAGCCGATATTGCTCCCTCAACCATCTTTAAGAGATCCAGCTCCGAGTCCACCCTCGGCCCACCTGCAATGACAACTGGTATGGGACAGCTCTCCACCACATCGGCAAAGCTGTCCGGGTCTCCAGTATAATTGGTCTTAACGATATCCGCACCAAGTTCTGCACCCACTCTGGCCGCATGAGCAATGTACTCTGCAGAATACTCGTCTTTGATCTTCTTTCCTCTGGGGTACATCATTGCCAATAGCGGCATTCCCCAGTCCTGACAATGTCGCGAGATCTCTCCTAGCGTCGATAGCATGTTGCTTTCGTCCTCAGCGCCGACGTTGACGTGAATGCTCACTGCATCAGCTCCAATCTTTAGAGCCTCCTCAACAGTGGCAACGAGAACCTTGTTATTCGGGTCCGGCCCGAGAGCCGTGGATGCGGAGAGATGGATTATCAGCCCCAGATCGCGGCCATAGCCACGATGGCCAAAAGATGCTGCACCCTTGTGAACTACCGCGGCATCGGCCCCACCTGAGGCCACGGCATCAGCTATGGCCTTGACGCTCTTGATGCCCTTGATTGGACCCACCGTAACCCCATGGTCCATGGGGATGATGACTGTGTTTTTTGTCCTGCGGTTGAATATCCTTTCCATGCGGATCGATGTTCCTCTCAATTTTGCACACTCCAGTTCAGGTTAAAATCCAATGTAATGATTAGTACATCATAGTACTTTTTATTACTATAATGAACAGATTAGTTGTATAAATAGTTTGCCAGTCCCTCAGTAAGCCTGAAATAGTGGCAGATGACACACTCGAGGGAGTGAATTCAATTATGGGCAGCGGTATTTTCCGATCTATTTGGCTGAAAAAAGCTACAAATGTTGTAATCGCATTCTGCTTGCTCTCTGTTTTTTTCGTTGGAATCTTGACGACCTCGGCTATGGCCGGGACTGAAACTGGAGAGTTTTGTCCAACCTGCCCGGACTGGACTGACCTAGATGGATGGCTTGCCAAGAAGGAGGCCTACGAGGCCGCCCAACTAAAAAGCCAGCAGAACGGCGGCCAAGCGGCAGCGGACAAGCAAAACAGTCAGACAGGCAACAGTGAGGCTGCCGCAGTCAGTAGAGACCCCAAGGACGACTATGAGCGGCCCGATCTCATCACAAGCCATTTTGCCATTGCCGCAAATGGAGATAGGGTGATCCTTGATGTGAGGTCGGCTGAAGATTACATTGCAGGCCATATTTCCGGGGCTAAGAATCTGTATTGGAAAGATCTGCAAAAGAACGGAGTCCTGGACACAGAATCAGCCGAGGCTGCTTTAAGTCGGGCGTCAGTTAAGGAGAACGACAGGCTACTGATATACGGAGACACAACTGAAGATGCAGCAATGATCTTCTGGGCGCTCTCTTACCTGGGGCACAAAGATATCAGCCTGCTTGACGGTGGCCTTGATGCGGCTAATGAGGCAGGAGTTGAGATCACAACGGGCAACGCCTTGCAGTCATCTCAGCAGTCCGCTAACTACACTGCCCATGTGGTACCAGAGCTGCTTGTCACGCCCGATAACCTGGAGAGACTTCTTGGCGAGGCTGATGTTAGAATCCTCGATGCACGGAACTTTTCAGACTATGGCCAGAAGAGGCTTGGCAATGGATCTATCTGTCTTTCAATGGACAAGCTTTATGATGACTCCAGAATAAAAAATGCGGATACGCTGAAGGATCTCTTCGAGAGGCGTCTGGATTCGTCTTCGACTGTCATCGTCTACGGCACGCCGCAAGCCTACTCGCTTTTCTACTGCCTCCGCCTCATGGGTTACAATGCAACTCTCCTGGAAGGGGATTGGTGGAAGGATACGAGATGGGCGGTAAGCAATGTGAGCTAGATATTAATAGCTTGCCCGGAGCAGGTGAGATCGCTGCAGCATATCCCAACTCGCGCGTTTGCAAGACGTAGCGTTTGCAGGAAATAGCACCTCCAGAAGAAGCAACCAATTGCAGATCAGTTCACGTGGTCCAAAAAGGAAATTGATGCAATTTTTACAAACAATACCATTTGGAACGTTTAATATTTAATTGGAACTTAATTAGGCCATTTAGCCTGGTTTAGGTAATGGTTCAGATCCGTTCGTTCGATTATAATTTCTTATATCGTTCCGCCAATTCGGAGTTTGTAAGACAGCTCAGCCAGCAGGGCATGAGCTGATCTTGAGTGGAGGTTAGTGAAATGAAAATAGCGAAACTTCTGATGGCATTGCTGGCCGCATGCCTTCTAACAATACCGGCCTTTTCAATGCCAAACTCGGAAAATCAACAGATGAACTCTCAGGGTCAGCAGCCGATGAGCGATACAGGCAAGCTCCTGGACCCATGTGACTGCAAAGCCCCTGAGATCCCGACCGGGCCAAATGAAAAAACCTGCCCCAAGTCCATGATGGATGGAAAGCTTGCAGGTCCAGCACCAATGGGTGAGAACGGCAATCCAGGACACAAAGACAATTGCGCACCCAAGTCCATGATGGATGGGAAAATGCCCCTGCCATGTGATCGAAAGGCTACACAGGTCCATAATGAGAACGCTGGCCAAAAATCCATGATGGAGAACGATCTCCCAAGAGATGGACTGCAGGCTCAGGGAAAGAGATGAACTGAAGCAAGTCTCCGCGAATCCTATCTATCGATCGGGCCAGAGTTCTCAATCTGGCCTGCACCTTTTTAATCCAGGCTAAGCGAGAAGTATTGATACCATCGCTCCGAGAGGAACTCGATAAGCTGAGAAATGAAGCTGGTTTCTGGATCGGGGACGATATTTATAGGAAGGCCTTATTTGCTTCGGAAGAAGAGGGAGACTGAAGTGATAAACCTTCAACAGTGGTTGCTGCCAGGCACCGCGCGCGTGGGCGCTTGCGGGTAAGCCCGGAGCAGGCGGCAATGCTGCTAGGGCGGGCCGGATTAGCTGGCGATCGTCACAGGGGGCTGGATGAGATGTCATCCAAAAGATCTAGGCGGATACGTATTGCCGGATCTCGACCTGTGCGCCTGTGCTTGCTCTTTTCTCAGCATCCTTGAGAAGCTCTGCTGCAATCTCTTCATTGATATATGCCTCTCCGCAGTTGGGACAGACTTGAGCCGGTACGCATTTTACAACCATCGTTAAGCAACCTCTTTCAAAGGTGATTGAAGTTGTTCCGGATTTGGTAAATGCTTTTTTGCAGATAACGCATTTCATAAAATCCTCTCCCTGTATTCCGGGTCCCACTCAGAGGGATCTGGCTCATATACTGTGATTATGATTATCTCTTTATCGAGGCTGTTATTGGCCGCGACGACATGGATGGGGCGACTTTTGTACCGTCCCATTATCAACCGACTTGGATAGGGTGTGTCGTCGGGATATTCTTCTATCGCCTCTCCTGTCTCCGTTACATATCGAACTTCGTCGGCGCTGATTCTTCGCTCGAACATCCGCTTAACCGCATGAAGGCGATAGGTGATTCTTTCTTTGCTCATAGACAGGCCATCGTTATCTTTTGTTGTATTATCCCATAAATCTTTCCTGGGCGCCGGATCTCCTGAAACGTTCGTTGTTTGGTAATAGTATTAGCTGATAATTATAACTTGGCAACGACGGCCGACCACAAAGGCACGAAGGCACAAAGGATGCCAAAAATATTGGTGATAGACCTCCTGCTTAGGCATTGTTGTGGGCCGCCGGGTGCCGAGCCGGGGCAGCCGTACGAGCGTGGTTGCTGCCCGGAGCCGCGCGCGTAGGCAAGTAGGCATATAAGCGGCCCTGTCTGGGTGCGGCGGTGATGCTGGCACAGAGGCTTCCTGAAGGACATAGGACTATTAAGTAGTAGCAATGATCTTAATTGATGGATGCGGTGGTTTGATTGTTGGTAAAATTTGAGGTTTATTTTGATGGTGAGAACTGGTGCGCTCGTGGGATCGGTGTGGGAATCTTCACACAGGGCAAGACCCTTGATGAGCTAACAGAAAATATAAAAGAGGCAACGAGTCTTCATTTTGAAGATATTTTAGAATCAGGTGAAGAGTTAAAGATTTTATCGATTTCCGAATTTGAGGTGCAGCCTCTTGCAGCAAAGGCGTCCGGTTGTTAGTGGCAAGAAGCTACTGAAGGTGCTCGTTGGGCTGGGCTATGAAGTCATTCGGCAGAGAGGAAGTCACGTCAGGCTGAGAAAGCTAACTGCCGCAGGAGATCACAATATCACCATTCCATTGCACGACGAGCTGGCGAAGGGCACATTTAGCGATATTTTATCTCAGGTATCCATATGGAACGGCGTTTCAGAGGATGCCTTGATTGAGTTAATTAAGCGGACATAACAGCTTTGCAATCCGGGGTCTCATAAAAGCAGCATCATTCCGAGCTGCCGTTCGATCGTGGTTGCTGCCCAGCTCCGCGTGCGTGGATGCTTGCGGGCAGGTGTGCCGGAACAGGCAGCGATGCTGCTAGGGCGGGCTGGGTATCCTGGCGAGCAGTCGCGTTCGCGGGCAGCAGGCCGGGTGGGCCTTGAATGGGGCCAGCCTATGGTGAGGGCAGTATTTCGAGGTGCAGGATGGTACATATCCAAAGAGATTAATTATAGGGTTAGTTGATCTATTTAGGTGAGGCATTCAATTGAAGGTCAGGGCCGTCATTAAGCTGGTAGAAGAAAATGGCTGGTTCCTTGATCGAACAAGAGGCAGTCACAGGCAATACAAGCATCATTTTAAGAGTGGACTGGTGACGATCTCTGGAAATCTGGATGATGAAGTGCCAAGGGGCACATTGAATAGCATATTAAAACAAAGCGGTCTTAGGGAGATTGGAAAAGATGACTGAGTATTTGATTATTATTGAGAAAGCTGAAACTAATTATGCTGCTTATTGCCCGGATTTGCCTGGTGTCATAGCCACCGGTCCAACAAAAAAAGAAACTCTGGAGTTGATGAAAGAGGCGATAGAATTTCACCTGGATGGGTTGAGGGCCGAACGCATCAGCATCCCTGAGCCAACTACGACCGCGGCTTCTGTGGATGTAACTGTGTAAATCCTTATTCATTCTATTGCAAGCAGTCACGAGCTGTGCCGGGCAGGCGATCGTGTCCGTGGGCAGCAGGCCGGACGGGCCGGGGGCCAGGTGAGACCGTACCTGGCAAGGGCAGTCTTCCTGGGGGCAGGATTTCCGGAAACGCTGGCTGGTCAATAATAATATTAGCTGATAATTATAACCTAACAACGACGGTTAACCACAAAGGCACGAAGGCACAAAGGACGCTTAAATAGATTCGGGATGGACCTCCAGCTTTGCGATCCGTGCGGGCTACCGGGAGCCGTGCCGGACAGTTAGGTCAATGCGTGTGGATTGCGTGGTGCCATCGTCAGGTGGGCTTACTTTCAATTGATTAGGCAATAAATCACTTTCATCATGCTCAGATTATATTTATATAGCAGCACTTTAAGCGATATTCTCCAATGGCAAGAATAAAAAGACACATAATTCACGATCTAGAAAGCGGTTGGGATATTAAAAATCTCATTCACTGAGGGCATCGAGCCATTTCGATACGCAAAACGAAGCTATAGCCTGCGCTCGATGGAGATGCAAGAACCAAGGTGCAGAATGTATTGTCCATGGTAAGAACGGGATGATCCGCGAATCTAATAGGTGCGGTAACGACTCATGCTCTCCAAGATGTAAGCGGTAATAAGATTTCGTAATGGAGAACCTTCGAAACTTCCATAAAAGTTTGATAGGCTGAAGTATTTCAACGCAGGAGGATGAATGACATTGATGTATGAAAACCTAGACGCTAATACGCGCCAGTTTATGCTGAAAGAAATGGAATTAGATATATCCAAGGGAGAACTCTATATCAGCACTCGCTTAAATCAGCAAGGCAAAGATATGTATGCTTCACTCTTGAATGATGCGATTCAAAGTCATGACGACGAATGGCTTGCAAATGAATTGCGCCGTCTTGATTATATGAATGCTTTTGAAAATAGAACAGGAAAAAACGGTATTTCCAAACAGGTCCGAGTTCCCATTAATGCGCCTGATATTCTTGCAGAAGGCGAATTTAATCGCTTCTATATACGTGGTCTATGCTTGAGAGCATTGGAGGAAAATATTCCTGCGGTAGAAGTCTATCGAGGCAAGCAAGTCAACCAACCGCGCCCAGAATCTGAGGTACTGATAGGAAAGAGCATCTGTGCAAATAGATTGCTAAATGATCTAAGGGCATCACGAGGAATAGAGCCTGCCCTTAATCTTCCTCCAGGGCCAAACTCAGGTTTAACTGCTCGCTTGTTTAAAGTGGATCGTCCTTAAGTATCATACGTTGCTTCAATCAATTAGCATGCGATAGATTAATTTAATGAATAGCGATAAATCACCTCAACGCATTCTTTTTCGTTAAATTCCAATTTATTTTGCCACAGCTGCATCGCACATTTACGGGAGTCATTCCTGTCGTAGCAAGCTGCAGCATTCTGCCGCACGAACCACACAAAAATAAATTGCAGAGACGATGAAATGTTTCGACCACTGGTCGAAAATCTTCTTCAGATAAATTAGCCCAATTATTATAGTGAACGCTAGAGTTAATCGCCCATTGTTCAGCATTGGAGCACTTAATGATTTGCTGTGCTTCGTCTTCTAACTTTTGCAGCATTTCAAATTCTTCCAAATATCCCCATGTTTGCGCTGCGCTTTTAGCTTTCTTTAATAGATCTTTATACCTTGATATAGCTGCTGGCAAAAAATCTCCAAGCTGCCAGCGCCCATTAATTTTGTAAGTAACCTTGGCTTGAAGAGAGTCGCATGCCATGCTAAAGAACTGCTCGGCTCCTCTGCGCAATCGATGGGATGCGGCTGGAACATCATTTTTCTGTAAGTCTCTATCAATTCTGTCCCAAAAGTAGACTTCATAGTTTACTTGTGGTCCAGTATCAACATTCCAATTGTAAAATTCGATTAATCCTTGTGAATCCACAACTCCCTCGCTTTTTAGTTGGTTTGCCCAAGTCTTATCGTGAGTTGTGATGAGAAATTGTTTATCTGGGAAGAAATTCGCCAGGATGTGACACGCTTGCTTTCGATGATCAGCATCGACCGACATCATAACATCATCTAGGATAATAATATCTATCAGTCCTTTTGTTAACCTTTCAGCTAGTGCTAGATATAAGCATAATCCCATGCTATCTTGATGACCTTCACTATGAAGCGCTTGTGGTGGGTGTATCCCATGCCCGTAAAAATCTACCCCGAAATTAAGTCCCGCCCCTTCGGGTTCAATTATTGCAGTGAATCTTTCTTCATCTGCTCCATGTAATTCTCTATAGAGTTGCACAAACCTATCACGAATCTCATTATAAAGGCTTCCGAGAATTTTATCTCGTGCTTGCTGGAAGCTTTCTGCCAATTTCTCGGCTCGATGGTAATTCAATTCTTCTAAATCATATTTCTCTTTTGCTTTCTCAAATGCCTTTAAATTTTCTTCCAAATGCGAAAGTTTTTCCAATGCAATTTGTTCTGGCGTAGCAGTAGGGCATTTTTCCTTTACAAGAGAGTTTATATGGTCTAAAACATTTTCCATATAATTTGGTGCAAACAATTTCTTAATCTGATCGGGACTAATGGAATCGAATGGATAATTTTCTGTAGCATCAATTAAAAAGTTTGAATGTTTCTTTAATTCGTCAAGCCAATATTGAATTTTTTTATTTTCAATATCAAGATTGGCGAATTTTATAATTCTTTGAATTTGTTGAATACTAGACGTAGTATTGCTAATATGTGCTATTATCTTCTGAGAAAGCACAGATATGCGTTCATGATATTGCTCCGCATTATGTGTTAGGTTAATCCTCTGTTCTAAATGCTCCAACAATTTGCCTGGAGGCCAAGAAGTTTCACATAATGGACATTCGCCTGAGTCTTGAATGAGCTCCATGCCTAACTGGATAAGCTTTGAACTTGAAATTGCTCGGAGCAACTTAGGTTCTGAGTGAATGGTCTTTATCAAATTTCTGAGTTCATCCTCATATTGTGAGATTTGATCATAGGATTGAGGATTGATAAGACTTTTTAGTTTTGAGATTTCCTTATCAAGTTGGGCAGTGTTGATGCCTTGATTTTCAGAAAAAAATACAAGGGGATTAAGTTCTTTCTTTAAGTCCTTTGAAGAGATCGTGCTAATTTGGTTTCCTCCAAGGATTAGTCTATTATTATTTACAAATATCAAAATTTTATGTTGATCAAAAATCATCTCGTCGATCGTTTCATTAATCGCTTTCTTCGCAGTATTTACATCATGTTCAGCTTTTTCTAACTCCTTTTTGAAGTCATTATGTACTTTTACAAGTGCCCTTCTTACTTCCTCTATTTCTGAAATATTTAAAAGATTTTGGATTTGCTGAGCGCGAGTGCTTGGCTCTGAGGTTACGTACCTCAGAACCTCTCTCCGGGTCAACAGATGTTGGCCCTGGTTGGCAAGATTCATTATTGGCTCAAGGTAAGGTTTTACAGATTCTTCAATTTCAAGCTCATCACTATCTGCCATGCAACGCTTTATTTCAACTGGATGCGAAATTCCTGGCAACAAAACAAGTGCTCTTGCAACAGCATCAATTGGATCATGATCAATATGAGGACCATGTTTGCTTTGAGTTATGCAGCCAGTGCCTTTACCAGTTAAGCGAGAGACTCTACCAGTAAGCAAGAAATCAATCGCATCTACGACAGCACTTTTTCCAGATCCATTAGGTCCCCAAATGACCAAGTTTTTGCCATTGGGTCTAAGGTTTAAATGAGTGATTCCACGAATGTTATGGATTTCAAGTTCAAGTAGTTTCATGTCCATCCTTCGATATTGATTTCAAAACTTTAGCAACTTTTTGATTCTTTTTAAGTTCTCCATTTGCCGCTAATTGCTTAAGATTTTCAATTATATCAGGACTAAATTCTGCATATCCAATGATTTTTAAGGCACAATCGCATTAGTTAGTGATGGTGGCAGGGCACATTTAATCACATAGTTTATATACTAGGTAGTGTATGTACCCTGTGAGACCCACCATGACTGTAATAGCTACTAATTTCATAAACCTTCCGTTTGCTCACCAGATACTCGATGCATTCAAGGCGTACTCAAACGAGTATGAATTCACAGCTGAA
>Ga0209340_1000992_pt1 | contig 23545 bp, 24 predicted proteins | sample EPASupsiteSAE323_FD_187266 | JGI IMG/M metagenome (GOLD analysis project Ga0209340, IMG submission 187266) | Bioremediated contaminated groundwater from EPA Superfund site, New Mexico - Sample SAE3-23 (SPAdes) (version 2) | ecosystem: Environmental > Aquatic > Deep subsurface > Groundwater >... | reverse complement strand
CCTAAATGAAACACTATATCTGGAGTTTCGGGAATCAATTTATCAATATCTTTGGTATGCCCTTCGCGATAGTCGGTTCCGGGAATATGATTATTTTTACTACCATTAAAATAATTATCGAGAGAAATTATTTTGTCTTGAGGATTTTTTTGAATTAATTGTTCAATAATATGGGAACCAACATGACCGGCTCCACCGGTGACTAAGATTGTTCTAGGCATAGAAAAAGTATAGCATGAGATGGTTTGTTGATTTTGAAAAATATTTTGATATTATAGGACTGTTATGAAAGAAAACTTGTTTTTAATAGAAAATTTGTCAGTGAAAGATAGAGTTAGCTTAGCTATTGACCAAGTTAATGGTTTGACCCAGGAAATTGCGGGTGAGATGAGTGATCAATGGGAAAGAGATAGATTTGGAAAATATAAATCGGAACATATGATTAATATGGCAAATAATTCAGAAGAAATAATTAAAAACTATGAATTGGATAAAGATGAAAGATTAGTACAATATCTTCCTCTGTTCAAATTTATTTGTCAGAGTCATGATTTGGGTAGACATTTTCACGATAATGATAAATTTACTGATGGAAACGGAAAATTTTTGGACCATGGAGAAATTAGTGTTTGTTTATTGAAAGGAAAAGGTATTATGAAAAATTTTCTTGAAGATGAACAAAAAGTAATTGAATATGTAATAAAAAACCATAGTTTAAAAGAAATGACTAAACCGATTGATGAATTAGAGGAAAAAGCACAAATTTTTTGTTCTGTTTTTAGAGATATGGATAAGTTGGAGGTTTTAAATAAGAGAGATTTTGTAAAAGCAAAAGAGATTTATCGCTTAATAGGAATACATTTTGATTTGGGTGAACATAAAAATGAATGGAAAAATACTAATAAAATTGAAGAATATGTTGAATTAATAGACAAAATTTTAAATGGAGAAGAATTAGAAATTAATGATGGATTGGGAGAAAAAATAAGAGAAATTGTTAATAGTCCATTAGAAGAAGAGGTTGGTGAAATAAATATAATTGAATATTTTGAGTCTGGAAAATCAATGCCAATGAGTGTTTATAGAGAAACTAAATCATATGCAAATTACATGTTGTTTTTGCTTTCATATTTAAACAGTATTCAACATAATCGAACTGTGGTTGAAGTTGATCAAAAAGAGATACAAGAAAAAATGGATTTCTTAAAAAACAAAACAACTAGAGATCAGTATAGTAGAATCAGGGCTGTTTTTAATAACAAGTATAAATACGAAATAATTTAACCAAGCCAATCTTTTTTTAATTTTTCAAAAGTGCCGTTTTTTAAGGCATCACGAATTAATTGAGTGGTGTGGGTCATAAAATAAATATTGTGGAGAGTCATTAATCGATAGCCGAGTAATTCTTGGGTTTTAAAAAGATGATGAATATAGGCTTTGTCATATTTTTGACAAGTGGGACATTGACAACCAGAATCAAGTTGGGTTTGATCAAATTTATATTTTTGACGCATAATTTGATCTTTGAATTTTATTCTGGTGTCGTGCTTAGTATTGCCAGTGCGATGTAAAAATTGACCGCCGCGAGCCATTCTGGTGGGAAGAGTGCAATCCATAGAGGTAATCCCCTGCCCAAAAAAATCAAAAAGATCATCGACTTCACCAACTCCAAGCAAATGAATTGGTTTACCGGTTTTAAGAGCGGTGGGTAAAACCCAAGAAACGGCTTGACGCATTTTATCTTTTGGTTCGCCAACCGAGACTCCACCAATAGCGATGCCGTCAAAATCTTGAGAACAGATAAATTCTGCCGAAAGGTGCCGTAAATCTTTGTAATAGCTGCCTTGAATTACTCCGTATAAATTTAATTTATGACCAAATTTTTTATTTAATTTTTTATGTTCGGCTAAAGAACGGAGAGCCCAGCGATGGGTGCGATCTAATGCTTGTTGGGCGTATTTTTTGGTGGCCGGATATGGAGTGCATTCATCAAAAGCGATAATATTATCAGCGGCTAGATTATGTTGGATTTGAATTGATTTTTCGGGGGTGAAAAAATGAAGAGAACCATCGAGATGAGAACGGAACTCAACTCCATCTTCAGTAATTTTAATTAGAGAACCGGCGCCTTGGTGATCTTTGCCGAGAGAAAAAACTTGGAAACCACCAGAGTCAGTGATTAATTGACCATCCCATCGGGTAAATTTGTGAAGTCCACCGAATTTTTTGATGGCTTTATCGCTAGGGCGAAGATATAAATGATAAGTGTTACAAAAAAATATTTCAACACCGATGGCTTTTAAATCTTCGGGAGTTAGTGATTTGACGGTGGCTTGAGTACCGACTGGAACAAAGGTGGGCTGATTAAGCATAAATTAGATTATAACATTGGTTTTTTTTTGCTATAATAAGAGCACATTTAGCCGCTGTGGTGAAACTGGTATACACGCAAGACTTAAAATCTTGTGCTCTCAAAAAGCGTGTGGGTTCGATCCCCGCCAGCGGCACCGTAATAATTTGTTTCACAAATTAAACGGTGCCTAATGCACTTTTACGGGGATTGGCGCAATTGGCTAGCGTGCATGGTTTGGGACCATGAGGTTGCAGGTTCGAATCCTGTATCCCCGACTTATGATTGAGGAAGGTATAAATCAAGAAGGATTATCAAAAATATTGACTAATAAAGAATTGGTTATTGGTGAAATTAGTAAAGAAAATAGTGAATTGCAAGGTGAATCGAAAACAGAAACCCAAAAGGAAATAAATAGAATTATTAATGAAATTAAAGTGGGTGAAGCAGAAGAATTGGGTGTTTCTTATGAATATGGAATTAAGGTTCCAGAGTTAGATCAGTTTGAGATGGATGAGTTGGTACTTAAAACTGAAAAAATTAAAAGGGATTGTAGATTCGCCTTACCAGCTCTCTTTAAAGGGAATAGGACAGCCACTAATTATGATTCAAAAGCTGTTAATTATAGTACGGTGACAAATAATATAGTTTTGAGTTCTGGAAAGGAGTTGTTTGCGATTTATAATTATAAATCTTCTGGGGTACACCGTTTTCTTGATACTCTTTCTAAGAAAGTAGTTGGTTTGCCAATGATGAAGGCTAATTTCAAGGAATGGCCGGAGGCTTTTAGAAAAAAAAGTTTATTACCAGTTTTAGATTTGACCGACAACAATGGAAATATTGATAGAAATATGATTATTTTAGAGAGAATTCCTAATATTAATATGTATGATTTAATATCTAATTTTGACATGTTAAAGGAACCGAATAGTAAAGTTGATGGTTGTAGTTTTGTAAAAAATATGAAAAGAGAGGATTTAATTGAAGTAGTTGGAGGAGTTGCTCGAGAAGTTGCAAATATTCATAATAGTAATAAAACTTGGGGAGAATTGGTTCCTTCAAATATTATTATTGATAAAAATCAAAAAATTCATATCTGTGATCCCGAAACTGTTTATAATGGAAATATTTCGATTAATGAGCAGAAAGCTTATGACTTATTAGAATGTATTACTTCGTTTTCATCTGTAATGAATGAGTTTCATCAAATTCCATATGTTGAAACAATAAATACTATTTTAAATACTTACATGCTATCAACCCAAGATAATGAAGGAGTGATTTTTGAATTAAAGAAAATAGCCGAGAAGAAATTTACTTTTGTTAATAAATTAGGATTTGCTTATTTAAAAGTACATTTGTCTCTTCAGGGTAAATCACAATTGATGGAAATTAGAAAAAAAATTATTGATTTTGAAACTGAAACTATTTAATATAATTTGAGATTTGGTTTTTCCAAAGCAAATAGCCTGATCCGTTTAAGTGGATTCCGTCGATGGTGTATTGTTTATCTAATTGATTGGATGAATCTAAAAAGGCTGGAAAAAGGTCGATATAAAAAATAGTTGAATTATCGGCAAAATTTTTAAGACTGTTGTTAAAATCGGAAATGTTTTGATTATTCACAGGGCGTTTGGATTTATCTAATTCAAAATTGAGTGGTAAAACACTTTCTATATAAATTTTGGTTTTTGGAGAATCGTTTTTGATAATGGTAATGATTTTTTGGTAATTATCTAAAATTTTTGTTGTTTCGATATTATTAAGCAAATCATTTATTCCAATCATGATGAATATTTTTTGTGGTTTTGATTGAGTTATTTGATTAAGTCGGTTTAACACACCTTCAGTGGTATTACCCATTATTCCCCTATTTGCTATTTTTGAATTTGATAATAATTCATTCCATTCGCAACCATCGGTAAGACTGTCGCCTAGAAAATAAATAGTGTTGGTGGATTTGGGTAGATTATCGAAAAGAGTTTGTTTTTCTATATAGTAGGAAGAAGTGGTGGTGGGTCGAAAATAAGAAGTTAAATTTGTTTTTGAGAAAAGATAGGCAAAAAAAATAAAAAAACAAATATTAATTACTGTCAAAATTTTATTTAACATGATTTAATCTATATTCCAAAAATTAAATTTACTAACGGTATCAACGCCATAAAATTGAAGATTTAAAAAATCATTGAGATCGCTAATGAAAACACCCATTCCTAAAAATCCAATTAAAAAATATAACTTGGAATATTTCTTGTATAGTATAAATCCAATAATCATTATTAATAATCCATAGATCCAATGATGGGGACTATTTGATATGCCACCGAGTAAATGTCCGGTTCTTCCAGAAATATAGCCAGTCAAAATCGAAAATAGACCAAAAATGATATTTTTCGTCATAATTTATTTTACTCTACTTGATTAACAAAAGATTGAAGGTACCTTTGATATAGTGTAAAATTGAGTTTAATTGCGGGTATAGTTTAGTGGTAGAACGAGAGATTTCCAATCTTTCGGCGGGGGTCCGATTCCCCCTACCCGCTCAGAGATGACTAAGACTATAAAAGAAGCACAGAAATTAGTAAAAGATTTTTCAGAAAGAAATGATTGGAAGGATGTTCCAAATATTGATAAATTTGATCATTTACATGAAGAATTAATCGAAATGTCGCAATATCTTCGTTATAAAAATGAAGATGAAAGGATTGAATTTGTTAATAAGAATAAAATGATTTTTAAAGATGGAATTGGTGATTTATTTTTTGGGACCTGTCGTTTGGCTAATCAATTAGGGGTAGATATTGAAGAAGCTTTTGAAATGGTAAGTAAGGAAATTTTGGAAAAATACAATCATAAAAATCCGGAAAATAATTTGGTGAAATAAGTAGTTATTTAATTGGGTTTTTTAATAAATCAGTGATTTGATCGATGATGGTTTGGGCGGTGCGAGTAAGAGAATCACTGTTTTCTTCGATATGGTTAATGATAATAAAATCTGATTTTTTTGGAGCCTTTTTTAATTCCCAGCCAGTTTTATTAAGACGGGATTCTAAATCATTATCGCTCCTTTTTTCAACTAACCATTTTTTGTAATCGGAAAAATTCATGTCTGGTATGACAAAAATTTTTAAAATAAAAATATTATGATGGTTGGTGGAAATATATTTTTCTGCTTTTGACCAACCACTCATTTCAAGTTGTGAATAGATGATTGGATTGGGATGATTGATCGAATTTTCTAAACTTTTTTTGGGAAGACCGTAATAAGTTTCTCCTCTTTTGTAATATTCAAGAAATTCTCCACTTTTAAGTGATTGTCTAAAAATTTTATGGTTTTCAAAAAAATAATAATCTTGTCCATGAATTTCTCCTTCACGGGGTAGACGGGAAGTGGCGGTGATCGCTTTTGAAAATAAATTTGGGGCCAATTTTTCCATTTCTTGGTGAATAGCATCTTTGCCGCTGGCAGTGATGCCGTTGAGTAAAAGTAATATTTTGTCGTATTTTTGGTTAAATTTTGATTTTTTACTTTTGGTTGACGACCAGAGACCGTATTTTTGGGGATGAGGTAAAAATTTTTGGTAACCAGAGATAATATCTTTTAAATGATGAGGTAAAAGTTTAGGGTTTGCTTTGGATAATTTTTCAATTATTTCTTTACCAGATTCAATTTCTTTTTTAGAAATATTAGATTTCATTTATTTTTTGATTTAAAATAATATCATTATCGCCAAAAGTAAATTCGGCTTGGATTTTTTTACCAGACAAAACTGATGGCAACCAAAAAGGATCATCTGGCCACATAGAACCGAAAGGAAGGTTGTTGGTTTCAAACCATTGTGGTTCCATTTCTTCTGATTTCGATGGCTCCCCTTCCCATTCATTGGTAATAAAAACTAAAACTTGTTGATTCCATTCTGATTTATTTTGAAAATAAAAATCCAGAGTGGCGACTTGGGAAATATTTTTAGGGACAACACCGATTTCTTCTTGGGTTTCACGAATGGCAGTGTCTAAAATGTCTTCATTTTCTTCTGGTTTACCACCAACACCGTTCCAGCGACCTTGTCCAAAACCACGTTTTTTCATTGCCAAAAGAATTTGATTATCTTTTATTAAAAATAAAAGTGTGGCCTGTCTCATGTCTGATTTTACAATTAAATAGCCTTTTTTTGGTAAAATACTTTATTTTGCCAAGGTGTTGAAATGGTATACAAGCATCGCTCAGAACGGTGTGTCGCAAGACATGTGGGTTCAAGTCCCACCCTTGGCACTTAATTCTTTAGTTTTTGACCTTATTCCTTTATAATAAGGACACTTCTAGCCGAAGTAGCCAAGATGGTCACGGCACTGGTCTGAAAAACCTGGGATGTAGGTTCGAGTCCTACCTTCGGCACAATATTGGTATAATATAGTACATGCGAGAGTAGCTCAATTGGTGGAGCGTCTCCTTGCCAAGGAGAAGGTCGCGGGTCCGAATCCCGTCTCTCGCTCATTTTTTATTTTCAGACCCTGAGGGCCACTTAGCTCAGTTGGTAGAGCGCTTCGTTTACATCGAAGATGTCGGGGGTCCGAGTCCCTCAGTGGCCACAACGTAATGAATTACTTTGTAATTCAAACGTTGTTGAAACGTTAAAATTTGTAAAAGTTTTTTACGTTTCACCTAACCTTAAAAATAAGCCGATGTGGTGAAATTGGTATACACGTACGCTTGAGGTGCGTATGCCGCAAGGCGTGGGGGTTCAAGTCCCTCCATCGGCACTATTGCCCTGTCGTCTAATGGTAGGACATCAGCCTTTGGAGCTGAGTATTGTGGTTCGAATCCATGCAGGGCAACATTTACGGGTACACATCAGTGACCGTTCTCCATTTTTATCCTAACTTACTGCCAAAAATCGCATATATTCCTGCAATATTTTTGTTTATTTATGAGGTATTGGTTAATTTCGTTAGTTAGAATATCTAAACTACTAATCCTTCACTGAACCTTGAATCATTTCCTAAATATTGTTTTAAAGTTTCTTCTTCATCTTTAGTCATATTTTCCGTTAATATTCTAATATTGAATTTTCCATTAGTGTTCTTTTGTTCAATATGAATAATATTTTTATTCATTTCACTGATTTTTTTAATCACATCAACTAATACTTTTGGCTTATCATCACCAATCAATCTAATCGAAGTAATTTTTAATTTTTCTTTGGTTATTTCAGCTAGATCTAGTTCTTGATTTAATAGATTTAGTTTAATCGAATTATTGCCAACCATAAAATAAAGATCATTAATACTTTGACAACCTAATTTATAGAGTAAAGGATTTATAGAATCACTAATATCAGACAAAACTAATAAACCTCTTGAAGTTAAAATAGATTCCATTTTTTGTTGACCTTGTGTTATTAATTTATCTCTGTCTTCTAATATTCTTTGTTCCAGAATAGTTTTTCTAGTTTGGGGTAAACAATAATTTTCTAATCCTTCCAATGGAGCTCTCCTTGATTCTCCTAAATTAACTCTTAAGGTACTAGCATTTGGAATAACTACACTTAGTGATTTATCAATTCCATCAATATTAATTGATTTAGCTTCGGCTAAAACTCTTGGACTAATTGCTGCAGCGAAATCAACTCCGGTGGCATTTTTAGATAAAAATCTGACTGTTCCAGTTGGAGTAAAAACCAGCTTTAAAACATAATCTTTTACATCTTTTCCATTATTTATTAAACTAACAATTCCATTATTATTAAATTCTTCCATTTCTTTAGTCATTATGGCAATTTCTACTGAACCTTGAGGAAAGTTAATTGTTGTCTGTAATGCCTGATAACCATTGACTCGTTTATTGGCTCCAATAAATTCATCAAAACGATCATAGTCAACCATTTCACCAAAATCATGATGTATTTCATGTAGAACTCGATAGCAATCATGGACTTTATCTAATTGAACTCTAAAACTAATTAAGTCATTCACATCTCTAAAATCGTTACAGCTACTTTTTCCTTTCAAAGCCATTTTTTCCCTTTTCTTGTTTAACATCCAACAACCGCTTTTTCTTGTTTCAATCTTTCCTTCAATTTCATTATCTGAAAGTAATTGTTCAATTCTACTAGTTAGATAACAAGTGAAATTTGAAGTTAACCTTGAATCAGATTCTAATTCGGCTAGAGTTTTTTGATAACCTTCAGGATCTAAATATTTAAAACATAAATCTTCCAATTCTGTTTTAGCTTTCCAAAGACCAAGTGACTCAGCTAACCTAGTATAGATATCTAAGGTTTCTTGTGATTTGGCAATCTGTTTTTCTGGATTCATAAACTCTAAAGTTCTCATATTATGAAGTCTGTCGGCTAATTTGATTAAAGCTACTTTGGGATTAATATAACTTTTATCCAAAACTTTTTTAAGTGTTTCTCTGTCTGTACTTGCTTTAAGTTTCGTTACTCCGGAAACCAATTCTAAAACTTCATCTCCAAATCTTAATTTAATTTCCTCTGGTGTTACATTAGTATCTTCAACAACATCATGTAATAATGCGGCGATTAAACACTTCTCATCTTTAATGCTCCACTCATCTTTTAAAATTTTATATACCCCTACTGGGTGGGTAATATATGGTTCTCCAGATTTTCTTGGTTGACATTGGTCATGGTATTTTTTAGCAAATTCATAAGCCGTATTAACTAGTTCTGATTCAAATGTTATATTTTTACCGATTTCTACCGAATTTACTGATTCGGGTGTCATTTGTGGCTATTTTACGTCTATGGAAATATGAATTCAATAATTAAGTTGAATAATAATTAATTTAGTCATATAATCCCAGTAAATTCGAATAAAATAAAATGAAAGAAAATTTGGTTACCTATCAAGAACAGAAAAAAGATGTTGATTTTCTACCAGATTATAATTCATACCTTGATAATTTTTTATCAATTAATGGTTTTAGTTTAGTGGATGGTATTTATTCTCAAAAAGAATATCCAATGTCTACACAAGAAAAAAAAGTACAACAGTTGGCATTGGAAAAATTGGATAATCGTTTTTCTTTGGAAAGTGTTTTTTCTAAATCAGGATTTAAACCAGTTGAACCATTGGGTATTATTAATAATGGTGGGAACACTTTGTTTATTTCTGCTGGAGTTCAAATTCTCGATAGTGTTATTCATGAAGAAGGTTGTTTTATATCAGAACCGATATTTATTTCTCAACCAGTATTGAGAACTCAATATATAGATGGAATATCTGAGGGAAACTCTACTAGTTTTATAAATATTTCGACAGAGGCAGTAAATGTTAATCCTCAAGAACATTTTAACTATTTGCAAAATTGGTTAAATATATTTTATGGTTTTGGCATGGAATCCTCAAAATTTACTTTTACACATAGAGCTGTTGATAAAACTTGGGGAGATAAAATTTTTAATGGTCTTGAACTTTTTATTTATTATGATGGCTTAGAAATAGGTGATGCTTCTTTTAATTATGGTGTTGCGCAAAAAACTCGTGATGTTATAAATTTTAGTGACATAGGTTTTGGTTTAGAGAGGATAAAATGGGTTATAAGGGGCGGTTCATATTTTGATAATTTTATATCGAAAAAATATCCTGAATCTAGTTTATCTTCATTAGCCTTTGCTAATACTTTATCGCTTTTGGCTGGAAGTGGACTTAATCCTTCGAACAAAGAACATGGTTACCGTTTAAGATTGTTTTCTAAACGCTTTATTGATGAGGTTAAGGGTCAATACCAAGATTTTGATGATTTATTTTTAGAGAATTATAGATATTGGTTAAAATGGACAAAATTACCGGTTTCAGAGATTGATTCGTTGGAAATAATAAAAAAAGAAAATGAGAGAAACTTTAATAGATTGTTACTTGATCATTTAAAAGACAATTATACTGATGTTGGATTAGAAATAAATATACCAACGAATATTTTATTGAGTAGATTAAATGGAACTAGTGTTCCTCGTGATTTAATAGATAAATTACTTTTTAATCTAAATTATAAAAAATGAATACTAAACTATTTTTGTCTGGTGGTGGAAATGAAAATGATAGTTTTAAAATTGATATGGAATTTATTACATCTTTAAAACATAAGAGGATTATATATATACCACTAGCACTTGAGCCTACAATAAATGGCTATGAAAGTTGTTTTGATTGGATTTCTTCAACGTTTTCATATAGGTTAACTGGCGATTTTGTGGATATATCAATGTGGATAAATTTACAAAATAAAACACTTGCTGATTTAAATAATTTTGATGCAGTGTATATTGGCGGAGGTAATACTTTTAATCTCTTAAAGAAGGTGAAAGAAACAGCTTTTGATAAAATTTTAATAAATTTTTATAAAAATGGTGGAATTATTTATGGAGGAAGTGCTGGTGCAATAATTTGTGGACATGATATTAATACAGTGAAAGAAGAAAATGAGATTAATTATAGTAAAAATGATGGTCTCAATTTAATTAATAATTATTCTATAATTTGTCATTATACCAAGGAACAGAAGAATAAAGTTTTCTCTTATGTTAAAGAGAATGGAATACAAGTGATCGCAATACCAGAAAAAAGTGGTTTAGTTGTGGAAGATGGAAAAAAAGTTACTGTTGTTGGACATGAACCTGTTTATTTATTTAAAATTAATTCTACGGTAGGGATTATTGGATTAGGTCAAGAGGTTACTATTTAGAATAGTTTTTTGATTTTGTGGAATAAAATACAAAAATTAATCATTCAGATTAATTTTGCCATAAATTAAAAGATTGGTTGCTTTAAGATGATTATCGAGTTTTTCTTTAAAAATAGAATTAATAATGTCTGTTCGTTTTTTAGTTATTTTTTTATTTCCGTCAATAATTATTGCTGCAGACCAGGGATTTTTGATTAACCTACCCATCTGCGAAGTTAAATATACGGTATTCTCTAATTTCAATTTTGAATAAATTTCATTGGAAATGATAGATGCAATGATGGTATATATTTTACCTGTATGATATACAGGATTTTTACCGCATGGGGCTTCAATACTCATGCTTCTACAAAAAGAAATTACCCCATTAGACCTATCTCCTCTTCCAACAGCACCTTCATCTCCACTTTCTATTGCGCTACCAATTGCAGTCAAATAAATATCTTGGTTTTTAATATCATCTCTAGTATTTAAAAATATTCTCAATTTGTATTGAGAAAAATTGTTTTTAATTATTTTAGAAATATATGTTTTAAGCCACTTTATCTTTTTTTTGTAAAATTCTACATCAGGTGTATATTGAGCAATAAATGGTATACAACAAGTTAATTCTATATTTTTATTAATCCTCTTACCCATAACTTTAATATCAGTTCCTATATACGGATGTTTTTCCTTAAAACTACTATCGTCTAATGTTTTTTCTATTAATATAACTATCTGTTCTAGATTACTTAAGGGAGAATAACTAACACAAGTTGATGTGTCATTAGACCTAAATTTATTATTGTGTAAAAATGCTGTTTTATCGTCTATGACTACAAAAAAATCTTTCCTTTCATTAAGGGATTTTCCTTTCGAGTCATAAACAACTCCAGGTCCTTGATTAAAATGTGTATTATCTATTATTTTTAACCATTTTTTTGTGTCCAAGAGTGGAAAAATTTCTTTAAAATAATTATGAATAGATGAATTTACAATTTTTTTATAATTAATTGATTCACCATTAAATTGATGAGTAAACCTTCCATTTAATAGAATTTTGATAGGCGAAGTTATATCTCCGTGACCAAAAAAAACTTTTGAAGATCCACCCAAAATTGTGATCTTATCTACCATATGCCTTAAAATTAAACCGTAATTTTTAAGACAAAATGTTGAATAATTTCTTGATATTTCTTCTGCTAATGAGTCACAGATATTGTCTGGGTGTCCTATACCTTTTCTTTCAACAACTTCGTATACAGTATCATTTATTTCTGGTTTGTTTGAATTACTGATGTTTATTTGATACTTGATTTTATTCATATTTACCGAATTATACGATAAATATTTTTGTTGTAAATCTTTAGTTTTAAAATTGTTTTAATATAGTTATTTATTGTGGGTGTAGATGTCGAGATTTACCTCTGTAATCTTTTTTGATTCTGTTGAGTTTAATGACTTAACCGACCATGATCGGTTGGGATAACTTATTTGATAGAATCAATTTAGTGAAAAAAAATCGTCTTAAAATAATGTGGTTGGTGTTGGCGGTGCTGGTTTCTTTTTGGATTGTTCAAAAGAGTATGTTTTTACGATCGTTTGGTTATGGAAGCTATCCAACTCCTGTGGCTGATGAATTCACCTATGTGTGGCAAGCAATTAGTTTAAAAAACTATGGTTTACCGATGGCTTGGACACTTAATTCTGGAGTTTATAAAGATAGTAAATTTAATCCAAAAATAGGAAGTATTGAAGGATTTGGAATTAATACTGGAGGAGAGATTATTGATTTGAAAAAATTTAAAGAAAATTCTCGACCGTTATCGGCAGTAAAAGAAATTGATTATGTAAAAGGAAAAGAACAGATGCTTTTTGTGGCGCCGTTTTTTGATCATCCGCCATTGGGTGGAATGATTTATTCTTTTGGAGTAGATAAAAATATTAAAAATGTTGATGATGTAAAAGCAGATGATTTTCGTAAACCAGCATTAATAATGGCAATAATATCAGTAATATTATTGTTTATTTTTTTGGCTTTGATTACTTCAAATCCATGGGTAGGGACACTAGGGGTGGTGGTTTATTCAACAGCACCAACTTATTTGTTGGCAACGAGAACAGCATTTTTAGAAAATGCTGTGGTGCCATTTATTTTGGTTCATTTAATATTACTGTTTTTATATACTAAATATTCTTTTAAGAGATTTTCTGTTTTACTTTTGATAATTTCTGGATTATTTGGTGGTTTAGGTGTGTTGGTAAAGGAACCAGCAATTGGTTTTTTGATTGGATCAACGATTTTATTGTGGAAAAACAAAATAAATTTAAAAAATATTTTTATATTTTTAATTTCATGTTCTGTTCCAGTTTTGATATATATAGGATGGGGTTTTTATTTGCAAAGAGATTTGTTTATAGCAATTTTGTTGACCAATGCGAATAGAGGATATTTTGGAGCAATAAAAGTTGTAACGATGTTGGAAGCTTTAAAATTTAAAAATTTTCCAACGGATGGTTGGTGGATATGGGGATTATTATCTTTTATTTTGGTGTCGATAAAATTAAAAGATAAAAAGATATTATTTTTAATATTGCCACTTTTTACGCATTTGTTGGTAGTTTTATTACTTGGAAGTTCGAATTATCCTTGGTATTGGATATCGGCTATCCCATTTTTGGCTGGATGTAGTGGTTTATTAATTTGGGGAATATTTAATAAACCAAATTTAATAACAGCATTATTGTTTTTATTAATTCCTTTTTCTAGTAGTTATTATTGGGGAAGAGAAGCTTTGGGAATTCCTCCAAGTATCAATCATTACAGAATGGTTTTTATAGTTTTTGGGTTGATGTTATTTTTTAGAATTAAATTTAAAAAAAATAAAATAATTAAAATTTTATGGATAATATTTATGGCATGGATGATGTATAAAATTGTTGTTTTTAATGAACTATTTATTCCCTATTTAATAGCTCATTGGGGTAATTTATCGATATCTAGTCTGCCGAATTATTAATTGTTTTTAATAATTTTTTAATTTATACATGTTTTTATGTTTACATGTATAAAAAAATAGCTAAAATAAGTATCAAGTTTTTAATGGTAATAATAGTGTTACTCTCTGTTGGGGCGGCTGTATATTTTTATAATCAATACAAAGAAATTAAGAATAATCCAAATAAAATTTCGGTTGATGAAATCAATTCACTTACTACGATTATTAGTAAATTTATGGATTTGCCAATGGATGAGACACCAACATTGGCAACAGTGACTGATAAAGAAAAGCTAAAAGACCAGGATTTTTTTAAAAAATCGGAAAATGGAGACAAAATATTAATTTATGCTAATGCTAAAAAGGCTATTTTATATCGTCCGTCGACTCAGAAAGTGATAGAGTTTGCCCCTTTATTGATTGGTAACAATAATCAGAACACCATGTCAACCGAAACGCCAATTGAAACACCTACTGAAGCACCAACAAAAACATCCACCGAAGCACCAACTAAGGTACCTACTGAAACACCAGAAAACTAGATATGAGAAAAAAATTAGTATTAGTATTTTTAATTATTGGTTTTTTTTTGAACTTAGGCTTGGTTAAAGTTTCAGCGACATCGGGAAGTATTGTTGGTAGTAGTGCCTATGCTTGGGGAGAAAATATGGGATGGATTAATTTTTTGGCTAATGGAGGGAATATTTCTGTTACTGATACGACTGTGACTGGATATGCTTGGAATTCTAATTATGGATGGATTAATTTATCTCCATCCACTGGTGGTGTGACTAATAATTGTTCTGGAATTTTAGGAGGAAAAGCTTGGTCAGAAACATTAGGTTGGATTGATTTTTCTGGAGCGAAAATTGATTCGAATGGTAGATTTGTTGGCACGATTGGAACATTTGGCTCAACAGTGGGAAGAATTAGTTTTGATTGTGCAAATTGTGATGTAAAAACAAATTGGCAACCAACATGTGGTTCAACTACTATTTCTTCTACCACTTCCACCTCTACTGGTTGGGCAGCCCCAGCTTGTACTGCCACCAAGCCAATAAATGCACCAACTATTACTAATACGGTAAGTGGAAATAATAGTGTAACTTTAACTTGGTCAAAAGCAGGTAATCCATTAACTAAATATTTAGTAGCTTATGGAACTTCTCCTGGATCAATTGAATATGGTAACCCTAATGTGGGTAATGCTGATACCACTAGTTATACAATCAAAGGATTATCTGGAGGAACTAGATATTACTTTAAGATAAAAGCTATTAATGATTGTATGCCAGGTGATTGGTCGAATGAGGTATCGAGTGTTCCTGTTGGTGGAACTGGAGCTGTGTTTACTGTGGTTGAGGGTTTTGTTCCTGCATCAGAAATTAGTAATCGACTTCTCGATATCGCTTTAATTGTTGATAAAACACAAATAAATAATGTATCTGAATTAACTGCTAGAGTAACTTTTGTTAGTTTTGGAAGAGAAGATACACCAGTAGAAATGACATTTACTATAGTTGATGAAAAAGGAAAGGAATATTATAGATCAGTTGATAATACAACAGTACAGACAGAAGGAGTGTTTAATAAGACATTTGAAGGATTGAAATTAGATAAAGGTAAATACAAATTAGTATTAAATACTCTTTACAACACTAATATTAGAGATGAATTTAAACAGGATTTTGAAGTGGGAAACTTTACTCCCACTACTAAATCTAATTTCTTATCAAACAAACCACTGATAATCATAATTGGGTCGGGAATTGTATTGATAATAATTTCTTGGATTATTGGGTTGATGAAAAGAAAAAAGAAATGAAGAAAATGTTTCAGAATATAAATGAATCACAATTTTTTATAATTACTTCTTTTGTGGTGGCATTGGTGATGGCAATAATAAGTATCCAATTTTTTTTTAACCAAGATTATACAAAATTAATAAATCAAGTTGAAAAAACTTTAGTAAATTTTTCTAACGAAAAGGAACAGTCTGTTTATCAATTTTTGGCTAATAAAAATGAACCTTTAATGTTTACAGAAAACGAAGGATTGGTTAGCACTATTAATATAACTAGTGGCGGACAACCGATTTTGATGGATGATTTAAGAAAAATATTGTATGTTGAACAACAAAAAGTGCTTCGTCTTAATGCTTATTTAGTAAATGACAAAGGAGCCTTGTTAACAGCCCAAAAAGAATTCGATATTAGTAGTGAACGGACTACAACCAAAATAATTCGTAATGAACTTATTGATCAATGCCTTAATGAAAATAATTTTAGTCGAAAATTTTATAATGGAATTGATGAAGGAAATAGATCTGTCTATGGAACATATCAGAAAGTGTCTAGTAGTTTGCCTTTATGTTTATTTTCAGAAACAGAAAAAGTAACGAATATTGATATACCAGCACAACAAATACTTAAAAAGTATATTTTTTGGGGAATGCTTTTTGTTTTGTTGGTTACCTTTTTGAGTGGATATTTTTCTAGTTTTTCTTCACCTTTTAGTGTGGAAGAGATGTTGTTGTTTGTCCTTTGTGGTACGGCTGGAATTTCTTATTGTTTTGTGGTGACCTTAGTAACTAGAGGAGTTAATTATTTTTCACTGGAAACGTATTTTTTGGAATGGGGAATGGCCACACTTTCCTTTTTCTTGTTAATTGTGATGACACCACTTAAAAAGTGTAAATATATTAAAATCGGATCATTGCTTTTAGGTATTTATTTTTTGTTAACCATATTTTTTAGCGAATATAGGCAAGCATATGAGTTGTCGAGTGTTTGGAGAAATTTAATTTTAGTTTTATTGCGTTTTTTGAGTATTACTGGTTTTTTGTCTTTATTTTTTAGTTTTAAGAAGAATTTAAAATTATGAGTAATTTTTTATTATATTTTGGAAGTTTTTTGGATTTAATATTGGCAATATTAATGATTTGGTTTTCGTCACAGGCAATGGTGGAAAAAAGAAAAATAGCCCCTTTTGTCCCCTTTTTTATGATTGGACTGGCTTATTGTTTTGCTTCGGTTTTTTCTTTTTATTTTTTATTAACTAATATTTTTTGGTTTTTTAAAGATTTATTTTTACTGATAAGTTTTGGATTATTTGTGTTTACTATAAAAAAATATGTTTCTGACTAATTTAGATACGATAATAATGTCTTTGTTTTTGGGAAGTGGAATTATTTTAATGACTTTATTTGGGATATTATTGTCATTTAGATTCAAATATAACGAAGCAAAGATATTACTATCAATGTTTTTAAATCTGGTTATTTTTTCAATAATTTTACTTTTGATTTATGGTTTTATTATTTTTTTTAGATGGCCAGGAATAATTGATATTTCTATTTTTGCTACTTTAAATGTTTTGGTGATTTGGTTTTATGTCCGGTTGTTTTCAGTTTTTAGACAATTTATTAAATTGGTGATAGTTTTAATAGCCATAGGATTAATAATTGCAAACTTTATAGTTTTTGTGATTCAAATTATTACTGGGAATAATATATTGATGCTTTTGTCTGGATTTTTATTGTTATCAATGGTAATTGATTTATATTTTTTGATATTAATAGTCTTAATTAAATTTCAAAATGAGCCTGAATATAAATAATAAGATAATATTTGGATTGATGTGGATTTTAGGTTTAATAGTAGCGGTGGTGGTAATAACCAAATCGGTTTTGGCATTAAATTTGGTTATTCATATTCCAGAAAAATATTTGGAAGTAACGGCCGGAGAAAGGTTAATGTTTGAATTGGAAATTAAGTATCCAGAAAACATAGGACGTAAAGATTTGCGATTAACTTATCAGGTTAAAAAAGGAAATGAAATTGTGAGTGAAAGTAAAGTTCTTAAGGCAATTGAAACTCAGTCTTCTTTTATGGACTATATGACTATACCAGAATCTTTGGATGTGGGAACTTATACAATTACTAATAAGGTTCAAGATTATGGAAATTTAAATGAACAAGTTTCGGCCGATTTTCGAGTGGTTAAAGGAAAAGCTGATTTAATGAAATATATTTATATTTTAGGAGTGGCAATAGGGATAATTGATGTTTTGGTGATTATTGAATTTTGGATGATTTATAAAATAAAAAAAAATGAAAAATAAAAGAAAAAGATCATTACTGGTTTTGGTTTTTATTTTATTAATAATATCGGTGTTGCTTAGTGCAATATTTTTTTATCAACAATCTAAACAACAAAATATAAAAATAAAAGCTGATGTTTTGGACATAATTGACCAAAGGTTAAACACTACATATTCTGAGGTTAATAATTTTCCTTCTGGAGTGGCCGATAATTTATTATTTTTGAGCAAATTAAATGAATTTCAAAAAATAAGTACAAGTCCAACAGAGATTAAAAATATTGAAAATGATTTTTTGGAATTTTTAAAACAAAGTGAAGCATATTATCAAATAAATTATTATAGTAATGATGGAAAATTTTTATTGATGGCTGAATTTGATGGAAAAATAAGAAAAATTATTTCTGACTCAAACAAAGAACAAGCTGGTAATTCTGATTTTGATTTATTAAAAAATTTAAAAAACGGAGAAGTTTATATATTCCCTTTAATTTTGGAAAATAAAATTCCAATATTAAAATATGCTACTCCTATTTTTGATAAAAAGACAGATAAATTGAAAAACATTATTTTGGTTAAGGTTTATGCTAATTATTTTTTGGAAAATATTAGAAGATCACAAAGGGAAGGAGAAGCAACTTTTTTAGTTGATAAAAATGGTTTTTATTTAGCTAACCCTGATGAAAATAAGGAGTTTGGTTATTTGTCTGAAAACGAAAATAATAATTTTTTTGTTGATTATCCAGCTGTTCCTAAAGATCTAATTACTAAATGTAACGAAAAGCGCCAAGAAACAGAAGAATATTTTTTAACTTATCGTTGTATTAATCCGACAATAAGTAATTTTGAAATCTACGAAGGATCAAAAACAGTGAATGAAAATCTTAAAGATGAATATCAATGGTTATTAATTACAGTGACTAATAAAAGTGATGGATTGAAGGATTTCAGTCAACAAAAAAAAGATTATTTGTGGGCAGTTTTTATACAAATATTGGTTCAAGGGTTTATTTTTTTATTGCTTTTAATAGAAAAAACTTTTAAGGATGAATAAAAATATGATTTCAAATCAAATAAAAATTAAGATATTTTTTGGGTTTTTGGGTATTTTGGTGGGAGGAATTTTTTGGTTGTTGAGTTGTAATGTTGTAAAAAATAAACTTTTAAAAAATACCTATCAACAATTGATTGAAGTTTCTGATTTGAAAAAAAATAAAATTGATTCTTATTTTTCAATGGTAAATAATGAAATTAAAGAACTGGCAAATTCTGATGAAACAAAACATTTATTAAATGAACCATTAGTTTCTAGTGACCAAATAGTAAAGATTAATGTTGATGAAGAATCTGAGATTATTATTAAAGAAATAGAAAATTATATTAACAGAAACCCAAATAAAAAATTTAATGAATTTAAAAATGATCCTGTTTTTCAAAAAATTCAGGGTAAGATAATTGGACTGGATGGTTATATTTCTGTTGAAGACTATCAACAACAATTAGTTTTTTTAAAGGAAAAAAATGTTTTTTTTGGAAGAACTTATGAGGATATTTACAATTCTCCAGAGCTTTATAAATTAATAGTTAATGGAATAGAAAATAATCAAGATATTTATGGTTTTTATGACTGGAATCAAAAAAATAAAAAAACAATACGAAAGTATTTACGAATAAGTCATTTGAAAACAAAAACGAGTGATGGGGTTGAACTGGCAATAGTAGTAGCGGCTGGGGTGGAAAATTATAAGGTGATTAAAGAAATGATCGACTTAAATTCAATTTTTTTTAAAGAAAATATAAAAAAAAGGGATTTTGATAATTTATTTTTGATAAGTGCTGATGGTTATGTGATATATACAAATAAAATTAAAGGAAAGGTAGGAGCAAGTCTTAATTGGCCAGTTAATCAAGATTGGTATCTAACAAAAAATTTTGAAGGGGTTAAAAATGATCCGAAAATTGTTTTTTCTGACGCGTTTATCGATAATTATGATGATAAATATCCAAAATTTTTGGTTTTATCACCGGTATATGATCAAAATAAATTAATAGGTTATGTGGTTTTAAGTAAAAATATGAATACTGTTTTTGGCATAACCGAGGATGAAGAAAATTTAGGTGAAACTGGAGAGAGTTATTTGGTAAGTCAAAACCAAAAGATACTTATTAGTCCATTGAGAAATAATTCTTTTGATATGTTTATTCAAACTATTGATACAGATAATATTCGTAATTGCTTTTCCGGAATTAAAAATTCATCAACAAATATTTTACTTAATTATAGTAATGAAAGAACTATCGCAACAAATTCCTTAATTAGTGGATTGCCTTGGTGTTTGGCAACAGAAATTAAAGAAAGTGAAATTATAAATATATCTTTTAATAAAGAATTACTATTTTCATTTATAATTTTTTTATTATTTTCTTTAATCGGTATTTTAATAACTATTAGAAAAAGAATGGAATTGGTTGAAGAAAAAAGAAAATCAAAAATTGAAACTTTTTTTATAAATTTAAAAAAAAGATACATTGTTTTGTTTTCATTAATTTTTACTCTAGGTTATTTCTTTTTAGTAACTTCGTTTTTTCAAGGATGGAAAAAAGCGGCATTTTATAATGATATTCCAGATCTGGTAATGATAATGGTTTTGATTAATTTCTTTTTTAATGCATTTAAATTTAAAAAAGAAATGGCAAAAATATTAATTCAATGGGGATCTGTTTTAATTTTAATCGATAAATTAATCCAAGTTTTTTTTGAGGAATACAATAATAATTTTGAAATTCTTCCGCTTTATTTTTGGTTACCAGTGGGAATAATAGGATTTACTGGTTTATTTTTAATTTTTTATGGATTTAAAAAAGAAATGAAATTATGATAATTTTTTTAAATTTTTTAACAATATCTATGGTGTTAATGGCGGCAATTGTGTTGATGTGGATGGTGTCTTTGGATATTATTCGTTCAAAAAAAATGGGAATTTTCTTGCCTTTTTTTATTATAAGTATCTCTTATTGTATAAATATGGCTTTAAATTTTTATGGTGTAAACGACCAAAGGGCTTGGGTTGTTTCTGAGTCAATGTTATCAGTGTCGGCTTTATGGATTTTAATTATTTTAATAAAAAATAACGATGTTTAATCTTACTCAAAATATAGAATTGAGTGTTTTGTTTATTTGTACACTTTTGATAATTGTGATGATTGGTTTATTAATAGTGGAATTTTTTAAAGGAATTAATAAAAAACATTTGTTTTTTATATTTTTGATTTATTTAATAGTTTTAATAAGAATTTTTGTCGATATTTATTTTTTATACTTTTCGTTAAAAGTTATTGGTTTGGTTTCTTATGTTAATTTTTTATTGACAGCGGTTACAGGAGTGTTTTTTTATAAAAACAGAAAAAAAATAAATTATTGGTTATATTGTGTCTTTTTGGTTTGTTTTATGGTTTTTTTAAGTCTAAATTTCTTATCCTTTTTTATACAATTTACCGCTGTTGTTTATTATACAAATTTGGTTTTATTTGCTTTTTACAATATACTTCTTTATCTTTCAATTTTAAGTTTTTTAATTAATATTCGTAATGATACTTAAGATAATTAAAGTAATTAGTGCTGTTTTTATTTGTGTAGGCATTTTGGTTAATGCACCATATGTTAATGCACTTAGCGTTTCAACAAATATTTCTGAAAAATACGCTGAAATTCAGGCTGGTGACCGGCTTTATTTCCAAATAGATATTAAATATCCAGAAAATCCACAACGAAAAGATTTGCGACTGAATTATGAAGTAACCAAGGACGGTGAAGTGGTTGCTCAATCGCAAGTTTTAAAGGCTATTGAAACTCAAGCTCAATTTTTGGATTTTATAGTGATTCCGGAAAGTTCAGAAACAGGATTATATAACTTAAAAGTTAAAATAAATGACTATGATAATTTATCTGAAGAAGTGGCAACCAGTTTTAAGGTAGTGGCAGGGAAAGACGAAGAGTTGAAAACTTATTTTTTTATATTATTGGGAGTGATTAGTTTGGTGGCAATTTTAGCAATTATAGATATTAGCGTGTCTAAGAGAAAAAAATAATAATTTTTTAATAAAAAAATTATTAAATGGGTACAATGCTACTGAAGGTGGAGCGGTTGAAATTATGCTCTCTATTTATTTTAGTTTTATTATTATCTTTGGTTTTGGCCAAAAGAGTTGAGGCGGCGGCATTATATTCTCCAGGAGAAACATTGAATCCAAGTTGTTTACCAACAGATACAGATTGTACCGTGACACCGCCGGCAACTATTTCGACCACTGCTGGAAGTGGTCTAACAATAGGTTCGAATGGTGCAGAAATTATTGATGGTGGAATAACTTTTATTAAATGGGCAGATAATGGTTGTATTAATGGACAAATACCTAAATTTAATGGAACGGCTTGGGTTTGTGGTGATGATGAATTGGGTACTGTGGGTTTATCAACTTGGATTGGAACAACCAATGTGACAACTTTGGGAACGATTACAACTGGCGTTTGGAATGGAAGTGATGTAGTTTTGGGAAATTATACTTCGGGAAATTATGTGGCAGGAGCAACTAGTGGAGGTGGTTTGGTGTTGACGGGAACTGAAGGAGGAATGTTGGGGATTCAATTGGATGGGGCAACTTTATCGATTGGAAGTTCTGGTTTGAAATTATCAAATGTGGGTACGTCGGGCACTTATGGTGGGGCTTTAACTATTCCAGTGTTAACTACTGATGCACAAGGAAGAATAACAAATGTAACCAATACGGCAATTGCGGGATTGGGAATCAGTAATTTTTCATCAACCAATATTTCTCAATGGACAAATAATTCTGGATATATAACAGCTTCAGTGGGAAGTACTTTGACAAATAAAACTATTAATGGGAATAATAATAATATTCTAAATATTGGTAATTCTTCGATAACCAATCCAGAGGTAACAGTGGTGGCTGGAGTGGGTTTATCTGGTGGAGGAACTGTTTATTTAGGAGAAACGATTACTTTAAGATTGCCTAATGTTGGAACTTCTGCAACTTATGGTAGTGGTTTGGAAATTCCAAGATTAACGACTGATGCACAAGGAAGAATAACTAGTGTGACAAATACATTAATTGATGGATTAACGGCAAGTAATTTTACAGCGGGAGATTTTTCGTCGGTGATTAATACGGGAAGTTATTCTATTAATATTTTAGGGGTAGCCGCGACGGCGACCAGTTTTTCGGGATCATTGGCTGGAGATGTATCGGGGGGGCAAAAAACAAGTTCGGTGGATAAAATTAATGGAGCAACTTTAGGAGTAACAACAGCAACGTCAGGCAATTTATTGCTGGCTGATGGAACGTCTTGGGTGTCACGGACGATGTCGGGAGAGGCAACAATT
>Ga0209340_1000981_pt1 | contig 23844 bp, 22 predicted proteins | sample EPASupsiteSAE323_FD_187266 | JGI IMG/M metagenome (GOLD analysis project Ga0209340, IMG submission 187266) | Bioremediated contaminated groundwater from EPA Superfund site, New Mexico - Sample SAE3-23 (SPAdes) (version 2) | ecosystem: Environmental > Aquatic > Deep subsurface > Groundwater >... | reverse complement strand
ACCGTCTTTATTGTCTTTCTTGCCAAGTGATTCAGCCCAAAGTTGGGCATACCAATCGGATACAAGCGCTAATTTATCTGAGTAAGGCATTAATACGCTGTATTCTTTGCCTTTTTGATACATCATATATTGAACAAGAGCTTGATTTGCAGCGGGGTTTTCTTTGAGATTTTTTGTATCACTGCAAACTTTTGTCATATTGGATGCGCCCTTTAAGAGTTCTGTAATATTAATACCCACCATAGCAGCAGGGACTAAACCTACGTCTGACAATACAGAGTATCTTCCGCCTACATCATCAGGAACTTCATAAGTTTGATAGCCATGTTTAATGGCTTCCTGCTTTAATATACTCTTTTCAGGATTCTTATCAGTTACAGCTACAATGTGTTTTTTGAAATCTTCTTGTGATATTTCTCCTTTTGCAACAGCATCCTGAAGTCTTTCCTGAGCGTTTAAAAAAGTAGCAGAAGTTTCAGGAGTCTTGCCGGATTTGGAAATAGTTAAAATTAAAGTATCTTTAAGATTTAACTTGTCCATAACTTCACTAAATCTTTCAGGATCTATATTTTCTATAAAATGTATTCTTGGATAACCGTTTCTTTGTTCTTTGTTCATCAGATTCCATTGTGAATCTACAAGCGCATTAACAAGTGCTTTTGGTCCTAAAGATGATCCACCTATACCTAAGACAACTACATCTTCAAATTTATTTCTGACATTTTGTTCGACAAAATTTTGGATTTCCTGAGCTTTTTGCATTTGTTTATCAGGTAAATCAATCCATTTTAACCATTGATTATCAACATTTTTATCTTTAATAAGCCTGTTTAAAGAAGTTTTAAGCTGATTATTATAAGTTACAAAGGCTTCATTCAGATTAACACCGTCTTCTCCGATTTTGGAACTGTCAGTCCCGTTTAAATTAACTTTTAAACCATTTTTAACAATAAAACTGAGTATATAGCTATTATTTATCTGAGATATTGTAGCTTTTTTGGGTGTTAAAACAGTTTGTTTATTTTCAGGTTGGCTTGCAATAGAATTATCAATTTGAACTGCTGTAGATTCAACTGAAGCAGGTGGTATATAATGCATTTGTACAGGACTGATAAGCATAAAAAACTCCTTAATATTTTAGTACTTATTCTTATATATTAAAGTCAAAACATGGAAAAAATTGTCTTATTTATAGTAAATAAGCTCAATATTTTTACAAAAATATTTAATAATCTGGAATAATTAAATTCATTGGTATATTATTAAAATGAAATTTTTTGTTAGAGCCTGCATTGTTAAAAATTGGAAAACCATATAAACAAATATAAGAGGCTCGTGCGAAGCGGGAGTGCTGACAAAGCCGAAACGGCGGCGTTGAGCCGGCGTACAGGCTTTAGTCAAACTCGTTCTTAATTTCGGGATGTAGCGCAGCTTGGTAGCGCACTTCGTTCGGGACGAAGGGGCCGCAGGTTCAAATCCTGTCATCCCGAGTTTTAATTATAATCAAGGGTTTAGCTTAAAAGCTAAGCTCTTATTCTTTTACCTTTTTTAAGGTCTGCGACTGATTCTCGACGGATGAGATTGAAGTACGCTAGTATATCTTAATATGTTTCAAGAACATTAACTGCGTCCATAATATTTTTTCTAGGCGTATGCGTATATAACTGTGTTGTTTTTAAATCTGCATGATCCAGTATTTCTTTAATTGTAAGTATATCAATACCTTTTTCATTCAGCCTTGATGCAGTTGTGTGCCTTAATTCGTGAAAAGTAATATGCGGAATACCAGCTCTTTCAACTGTTCTTGAAAAAGTTTTTTTAATATTTTTATATTTTGTTTTAGTCAAAGGGTTAGAAAATACATATTCACTGATTTTCTGCAATTCTTTGAGTTCATTTTTCAGGGTTTTATTGAGTAAAATTTTTCTAGGCTTTCCATTTTTCGGGTTTAAAGCAACTAAGTAATTTTGCTGAAAGAAAATATGCTCCCATTTAAGATTAAGTATTTCACCCACTCTCATACCTGTGTTAAGTGCAAGAATAATCATTTTTCTCATTATGGGGTTTGCAACCTTGAGTAATTTTATTTCTTCCTCTTTTGTTAGAAATCTTTTATTCGGATTATCGATTTTTAATTTTTTGAGTTCTGAGCAGGGGTTATACCTTATTCTTTTATTTTTCATAGCAAGGGAAAACATTCGCTTTATATTATCCATTTCACGATTAATAGTCGAATTTTTTACTTTACCCTTCCGAAATGTCCTATATTTTTCCAAATCTGCAAGTGTAACCTGTTCTGCTGCTTTATTACCGATAAGCGAGTAAAATTTATTGATAACATAGTCAAATTCTTTGGGGTTGGCATAATTATTTTCTCGATAGGCTTTATATTCAGCTATAATTTGAGATAAAGTATAATTATGCCTGTCAGAAGCAATGTCATAGTTGGATTTTCTAAGTTCTGATTTTGATATACATTCAAAACCAACAACTTCATCTTTTGCTGCTCCTTTAAAGCAACGATGATACTGAACACCGCCATATATAAATTTATAACACCAACTATTTGTCCTTTTATCTTTATATACACTCATAATTAAAAATATACTCCAATAATTTTGTCTTGTTAAAAAGCCAATATCTACCATGCTTTCCGCAAACACCTTTGGGGTATTCTCCTGCCTCAGCTCTTCTTTGTATTGTCCTAATGTCTGCTTTTATAAGTTTTGCAACTTCTTTTGTATTAAGTATTTCATCATTCATTTTGAATCTCCTTGTCCTGTAACTTTTTATGGTTATACATTTATTTTATTTATTACTTTATTACCAAAAAGCCGTTTATATTATGGTTGTTGAATTTGATGGGTAATAAACTCTGTAAAATATTGTTTTTAAACTATTACAGAGTTTATTACCTAATTCCCCGTATATCATTTTTTAGTTCAATGTGGCTTTCTAAAATAGCTTCGGCAGATGGATGGTTGGTTATATCTAACACAACGCTATGATAGCTCTCATTTCCATCATATTTCTGAGGTTTATTGAAAATTATAAACCTATAAGTTTCAGTATTTTTATCCTTAATGCTTCTAGAATCTATATGTTCACTGTCATCTAGTGTAATAAACTTATTGTATGCCAAGCATACAGCTTTTTTATGTAGAGTAAGTTTGGTAAGACCTTCGTCAGTACTAAGCTTATAATGATAACCTTCTTTGATATTACCGTTCCATATCATTATTGGGAAAGATTCTAAGAGCTTATCTAAAGGACTTTGAGCTGTTTTAAACCGTTGCATGCAGGAGTTTATATATTCATGGAATTTATCCAGTGGTATTTTTAATTCTGATTTGGCAATATGACCAAAAACATCCATTCCTGCTAGTGCTATTGCAATCTGGCTTGCCATCCTATCTGAAATATCTGGGTAATTTTTCAACAAAAAGTTTTTTCTATTAGTATGAAATTCATTAATCCTGTCAGAACCAAAATTCAGTATATAAGGCAATATGCAGGATAATTCTTCAATGCCTTTATCAAAATATTTAAATTTTTGCGGATTAAAAACCACGTTATCAGTGTTCAGATAGAGGAGTCTGTTCATTATCTCCGGTTTTTCAACAGGTAAATAATTCGTGCTAAACCCAAACGTACTACAAGGAGGCAATGTGCCAGACTCTTGACCATTTTTACCTTTTTCTCTAGCCATACCATTCATTAATCTTTTTAATTCATCAGTAAAATTATTTCCGCTCATTTTAAATTTACTGATATCATCTATAATTACAGGAACACAGTTCACACTATTCATTTTTTGTTCAACACCTACAAGGGTGTTGCGTGTTGTTCCCATGAAGAACTTGTCAAAACCATATATCCCAAGCCCTAATGATGTAATTTCAGTTTTTCCTGCTTCTGTGTCACCTATGAAGGCGATAGAACCAAATCCCTCTTTTTTCCAAAACTCAGGACAATATGCTGATAAGGCCATAAAACATATCGCTAAGAAAGGTTCTAAGGCTCCATCCCAACTTTCATAGATGTTTTCAAATAATTCCTGTATTATCTGTTCGATTGGTTTATTATTTACTACGTATTCAGGTAAAATACGTCTTGTACTTTTTGAAACCCTAACATACTTGTTTTCAGAAACCTTTATGTTTCCATCACTATCTTCAAAATAAATTTTGCCATTATAGTATGAAGCATTACTCCACAGCCAATTATTTTCATCTAAACTCATTCTGCCGGAGTTTATGTATTCTTCAATCTGTTTAGGGTCACTTTTACTGATGAATGTTGAAACAAACTCTATACACTCATCATTTTTCAAGGTAGAGAAGGTATTTACTTTTGTTTTAAATGTTCTATTATCGGCTAAATCTTCATATCCAATCGACATTACAGTTTCTCTGTGGCTAATAGCCTCTTTAATTTTTGCTTCATAAAATATATTAGGCTTTTGGTTAGTTCGATTGTTAAAAATTTGATTTATCCTGTACGTTGATTGGATTGTTCCTGCAAGTTTAGCTTTAACAGTAGTCTTTGTATCTTTAAAATCGATGTCAACCCTTGCTATATAGTCATTAATTTCCATAAGTCTGCTACGATCCCCTTTTACATTAACTGTTTCGTCGTATTTAATAATTTTAGACGTAATAAAACTGGTATCTTTAAACTTTGGGCACTGTTCGTTTAAAAACTCACTCAGTTGCACTTGCCCTGCTTCAAGCGGGCTATGAGAAATATCTTCAGGTGTAAATTCGCTATCTGGCATTATTTTCCTCCTTTTATTTTTTCAGCTTTAGGACAGCCTTTACATATTTGGTAATACTTGTTAGCAACATAATTACAGCCGCAGAAACGACCGCTATTGCGTGAACAGTCTATCTTTTTTTGTGTTTCTTCAAAAGAATATCTGGTATAATCCTCTGAAAGCCAGTGAATAACAGCATCTGAATTTATGTCTGCTGATAACATATTCACGGCAGTAAACCATTCAGGCTCTGAAATTATTGATGAGTTAATTTTTACATATCTTAGAAACTGACAAGTCTTAAAAACCCTGTTGTAATTAGTATTGCCAAAATTCCTAGCTTTATATTCTTGTTTATCAGCTAATTTATAAGTCTTTTTAGCCTTACCTTTAGAGCTATTATTTATTGCATTAAGCCAAGCAGGGGATAATTTTGCAAATTTGTATGTGCCATCAGGATCTACTCCCCCGATGATTCTATATTGAACACCGTTGATTTGACTCGGGGAGCATACTATTATGCCGTTCCTCTTAAATTCAACCCCAGAGGCAATTTCACAATTACCTGCTGTGATTCCATCATCTTTAACTACGATGTGTAATCCGTTTCCTGTTGCAGTCAGCTCTGTATAGCTATCTATATAGCCGTATTCCTTACATAGTACTTCAAATTCGGCTTTTCCATTGATTTCACCGTGCATATCAATATCCAGAGAAGCTAATCCAGATAAAGGTAACGATATGGCAATATTATAGCCTTTATCGAGCCAGCTTTTAATATCTGCATTAATTTTTCCATCTTTGTATCCATGTGGAGTTGCTGGTATCTTTTTATTAGGGTATACCGGCACGGTATATAGTTGTTGAAGATTGAATATTTGTTGTTCAATATCAATCAGCATTTTAAATTCCTTCTTTTTTAAATTCAGGTGAGGAATTAAAATCCGTTTCCTGATTGCAAAAACACCTACAAACATCCCCTTTATGAGATCTTTTGGATTCTTCCCACAATCTGTATTTATCAAAGCAACTAAGAGCATCAAAATGACAAGACATATAATCAAGGCAATCAAGAAAAACTTTTTGGGGTAAGTCTAATGTTTGAATTAAATTGGCAAGAATTATTACATCCAGCCTAGCCATGGAAGTTCTTTTTGATAGGTTATTGTAATAACCGCATTTACCAGACAAATAAAATAGAAAAAGTGTATAGCCTGTGTATTCACAGAAACTTAACTCCCCAAAACAATTTACACAGCCGTGAGGTATGGTATCCCAAGCCTGTTTTATTGTATATTCATTGATTTGTCCGAAAAATTCTTTTGCAACTTTAACAGGGCATTCAAATAGATCACTTGAACTTGCTAATCCCATATCTTCGTCATAAAGATAATATTTTTCTGCTTCTTTTACTAATGCATGTATTTTTTTTAAATATGTTGTATCAACTTCCGTATCTTCCATTCTGCTTAATACGTATTGATAAATATATTTAACCAGTCTTTTCATCCCTATGCGGGAAAATCTGATTTCTTTTGACATTTTTCCTCCTTATTTTGTATTTTTTCAAGCTCAACTGAAGCCTCTAATCAGCTTGGGCTTGACTTAACATATTGAAAAACAAGAAGCTTTATGCCTTGAATTTTGTTATAATTTTTAATATAATAAGTTTAAGAAATTTATAGGGTCTTTAGCTTCTTGCTTGAGGCTCTTTTATTTTGCTTTTATAATGGCATCTCCTTCCTTTTTGCTAAAAGTCTTTTTACTGTGGTATTTTTAAGGATTTTAACCCTATTTTTTATTATTATAATTAAGTTTAAGCTATATATTTTACTTGTAAATAAATTGTTACACTGTAAAAACATTACTATTGCATTAAAGCAGATTTTAAAAAGCTTGTCGAGCCTTATCCTGCAATGATTTACAAAGAGTCGAAAAATTAATAAAAAGTTGAAAATAAGCTTAAAACTCAACAAAAATGTAATAAATTACATTTAACTTAATAGCTAAAATGTAGGAATAATAAGATAGAAATTTCAGCAAAGTGTTAAAACCTATCAAATTAATTTGAATCAGTTATAAAATTATTTGAATTATGTTTAAATTTACGCGGAGCATATTGAAATGGTTTTTTTCTAACCCCTTTATTTTTGTTATATTTTTTATTTGAACTTTCTTCGTTGTTTTTTTTGTCCGGCTGAACATTAAAATAAAAATTTGTTTGGAAATATCTATGTTTAGAATGATGTTTTTGTCCTTTTGGGGAAATAATTAATTGATTTATTGCGTCATCAATAACGAATGTAGAAAATTGCAGGTCATTATATTTGATAAAATTTAACAAATACGGGAAAATAAAGGTTAAATTAAATTTTTTTTTGAAAATTTGTTTTTGAAATTTCTTGTCTTTTTTAAATTCAACACAAAAGATGTCTATATCCTCTTTGATATACCTATCCTCAATTTTTCCTTTGGCAAAAGGATTAAATTTATTCCATTTGATTGTACTGATTATTGTTTCAACAATGCTATTTATAATTTTCTTTCTCATGCTAGATTTTGAAGTTATAATAAACCTAGCCGTAGCTTCATTTTTTACTTTTTGTAAGTTATTTCGATGATAGTTCACCTTTTTTAATATTTTTTCAGCAGTATAGCCCATCTCCGAATAATTTGATGAATTTAAACTTATTATAGATTTTAATAAATCGTATTCGTTTTGAGAAAGTTTTACTTCAAAGCCCCAAAAAACTATTTTATTTTCAGGTAAGAAGATAAGCGGATTATTTATGACTAAATTCCAGTATCCATCATAATAACTTTCTTTATCATCATAATTTTCGATACCTAGTAGATTTTCAATAACAATGCTATTTAACAACTTCATAAATGTATCTTAACATTAACATATTGGGTTTGCAGAATGAACCTGAATGCACTTTCAAGCTATTTATATATTTTTATATTTAAAGACATAAAAAATTTCACAGAAATTAAACTGGTAACTTCTATGGGATTTCACAATATTCAGAATAAAAACTTGTTATTTCCTTACAATGGAGACAAGTTTCTTCAAAGATACGAATCTTCAATGATACTAATAATAAATAGAATAAGTAAAATACCTATCAAGCTACCAAATATTATTATAGCCGATTTAGCCCATAGTCTTTGCACTCTGTGGAATTCATCAATACTTGACCATTGTTTGTTTTTCCATGCCCATTCATTGCCTTTTACTCCACACACAAGCATCCATATAAAATTTAAAAATGGAATTAATGCCCATAATGAAATATAACTTTTATTTCCTATACCCCAAATCCATGTTAAGAAAAATGCACCCCAATTCCAACCACTAATTTCAGCAGGTAGATCATCTCTGTATCTAATTGCCTGAGTTTGTGGCTTATTTTTCAACCATTCATCGCAATGTTTGCATTTTTGTGCCCCTGCAATGATCTCTTCTGCGCAATAAGGACATTTAGTCATTTCATTTACCATATTCGACACGCCTTTATCATCATTTTTTATATTTTTAAGGCATTCTTCCAACTCTTCCTTAGTGAGTGGTTCTTTCTTTTTAGGAGTGAATTGTATCCATGAAGCTGATATACCTATTATTGCTAAAAATACAAACCACATATTTTGTGTAGTACAATAAACGTAACAGCAAAAAGTAATTAATATAAACCAAAATAAACAACCTTCCATAACTATTCCACTCCCTTTTTAAAATGACTTATTTGATACAAAAAATTAACACCTTATTCATTACTCTGCTTAATAACCAAATAAAGCTTTAATTTGAAACAACCCATTATTTACGCTATTTGTAACATTATTTACCTCATCAATATTGTTTCTGACATTAAACATTGTTGATTGCACAGAATTAGATTTTTCTTTGGATTCTTCATGCTGTGTAGAAGCATAATTCGCTGTCTGCACTTCAGTTGTCTGTTGTACTGTATGCTCTGTTTGAGGTTGAACAGGTATAACTGTGAGTGCCTTTATTTGTTCATACGGAACCTTTAAAGATTCATCTAGTCTTTTTAAATCAGCCATAAGATATTGAAATTCTTCTTGAGTGATTTTTCCTTGCTCATATGCATTCAAATTCTCTTCATATTTCTTAGTCATCAGAAGACTAAGTCCGGCAGGAGATCTCCAACCATTAGTTACTATTAGTTTTAGGTCAGCTAATGCATTTATTTTGTACGCCAATAAGTCATACTCTGCTTCATTAATAGGAACTCCTAATTGTCTCTTGTCTTTTAATGCCTCTAAATTCTTACCATAGTAATTTATCGTCCTTTCAATTGCCAAAGTGTTACCTATAATAGAATTTTTTATTGCTTCAGCTTTGTCTGCGGCTTCTTTTTCTGCCTTAGCTTTTTCTGCCTCTCTTGCCTCAGATTCTTTGATGTTTTTCTCATACTGAACTCTCTGAGCTGGTGTCATATATTTTAAAGGATTATTAAAGGTGTCCATGTAAAGAAGCGTATCGTTGTATGTACAGGGTTCCACTTCTCCATTAGCGTCCTTGCACCATTTAATTACTTGACCATTACCAAGTTTTTGAGTGTGATAAATTTGATCTGCATAGACTGTTGAACTAATTGTTACTAGTGTAAGTATTGCGATAATCGTTTGTTTTTTCTTCAACTTCCACTCCTTTTATTTTTTATATAAATTATTTTATAACAAAATTTATTTTTCTGCAAACATGTAATTCAATCATATATTGATTATAAAGAATTTTTGTCGAATATATTCGACTGATTAGTCGAGGCATGCATTCTAAAATTTATGAATGGGCATAAGAAAAATACAAAATGAACTCGGTAGAAAACTAAGAGATTTAAGAATAGACAGAGGATTAACTCAGGAAGAAGTTGCTGCTGAGGTTAATATTTCTCGTGACCATTTGTCTAATATTGAAAATGGTAAATATCCTATCAATATTAAGACCCTTTATAAACTTTCCACATTTTTTGAAGTTGATATGAAATATTTTTTTTAATATTTTGAATGATACTCTTTATTAATCTGTATCATTGGATAAAATTATGCTGAATATTACTGCTGTTTAATTTCCTCTATCCTGTAAACTGTTATAAATAAAAAGGTGTACAACGAATAATACATAATTTATAATATTAATATATTATAAAACATTGGTATTACTGATTTTAGAGGTATTTTATGGAAATTGTACAGCCAATTCGAAGTGTAAAACAGATTGAAACAATCAAAAAGTTGCTACGACAACAGAATTTACGAGATTATTGCCTATTTGTTCTTGGCATTAATTCAGGTTTAAGAATAAGTGATTTACTCAAGTTGAAAATTTCAGATGTCAGTGAAAAAGGTAAACCAAAAGACAGGATACGATTACGAGAGAGTAAAACAAATAAGTTTAAAGACTTTCCGTTATCAGAAAATGCAAAATCCACTATTAAAGAGTATCTCAAGACAAGAACCATAGTAGAAAATGAGCCCTTATTCATCTCAAGAAAGAATAAGGGCTTTTTATTGAGACAGCAGGCTTATCGAATTTTAAATGATGTTGCCAAATCAGTCGGGATTAAAGACAAAATAGGTACTCATACATTAAGAAAGACTTTTGGCTATCATGCTTATAACAATGGATACGACATAGCCATAATTCAAAAGCTTTTTAACCACTCCAGTCCTTCAATAACCCTTCGTTACATTGGAATTACCCAAGATGAGATGGATGATGTTTATTTAAGCTTGGATTTATAGAGTTCAGTATAATGTTTATCAAAATTGAAACAGAGTTAATTGTGCAACTTTGTTTTCTTGTGGCTTATTCGTAGGTTCTACGCACTCTTTTAGCTTCTTTTTATGCTCAAATTTTCTACTAAAATCACTAAGAAAGTAAAATGGGGTGTAAAGTACTTCATAATACTTCATTGAAAGGCTATCACCCATAATCACTCTTGCAGGAATACCTAATAATGAAAGCTGAATATATGTCATTTTAAAACATATTTCATCTATATCGACAGCTTCTACAAATAATTGTTGTTGATAATTATAGCCTTTTTCTTTTAAAACCTCTGCATAAGCTATAATCATTCCTCCTGAACCGCAACAAGGTTCGGATAATGTGACATAATCATAGTTTTCAAGCTGTTTTTCAATGTCATTAATATCAACATTTACAATCTCTGCCATCATTTTAGAAACATGATATGGTGTAAAAAATTGGCCTTTATTTGCATTACCAAAATTATTCATTGAATAAACCTGCCCTAAAAAGTCTTGATGCTTTTCTTCAAGTGCAAAAACTAAAAGAGCAAGCAGTTTTGGAAATTCTTCTGCTTGCTCTTTGGTGTAGTGTTTTGCAACATCTAAATATTTTTGCTCTATTTCATCATTCCTGTAAAATGGCTGGGCTAATGAATAGGAGCATAGTGTCAAAAAGTCCTTAAAGACCGTTTCTATGCTCTTTGACCTATCCAAACTCTGTAATTTTGAGTTAAATTCCTTTAAATAATCCATAATTCCCTCTATGGTTACCAGATTAAGCTGATTAAACAGAGTAAGCTTTTATATATAAATATATATGGAGCCTAAGTTCCGTTTAATCTGATACAATCTGAATTGAGTAAACTTAGAAATGTAGCACAAAACGGCTAAATAAAGAGCTTGCTTCCTCTTTTAACCATTTTTTTTATTTTAAATTAAATATATTTGGTCGTACACCAACAATATATAGTAGTTTCAGCCTTCTTGATACTTTATAAAAGCCCCTTTATATTATGGGTGTCAAAGTTTAAAATAGTGATAATTCCAGGCGTATTGTTTTGATTGCTGTCGTTTTGATTATAGAATTTGGAATAAATCAACAAAAACTTAAATCAAACATAAGGTGATATAAGGATATGTTGCCTAAGTCATTATCCCTCTTGTGTTCTGAAATATAAGAATATTTAAAATCATCTTGTATTAATACATTTTTAAGCTTTTCTGTCTCCGGCTTATTATGTTTATCAATTATTTTTTTATTAATATCATCAATGATATTTTGGATATTAGGAGTTTTCATTTTTTCATTTTTTTGAATAAATCCAATCATTCCAGCTGTATCCATTGAGGGACAATATTTTCCTGTTATGAATCTGTCTATAATTCCGTTGACTATATAATAATTATTTAATTTTGTATCTTTTCCAAGTCTTTTACACTCAAAAATAAAAGATCTATTTTCTTTTGAGATTTTATTTGGTGGTGGAATTATAACTTTTATATCAGTAAAACCTTTATTTTTATGCGTCTTCTCATCGGATTCAGCTTCTTCTCTGGAAAAATAATAATCTGCAAGCGCAAACTCCCATTTATTACTTTGTAAAAGGTCTCTAAGTAAATTGTTTAATTCAGTTTCTCCAAAATCATTTAAAACTTCTTTTTTATCTTTTGAAATTAAGACCATTTGCTTATAACAAAAAATTAAAAATTTTAGAATTTTTTTTAAATCTTTTAAAAAAATGGGCTCTTCTTCTTTTTTTACAAATACTGAGGCATTAAGACTTGATTGATTCAACTTCAGCCTCCCATATTGCATTTATAAATTCATTTAAATCTCTTCTGGCAATAGCTTTATGCCAGTTTTTATATTCATTTGTTTTAATTACGTAAAACGAATTTTCCTGAAAGCCTTTAATATCTTTTTTTATAAAGATTTCTTTTGTAATTTGATTTATTGATAAATTCAATAATTGTTTTAAAATATCATTTATTTTTTCAGAAGATTGAAAAATAACTGGTTCTTTGGGTTTAGTTTCTTGTCTTGCCTTAAAATTTATAAGAGTATAGCTTTTAGAATTATAGTAAACATCAACACTAAAATTACTATAATGATTATTAAAATAATCATAAAAAACTTCTACATATCCTTTAATGTTGTCTTCTGATGCTGATTCAAGAGCTTTAGGTAATTTGTTATTTAAAATGTTTTCTCCATATTTCCATATAGGAATTGAAACATTTAACGCATAATCAATTAAATCTTTTTCAGTTTCATCTATATGAAATGATTCATTTATATAGGTTTCAAGTTGATTTAGTTTTTCCTCTGATACTGACTTTTGAAGATTTATTACAATATCTTTGATTTTAGAATTGTAAAGATAAGGAAAGTTTAAAAGTTCATACTCATATATTTCCTCTCTTTCAACTGCAATGGAAGCAGATGTAAGAAGATTAAGATAATTGAAAAAATTTGAATTTAATAGTCCTGCTAAGTTTAAAAGCTTATCTTTATCGTTTGTTTTGAATTTAATAGCATTTACTGAATTAGTAAATATCAAGTCCTTATCAGAATAGGCAGCTACACAGGAAAGATTACTATTGATACCTCTTTTTAATAACACATAGGGTGCTTTAAACAATTCAGGTTTTCTTATTCTATGAACTTCATTTTTATTAAAAGGCTGGCATTTATCCATGTCGACAAAAAATGACTTAAGTGCTTTTTGTTTAGTATCAAGAAAAGGAATTCCTTGTAAATGATCAGCCTTGTAAGAAGTGCCCTTTCCGTTTAAAGTTATTCCTTGACCTGAATACAATTCTTCATTTTGTTCTAAAGATTTAATATTTTGAAATTTATCCTTTATTCTTTTAATAAAATAAAAATCCAGAATATTTCCATATAACAAAATTTTCCATAACCAGTCATTATTAATTAAATAACTTTGATCAATTTCTTTATAATCATTTTTTTCAATAACCAATGTTTTAAAAAGCTTAAAATAAATATTGGGTTTTATTGAGACATGTTTAACTACATTATTTGTTGTGTCTTTTTCGTCAGAATAGCTATAAAAAATAATTGATGCAGGAGTTACAGCTCCTGAAAATATTTGTTTCCTTACAGCAGATAACTCTAAAACTTGATTGGTATTAAAATTACTCAAAAAGGCTGTTCTGAAATCTTTTGCATTAAGATTGTAAAGTATTTTGCTAGTTACAAGCATGGCACATTTAGTTGTAGCAATAGAAAAATCTTTCGCTCTATACAAGAAACTCTCTGCAATTTGAAAATCGTTTACAGGAATTCCCTCTTTTTCATAATATTCAATGTGCATTTTATCTTTAATACTTCCATAAGGAGGGTTGGAAAGTATAAAATCAATTTCCTGTTTTTTAATTAGATCATTAAAATTATGATTGATGTCAAAAAAGTCTTCATCGAAAAAATTAGAACCTTTTAATGTTGGAAACTTAAATTCCAATATACTTTTAGGGTCTTGATAATCCAAAAGTGTTATATATAAAGAAAAAATTGCAATATTGATTGCACGTACATCTTTATCAATACCAAAAATATTATCTTTTACAAGATTTTTTAAAGTATCCGATGATAATTTGTAATCTTTTGTTAATTCTTTCTGTTTAGAAATAATTTTCCTTAAAGACTCAATTAGAAATATACCAGACCCGCAAGCAGGGTCTAAAACTTTACAGGAGCTATCATTTTTAGTTTCTAAAAAAGGAGAAATGGTTTCAGTTATAACATAATCAACCAAAAAAGCTGGTGTATAGTAAGATTTATTTTTCTCTCTATTTTCTAAAAGAAACTCTTCATAAACATTACTAATGAGTTCAACAGGAATAATTGAAAAATTATACGGAAATAACCTTAATTGTCCATTTATGCCTGCATCATTCCAAAAAGATTTTAAAAGGCTTATATGTTCATTATTTATTTCATTTTTCTCATTCGGCAGAATTTCAAACAAATCGCCATTAAACTTTTCTTTTAATTCTTCAAAAAACTTATATAGGGAATCTTTACTGTTAAAAATACTTATAATGTCAAAATTATTGTTTTTTATTTCTACGTTTCTATCTGCTAAATACCTAAGAAAAATAACCCTTGTAAGGATATTAATCGACGTCAAAGAAGATAATTTTTTGTTTATTAACTTAGAGTGATAGCATTTTATGTGATTAAATAAAGTCTTGTAAACTCTATCATTATCACTGAATTTATTTTTATGTTTATTTAAAAAAGTTCCTGAATATATATTTTCAAAAGAATAATCCTCAATAGCTATATTACTTTGGACTTTAGCTATTTTTTCTTTAATTAATATGGAGAGTTCTGGTTCGGATTTTTTTTTGTCAAAATTAAATGCGTTATATAAAATAATATCTGTATCAGTTGATACAACCATTATAGGAGCTTTGTCAAAATTCCACGTTTTTTTTTGGATTTCTTTTAGTATATCTGGATCATTATTCTTTGATAAATCAAAGAATAATATAAATGGTTCATTGTTAAAGCAAAAAAATGAATCAGGAGCTATAATTTTAAGTGCATTTTTATACCTTAAAGCTAGATCTTTGCATTTATCTATTTCAGATAAATCATACAATCCATTCTCTTTATTGAATCCCAGTTTGTTATATAATTGCTGTAAGGCATTTTGCATAAATTTATAAATCTACATGTTACATTTAAACATAATTTTACTCATAAACTTTAACACTTCTTAACAATTTGATCAATCCGTAATAATTAAAAAGAAATAAAACTTAAATTAATCATCAATAGAATTTTTGCATTGTATTTTTAATCAGCTCATAGTCCTTTTCGCTGACAGACATGAGATTTTGCATGAAGTGCATACTCCATTGGACTTTATTTTTAAAATAATCCAATTCATTTACTAGCGGTTGTACGTCTAACCATTTATCTTTAGGAAGATATATTACAGGTTTTATATTTACTCTATAAGGATATACATCATCTTCCCAAATTATTTTTGAGGATTCATAAATAGACTCTGTAACCTCAAATATACCAGCAAATTTGCTAATCCCAGTTGCATAAAATATTATTTTATCCCCAGGAACTAACTCTGATAATCGTTTAACATTTAAGCCAGCACGTCCTGCGTTGCAGCCATAAACACCTGCTTCTTTGCATTTTTCTATGTTATCTTTAATCACAGCCATTTTAATTTTCATTATTGTCCCTCCACCATATCAATTTCTTCTTGAGTTAAATTATAAATTTTATAAACTAATTGATCTATGATTTTTTCTTGTTCTTTTACCAACTCTTGATTTACCTTGTTTTCAAAATAAGCTTCATTTTGAGTTAAACCTAAAATCTTATCGACAACCTCAATTAATTTATTTTGAGTATTGTCATCACTAAATTTAACAGGTAAGGCATCAACCTCATATCCATTTACATTACTATTTGTGCTAAATTTTTTAAATATATAATTTAACAGTTTACTATTTAAAACAGCTAAAACATATTTAGGTTTAATCTCATGCCGATCAAAAATAATATAATTTACAGAATTAGCACAAAAAATATTAGAAGGTAAATAAGTCATTTTTAATCTAATTTTTTCATTAACGCCTGTAATTCCTTGCATTACAATACGTTCTTTTTTATAATGAGTCGCTTTTTCAGAAGTATTATTATCTAAATATTTAGCTGAGTTTAGATATAAGATTTCACCCTGACTCATTTTTTTACGCTTAACATATTTATCAATAATCGCCCCTTTTATCATTTCTGCATCACAAGGATTCGTTGTTAATAAATCCTTATTAAGGGATAAATCAATTTCACCTGTATAACAATGTGCAAATGTTTCAATCTTTTCAGACTTCTTAAATATTTTAGTAAGGAAATTCAAGTCAGCTTCAGCTAAAAGAGGTATTGTTAAATACTTTGCATCGAATAATTTTATAGTTTTTAGATTTAAATATACTTTATTTTCATTGAAATCAATATATTTGTCTGAATTAACTCTAATAAAGAAGTCTTTAGAGTTTTTATTTTTCTGTGCATTTAAAATACAAACAGAGATTTTTGCTGATTCAAAAACCCTTTTATTTTCATTATCTCTTTCTGGGAAAGCTTCTATATTAAAAACGCTATTATTTGCTAAAACATATTCTCTTAATTTTTTAGCATTAGAATCTGCAATAAAAGCCAATGGAAATATTTCTGAAAATATACCATTTTTCTTTAATAAAGAAAAACTTTTAACTATAAATAATTTAAAGATATTCATCGCACCTGAAGTTGCAGGCTTATATTCAAAAGATTTCTTATAATAGTCAAATATACTCGTAGGAACTATTATTGCCTCTTTTATATTTTGTTTTTTATTTATTATCCCATATGGTGGATTTGCTATCACAATATCAAATCCTAAAAATGTACCTTTTTCATCTAGTACTTCAGGAAATTCTATTGCCCATTCCATAGAATTTTTAAATATTTCAGGATTTACATTCCCAAATAATTTACCTTGCCCCATATTAACAGTAATTTCAGACTTTCTATTCTCAATATTCTTTTTAATTTTTCGTTTTTCTTCTTTATCGGATGTATTTTTATAGTCTTTTACTGCATTTTTATAATCCTTAATAGACTGCAATATTTGTTTTTCATCTTTCACTTCTTTTAATTTCGATGGTTTTAATTTATTTTTACCGACTTCAAATTCTAACCTATTTATTAACGAATTGCCTGTTTTAATATTAATATCAATATTAGGCAATGTTTCCATTGTTCCATCTACTTTATAATAAGCGTGCTTTAATAGTTCAATCCAAAGCCTCAATCTACATAAGTATACGGATTTAGGATTTATATCAACTCCAAATAAACAATTTTCTATTAATTCTTTTTTTTCATTAAATATAGTTTCTTGAATAATTTGAGACAGACTATTATGCCTATCGTAATGCAATAAATCCCCTTTATTATCAGTAATAATTAAAGTATCGTTTTCAACTTGAATGTTACATTCCCACTCAGTTAAAAACTCGTTTGTTTTATGCTTGAACATTGCATTAAGATAAAACTTGATTACTAAAAGTTGATTTAATGCAGATACTAAAAAGTGTCCTGAACCCACTGCAGGATCGCATATTCTTAGTGAGTTAATAAGGCCACTTATTTCTTGTTGTTTATTAATTTGAGGTCTATTTTGTCTTAAATCGTACCTTATATCTTTAATGGTATTACACTCTGTAAAATATTTTTCATTGTATTTATTAACAACAGCTTTTTCTATAGATCCTTTACACATATACTCTGTTATACAACTAGGTGTATAAACGGAACCATCTTTATAACCATTTATTTTTTCAAAAATTAAACCTAAAACGGAAGCATTAATAATATCTCTATTATCAACTTTCAAATCAGCATGTTCTAAATGTGAAGAAAAATCATAGCTTTTTAAGAAATCTAATAAATATTCTAATAATTTTTGCTCTTTAATACCTTTATATTTCTCCCAAGCCTTAAGGTTAGAGCGTTCTTTTAATCGTAAATTTGTATTCTCTACTTCTGCAATAGTAAAATATTGCTTTTCATAATCAGATAACTCAAATAATGAGCTATTCAAATAGGGAATAAAATCAAAATGTTTATAGTCAGGCTCTCTATTATCTATTTTTTTATTTAAAATTTCAAAAAAGAGTATTTTAAAATCAGAAAATCTTTTTAATCTATCTGAATTTAAAATCTCATATTGAGTAGAACCTTTTGAATCTTTATTAAATAAAATCAATTGACTTTCAAAAAGTTTAATAAATAAAATTCTGTTTATCCAAGTTATTACTAGTTCTAAAGCTATACTCTCAGTTTCATCATCTTCTGATAAATCTTTATCTGCAACCAATTTTTTATAAACGTTGTTTAATAGAGAACCCTGTTCTTCCTCATTCCTTACAATTAAGATTTTACTTTTCTCTTTGACTTCTTTTAAGCCCATTAAGTATAACAGTTCATCATAAAAACCTTTATTCAGAACGTTAATATCTTGAGGACTATATTCCTTTAGTAAAAAATCAGGATGAATTAATTTATATAAATACAAAATTTCTTTATAAGTTTTTATATTTGCAAGTATTTCATTTACGTCTTTATCAATAACTTTTTTAAGAGATTCATCTAAATTAAAATAAATATAATTTAATTCGACTTGCTCATTGCTTAAATAATCTGCAATTATCTTATAAAAAGTTTCATTGTTTGTACTTACTAACTGTCCTGCAATGAATTTTTTATATTTACTTGATAATTTGTCATAAAAGATTTTTTCAATTTCTTTTGAATTAAAAACAAACCAATTGATTGTATCTGTAATTACAATATATTTCAATTCATCATTATTTTTTTTAAGACGTTCTTCAAAGTAATATAAAACAGCTTCATGTAAGGCTTTCTTATTAATGTTATCTATTTTAATCATTTCATTAATATTTTCAGGCTTTTTATATTCAAAAATAACCTGTACTTTACCATCTTTAAGAATTGCACTATCAATCTTGTTTATTACATTAACTTTATAGGGTTTGTCAGAATAAAAATTAGCTTTAAGAAAATCATTTGTTTCATTTTTGAGATATTCTTCACTTTGCTGTCTATTTTGAGAAACTTCTTTATAATACTCAATGATAAGTCTAGTGAATTTCTTTAAGTCTTCTTCCTTCGGTTTTACTCCAATATAAGATTGTTTAAACTTTTTTAAACCGTTATAAAGACTCATTCTAGACATTTTCGACCCTCAAAATATTTAAAATCCATGAAAATATTACCTTAAGATTCCTTTATTATAGTTAGAAAACAAATTAACATAAATATTTTTAGTCTATGTTAAAAACAGTTAACTTATCAATAATTAGCAACTTTTGAATTTAATTTGTTTTTATATAAATAGAGGAAGTAATTCCTTTAGGTTAAACATGCTCTTAAAAAGGTGGAAGGTTGGACAATAATCTTTTAAAACTTTATCCGCAATTCACCCAATTAACAGACAGGAGGCAACAACAAAAGCAACCTGTCGATTCAGAGCGTCGTTTAGGAGAAGACAGAAGACAATCTCAAAGAGTTGGTGATTCTAAGCTAAATAATGATATAGATAAGATTCAGGATACTTATAAAGCTTTTATTCACAACACAGATCAGTTCCAAAGTTCAGTTAATAACTTGGATAATGGTGCACTTAAAAATAAAGAAGTAACTAAAGCTGTATTTGCTGCATTAAGTCCGATAGTTCCAATAAGAAGAATTTCTTCTTTGCCAGATAATGTTGAAGATGGTAATTATGCTAGAGCAGCCGGGCTTATTGGTCTTGCAATTGTTAATTTACCTGAAGATACTAATGATCTAAAATCAGCATGGAAACAAGTTAGAACACGAGAAATTCCTTCATATTATAAAGATTATCAGGCACCATTTTCATTTTTCAGAGGAACTTTCCTAGAACCTCTTGTTAATATACTTGGAAAATTTGGAGCACAACTTCATAAATTGGATGTAGCGTTATTCTATACTAAATTTGGAGAAAAATTACAGGAATTATTAAATATCGATATGGCTGATACAGTTGGAACAGAAAGAAAAGTTCCTCAAATATACATGGATGAAGCAGGTAAAACTTCAATGAGAGAAATTGAAGTAGAAGCTGTAAAATTATCAGGGAAAACTTTACCAAAACTTATAGGCAGAGCCATGCTAAGAATTCCAGTTATAAGTGTAATAGCTCTTTCAGCTTTGGAAATTCCAGCTATAATCAAATCATTCAAGAAAAATAATGCACTAGAAAATAAATTTACTACTGGTTTTAAGCAAATAATAAAGTCAATAACATATGTAATTTCTATGATTTCAGGAATTGCATTAATTGGAGCATTATTTGCTAAAAAAGGTCCTGCGTATTCAGTTCTTGGAATGGGTGCTGGTTCAGTTATTAGTGCTTTTACTTCAAAACAAGTAGTTAAAATAATTGATAAACAGTAATTATCTTCTTTCTTCAATTGAAGTTTTTGCTCTTAATAAGGTTTTTTTCTTGCCTTCATTAGTTTCATTAGCTATAGCTTCATTAAGAGCTTTCATAACATCTTCATCAAGTGGATTAACGTCTTGAGCACAGGCTCTAAGCCTACCACTTTTTTCTCCATTATATCTACTACCAACAAATTCGTTTAAATATTGAAGAAATTTCTTCTCATTTGCGCAAAATGAAACAGAATCTTGCTGTAAACTTTTTAAATAAGGCTTTGAGCAGGTATTTTTTTGTTTGTTATCCAAAGAAAATTGTTGTGAAATCAGATTTAATCCAACTTTCATTTTTTGCTCTCTCTTTTTAATTTCTCTCTGATTATATAAAAAAAGAACAAAAAAATAATTGCTTAAATTTTAAAAATTTAATTAGCATTTATAAGCATCGGCATTTTACGTTCTAGTTTATCAGAAAATACTACATCAAGTGCCTGTCTGCCCATATCATGAACTTCCGACATGAGATGTCCATACCTATCCATACTGACTCGAATACGCTAATTGTCTTTGTATATACTTAATTGGAAGGTTTTGTTCGATCAGAATCAAGCAATAAGTGTATCTTAAGTCATGCCAGCGAATTTTATCAATTCCTGATTTACGTAATACTGGAAGAAATCTCCTTTTAATCATATTATCTGCATCCATAAAACTACCTGTAGATGATGGAACAACAAGATTTTTATCACTGTGAGGACATGCAAGTTTCCATTCCTTTAATATCTTGGTAAGTTTTTCTGGAATATCAATTTTTCTAATAGATGTTTTTGTTTTAGGAGTTATTAACTGACCCTTGTAATACAAATCAAAGAAGATATAAAATCGTCAAAGGCTATATAAATAGGCTTTTAAAGGTTTGGGGTATTTGAATCTATTCAGGTGTGAAGCTTATAAAATAAGACTATAGCTTTTTACTGTCTATTTTTTGTTGCTCTAAGCTTTTTTATAGTAATTTTCTTGATAATTTTATACAGTAAACTCTGTAATATTTTTATATATTTAATTATAAAATATATTAATATGATAATAAAAGTTTATCTGTGAACTCCTGAATAACTTCTCGTTGTATATTTAAGCTCTTTTTCTCAAAATAAAATTGCTCTATAGATTTTTTACAGCTATTGTAATATTACAAAAATATTTTTTTCATTAATTTTATTACACAAAGAAAATATTGCCGTTATTTAATCTTAAGGTTATTTTATTTTTTTGTAATAAAGTAATAAAAAAAAATAAAGTGTATTTATTTTTTGAGGATTTACCTACACTGTTAATGTGCTATCCCTGTTAAAGGATATTAAAAAGAAAAATTTATGCGACTGATTCTCGACTGACTAGGAATAAAAATAATCAAGAAATATCTAGATATTTTAACGGCAAATAAGTCTTCAAATCTCTTCATATATAAGCATTAAAGCGATTTAAAGTTTCGTAAAAGACGTTACTAAAATGTCGTTCGGGACGAAGGGGCCGCAGGTTCAAATCCTGTCATCCCGAGTTTTTTGTTTTAATTTGGTGGGTTAAAACCTTACAGGCTACAGGCTTATATTAAATTCATTCTTTATACGCTCTTATTTCTCACAGAACTTTAAGTATTTTCTTTCATAATCTATAAGGGATCCTTTATCCATTCTGTTTTAAAAATATCTTCAAAGTCTACCATTGAAAAATCAATAATATTATCTAGTAAAACTACTTTTGCTTTTAGTAACAACGCATATTTTTTTATCATTTCTCCTAAAAAGCTTATAGATTCTTCGATATCATTGAACGTAACATCGGTATATTTTTCTGGTTTTAAATCATTGTGGGCTAAGATTTTATTTCTATATTTTCTTATTTTATCAAATTTTTTGTCTAATTCTTGAACATCAGTAATTAACATATCAATGGGACAGCAAGCCCCATTCCTATTAACTATTTGTTTGAATTCCATTTTTATATGTTCATCTTTCAAGATTGGTTTTGGATCATTAACTTTCCAAGTCATTAAATACTGATTTTCTGATAAATATCTATCTTTTATTAAATTGTGTAATAAATTGCATAATGAAATTGACCTTCTATCAGAGTCTAATAATTTAGTAATTTGAAGTATAATGCTATACACATAATTCTGTCTTAACCACCAATAAAATGTATGCGGTTTATTTATTTCTGAATTTTTTGAAATAATTTCCTGTAACTTCTCGCTTACTATTTGAGTTGAGTATATATTCATATATAGCGAAACTATTTTCTCTATTTCTTCTATATGGTTTTTATTTATTTCAATGTCAAAACTCATAATTTATCTCTTAAGGATTATAAATATAGATCATATATACTAAGATTATTTATATTGATTGCCTACAATTCTTTGCTACTAGCTTAAATCCAAGACAATTGATAATTTCTTAATAAAATTATTATACTGGAAAAGCCTAAGTTAATATAAAAAAGGACATATTTTTGTCCGAGATTTGACCGACTTTGAATATAAATTCTTACTATTTCAAAGTACTTATTAATTAATTAAGCAAAAGAAACTTTTAACTTTTTGCCTAAAACCTTTGCAGTTTTTTCCATAGTTCTTAAATTAATAGAGGTATTTCTAGGATCAAGAAGCCTATTAACTGCTGTTCTACTTGTTTTCATTTTTTCAGCAAGTTCAGATTTAGTTAGATTCTGCTTTTTCATTTCCTCTTCTACTTCAAAAGCAATAACTCTTTTAATTGCTATCGCTTCGGCTTCATCAAGCAAATCTTCTTCTGCTAAAAAATCGTCAAAATTTGAGCCTAAATGTTCTTTTTTAATCATAATTAACCACCTTTCAGCATTTTATATCTTTTTCTGGCAATGTCTAATTCATTATCTGGAGTCTTTTGACTTTTTTTAATAAATCCGTGAAGCAAAATAACCTGTTCGTTCTCAACGCAAAAGAAAACACGTGAGATTCTTTTGTTGCTTAGATCACTTCTGACTTCATACAGACCATCACCCATAGGTCTTACTAGAGGCATTCCTATAGGAAAACCATATTGTACTGTCTTAATATCTGTACCAATAATTAAGCGATCCGGCTTTTCACGCTCCTTTAACCATTCTCTTACAGGTTCTTTACCTGAGTGAAGTTTAAAAAAGATTACATCAAGTTTATTTTCTTCATTTCTTATCATAGTATTATTGTACCATTTTTGGTACATATTTCAAGTGCATGATTTTGTAGAATATTAATTTATCC
>Ga0209340_1000979_pt1 | contig 23853 bp, 26 predicted proteins | sample EPASupsiteSAE323_FD_187266 | JGI IMG/M metagenome (GOLD analysis project Ga0209340, IMG submission 187266) | Bioremediated contaminated groundwater from EPA Superfund site, New Mexico - Sample SAE3-23 (SPAdes) (version 2) | ecosystem: Environmental > Aquatic > Deep subsurface > Groundwater >... | reverse complement strand
GAAGAGATAACAGCTACTAGTTCTACTGACAATGGTGTTAAAACCCAAATCAAAACTAGATACATCTATCAATTACCTTCTTTTATGTTAGATGCTATTACAGCTAAGGGGATGATTGAGTAAAATCTTGAGTCTGAGATAAAAACCTATATACTTAGAATTGTATGAGTAGTATTGTAGGTATTGATATTGGTCAAAGCACTGTTAAAATTGCTTGTCTTTCTAATGATAGTTCTAAAATTGTCTTGAATGCTGTTGGTGAGAGTAAGATATTGAAAACTGAAAATAATGAAATTGATAGAGATAAATTTTTGATTGAGGTTGGAAAAGAAATAAAGAACTTGTTAAATGATTTAAAGATAAAAGAAAAACAGGCTGTGGTTGGTTTACCAGAAAATGAGGTTATAAGTAGATTGATTAGACTACCACCATTAAAGGATAGTGAGATTATGGATGCTTTACGATTTGAAGCTGAAACTTTTATTCCTTTTCCTTTGGATCAGGTTTCTATAGATTATGAAATAATAGAAAAGGATGACGCTGGAAGATTAAATATTTTTGTGATTGCGGCAAAAAATGACTTAATAAATAGTTATCTTAAATTATTTAAATCAATAGGTCTGGAGTTATTAGCATTAGAGTCTCCTTCAATTGCTTTGAGACGTGTTCTAGCATTGGGAATGCCTATGGTCGAAAGAGTAGTAGTTATTGATATTGGTGAAAAATTTTCTGATATTTTTAGTGTTAATAAAAATAATATTTATTTTGCTAGGCCATTACCAGTTGGAGGAGAATCTTTAACTAGGGCAATTTCTTTGAATTTAAGTTTGGATATGGTCTCGGCTGAGGAATACAAAAAGGCTTATGGAATGAAAGAAAGCGAGTTAGAGGGGAAAATAAGGGCAGCAATTATGCCAATTTTTAACGACATTAGTGAGGAGTTAAGAAAGACATTGGCTTTATTTAATGAAGATGTTGGAAAACAGGCCGAAGTTTTGATTTTAACTGGTGGTGGAGCTAATTTACCAGGAATGGCTGAAGAATTAACTAAAATATTGGGAATTGAGGTTCAGATTTTACAACCTTTTATTAATATCGATACAACAAAGACTCAATCTGCTTATAATTTAAATACTGAAGGTTGTAGATTTTCTTTATCGGTTGGTTTGGCTTTAAGGAGTTTAATATGAATGAAGGATTAAATTTATTACCTTCCGTAGCAAAATTTCAAGCAGCCAAGATTAGACTTAAGAAAAGAATTAATTTAGGGATGGGTATTTTTTTGGGATGTTGGGTTTTATTGGTGGTGATTGTTTTTAGTTGGCTTTGGTTTAGTAATTATTCATTAAAAAAAATGGAAAGTAAAAATACAGCTGTATTAAATAATTACAAATCATTAGCAACAAATGTAGTTTTGAGTAAAAAAAATAAATATCAAGCTAAATTGGTGGGGCAAGTTCTAAAGGGGAGATTTGAATACGGATCTTCGATCGAGAAAATAATAAATTTGTTTTCGGAAGATATAACTTTGAAAAATTTTGAGATAAAAGACAAAAAGCAGTTTTTATTAAAGGGTACTGTGGTTAATGGAATTAATGTTAGTGAAGTTGAAGACAAGGTAAGAGATATTAATCTTGGTTTGTACCCTGATTTTAGTCAGGCTAATTTAAATTCGGTGGCGATCGGTAGTGATGGTTGGACATTTGAAATGGAGGTTAATTTAATATGAAAGAAAATTTTAAATTGCCAGACAAAATTTTTGGGTTAGAAAAATCTTTATTGACGCTTTTTTTGCCTCCGTTTGTTTTAATTTTATTTTTTTTTATTAGTTTAAATTTATTCATAATACCCAAAATAGGTGAAATTCAGGGTATAAATAAAACAATTGATGAAGTTAACTCTAAGACTGATAAAATTAATGAGCAAATTAAATACTTGAACTCTATAGATTCGGAAGAATTACAAAGGAATGTTGATTATTTAGATAATGCCGTTTTAAAAAGCAAGCAGTCTTATTTATTAGTAGGGATCATAAGGGGGGTAGCAATTAAATTTGGTTATCAAATAGACAGTTTTTCATTGACACCAGGCGAGTTAAAAAATAGTGAGGTAAAAAATAAAACTTCTTTGGGAAACATGACTAAAATGCCAATTGAATTATTATTGAGTGGACCAAAGGATAAAAGCCTGGAGTTAATATCGGCCTTGGAGAAAACTTTACCAATATTGTTTATTGATAATTTTGAAACTAATACGGCTGGAGATATTACAGAATTAAACTTAACAGTTTCTTCTTATTATATTGGCGACGAAATAAATATAGATACGAATAATGTTGCGTTAAGTGATTTAATCCTATCTAATGAAGAGTCGGCTTTGTTAGAAAAGATAAGTAGTTTTAATAAAATTGAGGAAAACCAATCCAATGTGGGGATGACAGAATTCAAACAATACCAAAGGGAAAATCCTTTTAGTCTTTGATTTTGAGTAAAAAGCGAGTGTTTGGATACGAAAGATTTAAAATGGTTCTGATTGATTTGATTATTTTACCTTCTTTTCCGATAATTTTCCCAATAATTTCTGGTGGAGCACTGATTTCAAAAGTGATCAAACCATTTTCTTCGAAATCAGTGATGACAATTTCCTTTGAATCGGAAACTATGGCTTTAACAATGTAATCTAGAGTATCTTTAATAGTGTTCATAGTTATTCAGATTTTTTTTCAGAAACCTTTTTGATTTTTTTGGGATATTTTGAAGGATTGAGAAGCTTGTCAACACCATCGGTTAACTGAGCGCCATTTTTTTGCCAATCAGCTAATTTTTGTTTATCAATTTGAATGGTTTTGGTTTGTGGTGTGTAAAAACCTAAATCATCAATAATTGAACCGTTTAGTTTGCTGCGATCTTGAGCCACAACTATTCTATATGTGATTTGATGAATTTTGCCACGAGGAGCAAGTTTTATTTTTAGCATATGGTGGATTATACAAGATTAGTGAGGATTTTGGTAGCTTTAATTGAAGCATCTTCTTCAGCTTTTTGCTTTGAATTACCCGAACCCGAAGCAATTAGTTCGTCATTTAAAAAAACAGCCACTTCGAAAACTTTTAAGTGATCAGGACCAGATTCGCCAATAGTTTGGTATTTTGGAGTTATTCCCCTCTTTGATTGGGCAATTTCTTGAAAAAGACTTTTTGGATCTTTGTAAACTTTTTTTTGTGATAATTCGGAAATACTTAGGCTTAGGGTTTTTTCTAAAAATTTAAAAGCAGGACTAATACCACCATCGAGATAAATTGATCCCAGAATGGATTCAAAAGTATCAGCGAGAATTGAATGATTAGTTCTACCACCGTGTCGTTCTTCACCTTTGGAAAGTAAAAGGAAATCTCCTAGTCCAATTTTTATTGATGTTAAGGCTAAATTTTCAGTACAAACAATTAAGGCTCTAAGATTAGTTAAATCTCCTTCTTTGAGTTCTGGAAATTTATGAAAGAGTTTGTCGGAAATCCAAAATTCAAGAATGGAATCGCCTAAAAATTCGTAAGTTTCATTAGATTGCAAATTCTGACCACGATTTTCGTTTAAAAAGGAACGATGAGTTAGAGCTTGCTCTAATTTTTTTTCATTCTTAAAAATATAATCGATTTTAGTTTGAAGATTCTGGAGATTTTGATTCATGTTCTGACTCTTGATTAACATCTAGATTGGATTTTTTGATAGCACTACCAATGACACCATTAACAAAGGAAGAACTGGATTCAGTTCCATACTCTTTGGCAATTTCAATAGCTTCATCAATGACCACTTTGGGTGGATTTTTCTTTAAATAAAATAATTCCCAAAAGGTATATCTTAAAACACTTAAGTCAATTTTATTAATTTTATCTAAAGGCCATTTTGGGGCATTTTCTTGAATGAGGGTGTCAATTTCTGGAACAACTTTGACAATTTCATCGAATTCTTCAGTTTTTTCCTCGATGCCACCACAACCCCAAGCAAATAATGCCTGAATATTTTTAATTCTTTTTAAATGGCGAGGATCGAATTTATTTTTCACTGTTTACAATTTGGGCACTGAAAACCAGCCATTTTAGGCTGACCACAATGTTTACAATTTACGGTTTTGGCTATTTTAGGGCCAGTTTGAGAGGCTCTTCTTTTGCCTTGTCGGCGACTAGATGGCCAATGTTTTGGTACTGCTGTCATGGGAGTAGTTTACCAAGTTTTATTTTTAATTGCTACCTATTGGTTCGGAAATAATGTTTTCGGAAATAATTTGAGAAAAATTAAATTCGGGATAATTTTTGATAATTTCTTTTAAAATTTCTTGGCTAAAGCTGATTAATTTTGTATCCGAAAAACTGGCAATTTTTAGAGACGGAAAACCATGTTGGATAGTAGAAAAAGCTTCACCTGGTCCCCTGTTTTTTAAATCATATTCAGAAATTTTTAGGCCATTATGATTTTTTTCTAAAAATTCGAGACGATTTATAGCTTTTTGATTTTGGGATTCAGTAAAAAGATAACAGAAACTTTGTTGGTTTCTTCTACCGACTCGACCACGGAGCTGATGAAGTTGAGCTAAACCAAAACGATCGGCTGATTGAATAATAATAATGGAAGAATTGGGAATATCGACACCGACTTCAATAATAGGAGTAGTGACAAGAATATTAATTTTATTATCTTGGAATTGCTTAATTATTTTTTGGCGAATTTCTGATTTAATTTTGCCGTGAATTAGGCCTAATTTTAAATTTGGAAAAATCTCATTTGATAAATATTCAAATTCTTTGATAGCAGATTTAACACTGGCCATGGATTCGGAAATGTCAATAAATGGGCAGACAATAAAGGCTTGACAACCGGTTTTTTTAATTTCAGTTTCAATCCATTTATAACAATTAGATTTTTTATGATCAGGAACCAGAAAAGTTTTAATTTGAAGGCGATTTTGAGGAAGAGTATCAATAATGGAAATATCTAAATTACCAAGTAATGTTAGACTGATGGTTCGAGGAATTGGAGTGGCGGTCATAGTTAAACAGTGTGGTAATTTTGTTGAGGTGTTTAAAAATGATCGTTGTTTGACCCCAAATTTATGTTGTTCATCGATGATTAAAAGAGAAATTTTGTTTTTTAGGTTATCTTTTTTATAAATTATGGCATGGGTACTAATAATTATTCCGTTTTTAGGTATTTTTTTAAGGTCGATTTTTTTGGATCCAGTCATTAGAAAAATAGGAATATTTTTGTCTTTTAAAATATCTTGAAAATTTTGATAGTGCTGGTGGGCTAAAATTTCAGTAGGAGCAATTAAAACAGACAAAGAATTATTTAGGTGGGTTAGATAACAAGCGAGTAAGGCAATAATGGTTTTACCTGAACCAACATCACCTTGAAGAAGTCGATTCATGACTTGATTGGGGTTGGTAAGATCGGAAAAAATTTCAGTTATAACTTTATTTTGGGAATCGGTTAACTTAAAAGGTAATGATTTAATTAAATCTTTAATTTTTTTGTCAATTGATTTGATAATTTTAATTTTGGTTTTTGGATTTTGTTTTAACCAATCTTTTTTGGAAAGGTAAGACTTAATTTGAAGGGATAAAATTTCTTCGGTGGCTAGTCTGGTCCTGGCTTGGGAAAGAAGTTTGGGGTTGGTGGGACAATGGATTTGGAGAAGAGCAGTTTTTAGATCTAATAATTTAAATTTTTTAATTAGATCGTCAGGCAGTGTCTCTGTAGTGGAAGTTAAAAGATTTGAAATTTGGGTTTGAATAATTTTACGAAACCACTTGGAAGTTAAGCCGTTGGTTTCGGGATAGATGGCAATAATTTTACCAGTATTGTGGGGACCGTATTCTGGGGCAATAATGGTTTTTTTTGTTTGAAACAGAGAAACAGTGCCAGCAAAGCTAAGAATATCCCCTGTTTTAATATTTTTTGATAAATAAGGCTGATTAAACCAAATTAAATCTATTTTTCCAGTTTGGTCGACAACAGTTGCTTTTTGAATATTTTTACCGGTTTTAGTAAAAATATTTTTGAAATCTAAAACTTGACCAGTGATGGTGACATTTTCGTTTTCTAAAACAGAATTTATTTTGACAGAACGGGAAAAATCGATATACCGATTGGGAAAATGATAAAGAAGATCTTTAGGGTGATTAATGTTGAGACGTTTGAGTTTTTCGATAATTTTGGGGCCAATGCCGGGGATTTTAGAGAGACTATCCATAAAAATAATGATAACAAAAATTTGTTTAGTTTTCGGGTTTAATTGGGGTTAATTACTTTTTATTTTGTGCTATCATAAATTTATGAAGATTAAATCAGAGACAGTTAAAAAAACTATTTTAGTGATAGCTTTGTTGGCATTATTATTATCAAGTTTATTGGCTCCGTTAATGATTTTAATGCAATGAAAAGAAGACTTTTATTTAAATTTTCGGAGTTTTGGTTGAAAACAAAAAGGAGCGTAATGATTAAAGTTAGGAGTACTGGTTTTTGGTTTAACTTTTTTAAAGTAGCTTTAATTTTGCTTGCAGTTGGAGTGGTGGCTGTTTTGTTTTTATTTATTTGGTATTCAAAAGATTTACCATCGCCAAACAAGGTGGTAAGACGAGATGGTTATTCGAGTAAGGTTTATGATCGAAACGGTAATGCTTTGTTTGATATTTATAATGATGCCAAAAGAGAACCGGTAGCGGCAGAAGATATTCCTGATTATTTAAAAAAAGCGACAGTAGCAGTGGAAGATAAAAGCTTTTATACTCACAGCGGTATAGATTTATTGACTCCATTTAGAATTATTAAAAATTTATTTTATTTTGGAAAAGTTACTGGTGGTTCAACTTTGACCCAACAATTGACAAGAAATGTTTTATTAACGACGGAAAGGTCTTTGACTAGAAAAATAAAAGAAATGATTTTATCGATTCAAATTGATGCTAAATATAGTAAGGATGAAATTTTGTTGATGTATTTAAATGAAGCGCCATATGGTGGAAATTCTTGGGGGGTGGGGCCGGCAGCTGAACAATATTTTGGTAAAAAAGTGAAAGATTTAAATTTGGCAGAATGTGCAATTTTGGCTGGTTTACCCCAGTTGCCAAGTGTTTATTCGCCTTATTCAAACACACCAAAGGCTTATATTGATAGAACTAAACATGTACTAACGAGAATGGTTGAAGATGGATATATTACCCAAGAATTGGCAGATGCAACCATAGAAGAAGTTAAAAACTATAAATTTGAGAGTAAAGATTCAACTACAAAAGCATCCCATTTTGTTTTTTGGATAAAAGATTTACTAACACAGAAATATGGTGCAGAAGTAGTTGAAAGTGGTGGTTTAAAAATTACCACAACATTAGATTTGGAATTGCAAGAACAAATGGAAAAAATAGTGAGTGAACAAATTGATGCATCAGAGAAATTAGGGATAACTAATGGGGCGGCTTTGGTTTTAGATCCGACAAATGGTCAGGTTTTGGCAATGGCTGGTTCAAGGGATTATTTTTCAACTAAAACTGATGGTAATTTTAATATGGTAACTCAAGCATTGAGGCAGCCTGGATCGTCAATTAAACCAATCACTTATTTGGCTGGAATTCAAAAAGGAATGACAGCGGCAACTATGTTTATGGATACACCAGTTACTTTCCCTGGTGGGGTTGGACAAAAAGATTATAGTCCTGAAAATTATAATGGTAAGTTTAATGGTCCAATGTCTTTTAGAAATGCTTTAGGTAATTCTATAAATACAGTAGCTGTAAAAGTTTTGGCTAATGTTGGGGTAAAAAACATGTTGACATTAGCTTATAAAATGGGGTTGTCGACATTGGAACCAACTAATGAAAATTTATCTAGATTTGGTTTAGCGGTGACATTGGGAGGAGCTGAAGTAAAAATGATTGATTTAGCTTCGGCTTATACCGCTTTTGCTAATGGTGGAACGAGTATGCAGCCGGTGGGAATTTTAAAGGTTGAGGATAGTAGTGGAAGAGTGTTGGAAGAATATAAAGCACCGGAGGGTAAAAAAGTAATGACAGAACAGGAGGCATTTATTATTTCAAATATTTTGTCTGATAATTCAGCTAGGGCAATGACTTTTGGGGCGGTTAATAGTCTTCAAATTTCTGGATATCAAGTGGCAGTAAAAACTGGAACAACAAATGATTTACGAGACAACTGGACAATTGGTTGGACTCCAAATTTATTAACTGCAGTATGGGTAGGAAATAACGATAATTCCCCAATGGGAAAGGTGGCTTCTGGTGTTTCTGGAGCAGCACCAATTTGGAGGAAGATAATGCTTTTTGAATTACCTAAAAGACAGAAACAGGATTTTTCTATTCCAAGTGGAATTGTAAATATTGATGTTGATGCAGTGTCGGGTTATCCGGTTCATGATGGATTCGCTTCTAAGAAGGAATATTTTATTGATGGAACTCAACAATCAGTTTCAGATCCGATTCATGTTAATTTAAAAGTTTGTAAGGATTCTGTTGGTTTGGCAAATTTAGAAGATGTGTCTAATGGGAATTATGACACTAAGGAATACTTTAATTTTAAAGAAGATGATCCCGTTTCAACAGATGGTATAAATCGATGGCAATTGGGAATTGGTAAATGGATTGCCGAGCAACCTGATAATGCCAAATATCTTCCACCAACAAATTATTGTAGGAGTGGTGGATTAATAGCTTTAACAATTGATTATCCAGGTGACCAATCAACTGTTTCGACTGAATTTAATGTTAAAGTGACTCCGGTGTCAAACAAAAAAATAACCGAAGTTAAAATGTGGATTGATGGATCCGAATACAAAACTTGGATAGAGAAACCTTACGAGACATCGGTAAGTAGTTTATCTAATGGTCCCCATGTAATTAAATTTAAGGCTACTGATAAAGATGGTAATACGGCGGAAAAAGAAACTAGAATTGGAGTGAATACACCTTGGGATAAAATGCCAACTTCTACCGTGGCACCTACTGCAACAATTATTCCAACAGCTATACCAACTAGTCCCTAAGGATAGGACAAATCGAAATTAATTAGTAGTTTAGCGGTCAGTAGTATTGTTTGCTAATACGTATTGTGTGTGTATATTAAATCAAATCGAAAGTTTTTAAGTGAATTGATTTGGCGGTTTTATCGTCTAAATTAAAATATGAAGCTTGGAAAGTGTAGCGATATTTATTGGTTTTAGGATCTTGATAAATGTCAGTGACGATTAGTTTCCATAGATTTTTAGAGCCAATAATTTGAGAATATTTTTCAATTAAATTAATCGGATCTTCTTTGGTGTCTAAAATAATATTGGCATCTAGAGCAATTATTTGAGAGGTAAGTTCGATGGCGTTATTTTGTTGTTGATTAGGAATGTATTTTTCTGGTTTTGGTAAATTGTCTATAATTATTTCAGCAAAATTGTCGTTTATAATTTGAGTTTTTAAATTTAATTTTTCTAGATCAGTTAATAACTGCGATTGGTTATGATGGTAAATACCTAGAGCATTTTTTTCAATGAAATTATCCCCTTCTTTTGAAAAGACTTTGCCGATTTCAAAAAATTGTGGTTCGGGTAATTTAAAACGAGTGTATTGGTCGAGCTGTTGTTCCAAAGATGGAATTAAAGATTGTCGTAAATAGATAGCTTCGGAATTAATACTGTTTTGAGTTTTAATGACAGTTTTTTTGTCGACGGGAGAAGTAACCAATGGCCAAGTGAGGACTTCGTCATAACCCAATTCGATTAATTTGTCTTTTAGAGATTCAATTAAATAGATTTCTGGTGGAGTGATGTCGCCAACTTCTTTGAAGGTAAGAGCTTGGTTGGTAGGAATTTTTTGATAACCGTGAAAACGAACGACTTCTTCAATTAGATCGGCTTCGATGGTTATGTCTTTACGGAGACTGGGAGGGGTAATTAAATTATTATTTATTTGACAGCCAAGGCGATTGAAAACATCGATGGAAAAATCTTGAGGAATGTTAATACCGGAAACTTGAGATGGTAGTTTTGAATCAAATTCAATTCCAGAAATTTTAACGGGGTTTGGATAATAATCAAAAATTTGAGAATTAATTTGACCGCCACAATTTTCTAAAATTAAATTAGTTAAATGATTGAAGGCTGTTGGGATTAATTCTGAATCAAGATCTTTTTCAAGTCGAATGCTGGCTTCAGTAACTGATTTTAGTTGGCGACTGTTTTGGCGAACAGTGGTGCGATTATAAATGGCTAATTCGATAATGGTTTCAGTAGTGGTTAAATCAATTGCACAAGACTCCCCTCCCCAAAAACTAAGGCTGAGAGCTTTGTTGGGGTTATTAATCATTAAAATTTTATTATCCAAAATTAATTTTGAACCATCGAGACTAATAAATTCTTTAAATTTAGAATTCATTTCCCAAATTAAATTTTCTCCTGATTTTGCCGTATCAAAGGCGTGATTTGGGATGCCGTATAAAAACATGATGTAGTTGGTTAGATCGACAAGAGTGTTGATAGAGTTTGAACCATGACATTTTAAAAATGTTTGAAGCCAAATTGGAGAAGAAGAATTATTTAAGTTGGAAATTTTGGTGGACATGACTCGCTTAACGTTTTGGGTGGTGACTTTAATTGGGAGAGAATAATTTGATGAGCTGTTAATTGGTTTTGATAAATTTTGAAATGGAAGATTATAAAAAACAGATAAATCACGAGCTAAACCATAATAACCAAGACAGTCTCCCCTGTTGACTTTAATATCTAAATCAAAAACAATTTCACCATCAATTTCCTCAAAATAATTAGTGAAATGGCCGATCATGGTTAGATCGTCACGAAGTTTTTGAGGTTCAACTTTTAGATCGGGTATAAATTTTTGAAGTTCAGAATAGATTATTTTCATAATTCGTTTGGTTTATAGGCTAAATTTCCACCCATAAGGGTGCGAATGTCTTTAATATTTTTTTGAGCCATGGTCCAACGGTCGAGACCCATACCAAAGGCAAAACCGGACCAAACTTGAGGGTCAATGCCGGCGGCTTCTAGAACTTTGGGATGAATCATGCCACTGCCGCCCATTTCAATCCAACCAGCATATTTACAAAGTGGACAACCTTGGCCGTGACAAGAGAAACATTGCATGTCGGGACCAACACCTGGTTCAACTTCAGGATAATATTTACAGCGATAACGGACAACAACATCGGGACCATAGAGAGTTTTAAACATTAAATCCATGGTACCAATTAAGTCTTTCATGGTGACATTTTTGTCGACAACGACGGCTTGGTATTGATGAAAAACGAAATGATTGGAACGATTTACTTTTTCATTTCTAAAAACAGATCCTGGAAAAGCCGCACGGATAGGTAAATCTTTACTTTTGGCTTTTAGTAAATAGCTTTCAATTGTTGAAGTTTGAGTTCTAAGTAAATATTCTGGTTCTTTAATATAGATACTGTCTTGCATATCGCGAGCTGGATGGTTTTGGGGAACATTGAGACGTTCGAAATTGAATTCGTCGGTGACAATTTCGGGACTGTTGTAAACGGAAAAACCAAGTTTTCTAAACACTTCGTTTAGTTGTCGTTCGGTTTGAGTGATTGGGTGTAGGTGACCCATTTTTGGTAGATCGTAGATATTAGATCGTAGATTATTCATTTTTTTAATTTCGGTTTTTTGGACTTTTTGTGATTGAATGGCAATTAATCTTTCAAGTTCATTTTTGGTGACATTTAATTCTTGACCGTATTCGCGTCGTTTTTCAACTGGAATTTCTTTTAATTTAGTAAAAAGATCATTGAATAAGCCATTACGTCCAAACAACTCAATTCTTAAATTTTCTAATTCTTTATCAGTTTTTAGATTGGAAATCTTCTTAAGATATTGAGTTTTAATATTTTCCAAGTTTTGATTCATAGGTTTATTTTAACAAATTACTCCGATAAATCGGAGTTTGATAAATAGGCAAAATTTGGCCCTGCGGTTCAAATTTAGACCTATTTAACAAAAAAAAGCCCCTTTTCAGGGGCTTTTATTTTTTAAAAGAAAGTCCCGTTATTTTTTTATAAAATCAACGATGGACTTAAAGGTAGCATTATCGTTAATAGCGATTTCGGATAATGTTTTTCTGTTTAATTCAATGTTTTTGTCTTTCATCATTTTAATTAAAGCAGAGTATTTGATTTCAAGTGGTTTAAGTGCGGCGTTTAAGCGAGTGATCCATAACTGACGCATATCTCGGCGACGAAGACGTCGACCAACAAAGGCATATTGTCCGGCGTGCATAACTGCTTCGTGGGCAACTTTAAATCTTTTGTGACGGGTCATCCAAAAACCTTTAGCGGCTTTTAAGACTTTTTTGTGTGCAGCTCGTCGAACTGTTCCGGTTTTAACTCTCATTTTTTATAGTTTACCTAATAATTTTTTAACTTTAATGGCCAACGCATTAGCAATTGAATGTTTACCTTTAAGTCGGCGTAATTGTTTTTTACTTTTCTTTCGACGTAAATGTCGATTAAAAGATGACATACGCAAAACTTTACCGGTTTTGGTTACTTCAAATCTGTTAGAAACAGATTTTTTGATTTTCATTTTTTTACTCTGTTTTTTCATTTTTTACTCCTCCGCTTTTTTTAGAAGGCGTGAATGTAAGCATTAACCTTTTTCCGATTAATTTGGCCTCACCTTCGGGAGTTCCAAAATCTTGTAAATCGGTTTTTACTTTAGCAATTAGGTTGTGGCCAAATTCTGGATGATTCATCTGGCGACCTTGGAATTTTACACTTAATTTGATTTTATTTCCACTAGTTAAAAATTTTTGAGATTTTTTAATTCTGGTTTCGTAGTCCCCTGCACCAATAAATGGGCTCATTTGAATTTCTTTTAAGTCCCCTCCTTTAATACCTTTTTTTTCGGCTTGGAGTTTTTTGGATTCTTGGTATTTAAATTTAGTAAAACTAATAAGTTTTACAACTGGCGGAACAGCTTTGCCATTGACTTCGACTAAATCTAAACCAGTTTCTTGGGCTTGTTGACGAGCTTCACTTAAAGAAACAATACCGATTTGTTTACCATCGTCACTAAGTAGGCGGATGGTTGGGGCATCAATATATTGATTGATTTTATATAATTTCTTATTAGTATTGTTTTTGAAACTACTCATATAATTTGTCTATTTTACCAGAAATGAGGTGGGAATTCATTGATTAAAAAATAGAAAACCGGCAGAAATATTTTTGAACAAAATGTTCGCAAATACCTGCCGGTTTAAAACTAATCCTAAAAAAGAGTTTAAAATAAAATTGGACGTATCATTTGAATGAACTGGGATTTTTGATTATCCATAAGGACAACTGCTTTGGGAGTGATATTGCATCGGTTTTTAAGGGTTGATAAATATTTATCAACATCATCAAAAACAGTACAGATATATCCTCCGTCGGTTAAATAGACTTGCATATCCTCATCTAAGATGACAATAATGTCGTTTTTATCTGAAGAAAACAATGTAGTGTATTTTGGGTTTATTTTGCCGTTGCCTTTGGGACAAGTCATAAAAGCAATGTTTGATGCTCTAATGATAGTGCCTTTTCCGAGGAAGAGTTGATTGCAATTAGTGATTACTGTTTCCGATTCTGGAATGTAGTAGCATCCAGTAAAATAGGTTCCGTCTGGTTTGCCGGCGAAATCGTCTTTTGCAAAAACAGCACTTACTGAGCCAAACATTAGACATAAAACCAATAAACTCACTAGACCTTTTTTAAACATACTAAACACCTCATAACATTAAAGTCGCATTGCAACGCAGCTGCGCTAGCCTGTATACCGATAAAGTGTTTGATATACACGATAGCACAGCAGAAACAAACGATTTAAAGTTTTATAGGATTAATTTTTTAAAGAACAAATAGTTTATTAAAGCTAGTTTTATAAACTACTTGGTACATTATAGGACATAATTGATGAAAAGTCAAGTTTTGAAAAAAGAATAAGGGGGATGCAAAAATGTTTTGTGTTTTTGCATCCCCTGTCGGAATATGAAAGTAGCTTATTTCTTTTTTAGGTATTTTTTAATAGATTGAAGCCGTTGTTCGGATTCAGGTAAGCTGGTGATGCAAGCAAGAATAATTGCAACTGAAAGTGTTGCTAGAAAAATATTGGCTATTTTAGAATTAAATCCATTTGCAATACCAAGACAAAATACTGATATTATCATCATAATACAACTGTGTTTTTTAATATCTTCTATTGATATCTTTTCCAAAAAAAACACTCCCTCCTTTATGTATAAAAATTTTTTATAAAAGAGCTACTTTCAAATTACACATGGATTATAGCATGTATGAAATTACCGATTTAAAAATCAAATTTACTTAATTAATGTAATCGATTTGGAATTTATTTGATCTTTTATTTTTGAAACGAAATCAGTTAGTGACATGGTGCCTAGGTCTTGACCATCGCGTTGACGAACAGAGATGGTTTGATTTTCGGCTTCGCGACCACCGACGATAATCATGTAGGGAATTTTTTCTCCGGCAGCATTTCTGATTTTATTTTGCATTGTTTCAGATTTGTCATCGATTTCGACACGAATATTATTTTCTTTTAAAATTTCACCTATTTGTTGGGCATAATCTAATTGATTGTCAGTAATTGGAATTATTTCTACTTGAACAGGTGCCAACCAAGTAGGAAAGGCGCCGGCATAGTGTTCGATTAATGTGCCAACAAATCTTTCCATTGAACCAAGAAGTGTACGGTGAAGCATTATAGGGGTGTGTTCTTGTCCGTCATCACCGACATAAGTCATTTTAAAACGATCAGGCAAATTCATGTCCAATTGGATAGTTGTTCCTTGCCATTCGCGACCCATAGAATCGACAGCTTTTAGGTCAATAGCTGGTCCATAAAATTTAGCTCCGCCGATATCTTTTTGAAAACTAATTTTTCTTTTAGTTAAAATTTCTTCAAGAGTTTTTTCGGCCAATTCCCAAATTTTTTCTTCTCCAATATATTTATCTTTATCCTTCGGTCCACGAACTGAAAGATAAGTGTTGAGTTTTTCAAAACCCATGGTTTTATTTATTTCTAAAGCAAAATCAAGAATTTTATTAACTTCTTCAATAAATTGATCTTGACGACAGATTATATGGGCATCATCTTGAGTAAATCCACGAACTCTTAGCATGCCATGGAGAACACCTGATTCTTCATAACGATACACACTACCGAGTTCACACCAACGCAAAGGTAATTCTCGATAACTTCGAGGTCTAGATTTGTAAATTTGAACATGAAAAGGACAGCTCATAGGTTTTACATAATATGTTGTATCTTCGTCTTTATTTTTGGTGGACATAGACATGGGAGGGAAAATGCCGTCTTTAAAAGAAGCCAAATGTCCCGATGTTTCCCATAAATTAGATAGTCCAACATGAGGAGTATAAACATATTGATAACCACGACGACGATGTTCTTTTCGCCAATAAGTTTCAATTTCTTCTCTAACGACAGATAGTTTTGGATGCCAAAGAATTAAGCCGGAACCAACATAATTATCGATACTAAAAAGATCAAGTTCTTTACCTAATTTACGATGATCGCGTTTTTTGGCTTCTTCAATATTATCTAAATATTTTTCTAATTCCTCTTTTGATTCAAAAGCGGTGCCGTAAATGCGAGTTAACATTTTGTTTTTTTCATCGCCATGCCAATAGGCACCAGCAATGGATAAAAGTTTGAAGGCTTTGATTTGTTTGGTGTAGCGAGCATGAGGACCGGCACATAAATCGACAAATTCACCGACAGTATAGGTGGTAATTATTTCGTTGCGATTAGTAATAGATTCAAGCCATTCCATTTTATAAGGGTTGTCTTTGAATATTTTTTTAGCCTGTTCTAGGCTGATTTCTTCTCTAACTATGGGTAAATTTTCTTTAATAATTTTAGTCATCTCTTTTTCGATGGCTTCGAAATCATTTTCACTGACTTTAAAATCCCCTACTGGATCAAAGTCAAAATAAAAACCATCATCGGTGGCTGGTCCCATGGCCATTAAAAATTTATTGGGAAAAAGTCGTTGCATGGCTTGAGTTAAGACATGTTCGGCTGAATGACGGATATTTTGAAGTTCTGAATTTTGATTATTTTGTTGTGACATATATGTGAATAAACTATTTTAACAAGAAAGTAGAGAGCCCAATCAAAGCAAAAGAAACTATGCCCTGTTGGGCGATGTAGTTTTAATTGTGTTACAGAAAAAGAATTTCATTTGTGAGTCTAAGAGGACTCGAACCTCTGACCTCTTCGATGTCAACGAAGCGCTCTAACCAACTGAGCTATAGACTCTCGGATAGACGGATTATAACTTAAAAACTGATTGAAAAAAAGATTTAGTTTGCGGATCGGGAGGCACTGTGTTCGCTGCTCATTAGATATTGCTCTCCCCCATTTTTACTTTTAGCTCGATTCCAAAAAGCATTTCTCTTATTTTTTTTATGATTAAAATTTTCAAGCCAAACACTGGCTTGGGTAATGTTTTGACGAAAATTTATGACAATCATTTTGATTCTTTGGAAAAAATTTAGTTGATATTCACTGAAATCAGCTACATTTTGTTCGGCTGATTGAATTATTTCTTGATTAAGGTTTTCGGTAGTTTTGATTAGATTTTTAATTTCAAGACGAAGTTCATTAATGGCTTTTTCGACTTCTTTAGAATGTTGATTAACAAAAATGGCCTGTTCTTGACTGGTTGATTTAAATAAAAATTCTCGATTCCAACTGATGTTGGTAGTAGTTTCTTTTTTGTTTATTTCAATACTTTGACCGGGAAAAAGGACGCCACGAAAGGGGTCGGAAAACTCTCTTAAGACTTCGTTGTTATTACTGACTAATTTTCTTTTAGGATCCTGCTTGAATCCGTAACCACCTGCCATAGTGGCCTATTATATCAATTTTTTCAAGAAATCGAGGACTTTTTGTTGAGTCAAAATATAATAGATAAAGTTTATGTTTTGGCCAAGAGATGGATTGGAATTGGTAACATCAGCAACTTCTTTTTCGGAAACTTCAATTTTTTTTTCTTTGGCAATTTGGCTAATGGCTAAATTTAAGGTCCATTCTTTAATAATTTGAGCTTTTAAATTTTCTTTGTATTTTTCAAGAGTTAGGCCTTTGTTTTTGAGATAGTCAGCAACACTAATTCCAGCTTGTCTGGATTGATCAATTAATTGAGATAATTGATTTTGAATATCAGATTCAATTAATATTTCTGGTAGTTCAACTTGACCATTTTTAACCAAAACATCAATAATTTTTTCAATTTTTTGATTTTCTTCAGTAATAGTTTTATCAGTGTTTAATTTTTTAATTTCGGCTAAATATTTTTCGTTGAGTTTGATTTCTGGCAATTCGCAACTGGTGATTTCTAATTGCCAATCATGATCAAAATCGATATCTTTGTTAATAAATTTAACTTGAGGTTGAATAATAGGTTTTAGATTGTATTCTTTTATTTTTTCGCCGTAGGCATGGGAAATTAAATGAGAAGCGACTTCCTCAAATAATTTTTCATGATTAATATTTTGTTCAACAACGTCTAAGGGAGCTTTACCTTTTCTGAAGCCTTTAGATTCAAAATTGGCTTGAAATTGTCTTAAGTGTTCTTGATGTTCTTTTTTAATATCGGCAATTTTAATTTCGATATTTAAAGTAAAAACTTTATCATTTTGTTTTTTTATATTGGTGGAATTTGTTTTCATAAGTGCCACCATGATAACATAAGAACAGTGATTGAGAAACCATTATTTAGTTTCAAACGATTATTATTACTGCCTGTTTTTCTGGTATTAATATTGGCGGTGGGTTTTAGTGAATTAATTTATTTATCAAAAACAAACAAAAATAATGTGGTGCTGGGATTTAGTAATGAAAAAGTGGTGATTGAATCGGCTGCGGAATATACTAAAAATATTTCTGTGGATGCGACTGTTAGCGGGGCTGATGCAAGACCGATGTTAATTAAAAAATATTTGGAAAAATATAATTCACCTATGGCGCCATATTCTGATTTGATTTTTCAAATATCGGAGGACTATGGTTTTGAATATTATTGGATTGTAGCAATTGCACAACAAGAATCTAATTTGTGTAAAAAGGCACCTGAGAATTCGTATAATTGTTGGGGTTATGGAGTTCATAAAAAGGGTACGCTTAGATTTGATGGTTATGAAATAGCTATTAAGAGTTATGCGGAGTATTTAAAAAGAGAATATTTTGATAAAGGGTTAAATACCCCGGAGTTGATGATGAAAAAATATTGTCCCAGCTCAAATGGTTCTTGGGCAAATGGTGTGAATCAATTTATTGAAGAACTTAAAAGTGGTAGTTTTTGATCTTGGTAAGCAGAAAATATGTATGTAATGGGTGTATATTGACTTATTGGTGATATTTGATATAGTATGAACTAGATCCTGGGGTGGCTCCTCTAAAAAGTTACTCCGGGATTTTTTTGTGCTAAAATCAGGTTTATGGGAGTTATATCAACATCACAATTTAAAAAAGGTATTTATATTATTTTTCAAGACGAGCCACATATGGTGGTGGATATTGCCTTTGTTAGTCCGGGTAAAGGTTCGGCTTTTTATAGAACTAAATTAAAAAATCTTTATACTGGTAGGGTTGTAGAATATACCTATAAATCGGGAGAAAAGGTTGAAGAAGTGGTAGTGGAAACACACGAGGCAGAATATTCTTATTTTGATGGATCTAATTATGTTTTTATTGAGCCAAGAAGTTTTGAACAATACATGGTTCCAGTAGAAATAATTGGTGATGATAAGGTTTATTTAAAGGAAGGTCTTTTGTATAGAATAAAATTCTATAATGATAATCCTGTTGGTATTAGTTTGCCCAAGACTATTGCTTATACAGTGGTTGAAGCAGAAAATTCGGTTAAAGGTGATACTGCAACTAATGCCACTAAACAGGCAGTGTTGGACACTGGTATGACCGTGCAAGTTCCACTTTTTATTAAGGCTGGTGAAGAAATTTTAGTAAATACGGAAACTGGGTCCTATTTGTCACGAAAGAATTAAGTTTTGATGATATAATCGCGTTTACCGCGCACTTTTATATTTAAAGTAAGAATGAAGGGAGAGATTTTTGTGGCGAAATTGGAAATGGCTAAGTTTTTTGATCGAGCGATAATGTTTTCTCCCGATACAATATCGAGAGTAAATAATTTTCAACAGATCTTATGGAGGTTGGAAAATTTCAAAGGTATTATTTGGTTTGGTGTTTTTTTGAAAAAAATTTTTAATGGAAAAGTAGACACTAGCCCACACGTTATTCTTATGATTCCCAATTTGTTGTCTCTTTTTAGATTAGTAGCAATTTTGATTATTTTCGTGATTGGGATTATCGTTGGGATAAATAATAGGTGGTTTTTCTTGATTACCTATTTGGCATTGATGGCCATAGATTTAATTGATGGTCCAATAGCTCGTCAAACAGGAACGGTTTCAGAACTGGGAATGTTTTTGGATCCAATTGCGGATAAAGTTTGTCATCTTTGTGTGATTCTGATTGCTGTCGATTTTAAGTTTATTCCAGTTTGGTTTTTTGTGATATCAATGATCAAGGAATTACTTTCTGGTATAATTTGTGCTTATCGTCATGTTGGTAGTGCTCGATGGTTTGCAAAAATTGCATCTTTTTTGGAATTAGTAATTTTATTATTAGCATTTTTAATATCAATGTCAAATTGGGTTTTTGTAGTATTAATAATAATTCAAATCTCAGTAGTAATTGCTTATGCAACGATAAAAATTTAGCGGTACACCCGTTGTCTTTATTAAAAAAGGATAACGGGTATTTTTTTGGGATTTTTTGATAAAATACAGGGTAATATTTGTCCTCATAGCTCAGTTGGATAGAGCGCCTCCCTTCTAAGGAGGAGGTCGCAGGTTCGATCCCTGCTGAGGATACTTGGTTTTGCGCCTGTAGCTCAATGGATAGAGTAGTAGTCTTCGGAACTATTGATGGGGGTTCGATTCCCTCCAGGCGTACTTGAAAGAGATGGTACAATGTTTCAGTCTTTTAAAAATGTTAAAAAATGGAAAGGAAAAATAATATTTTAAATTCAGAAAATTTAAATGAAAAAGTTAGCCCTAGAGTGGAATTAGATGATGTTTGTTTTGAAAGAGAATTATTTGATGAGATTAGAAAAAAAGGAAAAAATTTAATAAATTCGAAAAACAGGGAGGGTTTTTTGTCGGAATTTGTTGATTTATTGTTAGTGGTCGACAAAATAAAAAAATCTGAAAGTGTAACAGATAATGAAATTAGTGAAATTGAAGGGATAAAAATAGTGAAGGAAATTGGTTTTGATGAAAGAATCTTTTTAAAATGGGCAACTGATGACGATAATCTTGACAATGGAGAAGCAATTAGTTTACAAACTTTGATAACAGATGGTTTTTTTAAAAGGCTTAAAAATAAGGGTGTGCAATTTGATTTTAGAAAGTTAGGGAATATTGAGTTTGAAGAAAAATTATTAGAGAAAGTTAAGGAAAGTGGAGATAATTTAATGTTGGTGAGAAATAGAAAACAGTTTTTATCGGAATTTGGTGATTTGCTTTTTCTTATTGATGAGGTAAGAAAATTCAAAGGGATAACAAATGTGGAAATTGAACAAATGGAAACGGTAAAAAATAGACAAAAATGATACAATATCACAGTCTTTTGGGTTTGTAGCTCAGTTGGTAGAGCGGTCGCCTCTTAAGCGATTGGTCGCGGGTTCGAGTCCCGCCGGACCCACATTAATTAACAATTTGCCGCAGTGTTGAAATTGGTAGACAAGCACGGCTTAGGACCGTGTGGGGAAACTCATGGAGGTTCGAGTCCTCTCTGCGGCACAAGTGGGTTGTGTTAGAATAAATTGGACTTTAAAAAGGAGGTGGAAATGATGCAAGTGATGATTACTGATGCTAATAATAATAGTTTGGCTGAGATTGTTTTAGTTTGTCCACAAGAGAGATTTGTAAATATGGGAGGTAGTGGTGGATCACTTTTGATTAGGGGTTGTTCAAATGAACTGAGTAAGATTACTGGATGTCTTGGGAATTGTGATGCTTGTTGCTCTTTGGTCGAAAACTTATTTAAAGATGGAAAGATAAATTTTGAAAAAGTGGAATAGTTGTTTTAGTTTTTTTGAACCGGTGAGGTTTGCGAATTATTTTGCAACTTGCCGGTTTTATTTTTGCTCAATGGCGTGGATTACAAAGGCTTTGAAGGAATTTATGATTCTTTGGATAAAATTATCTTGTGGGTGGTAAATTGTCGATTTTTTGGTAAATTTTTGGATTTCAAAATTGTTTAAATCACCCCAAGAAAGATAAGTTTGGCCTTCATAATTATCGACTGGATTAACAATAAATTTAAATTTGAAGATTTTATATTGACCAGGGAGGGTGAGATTATTGTCACTACAAATTTCTGAGGTAGTGACGTTGGGGCTAGATTTTGAAATTAGACAGAATTTTTTTTCACCCCAAATTGACTGACCGGTGTTTTTTAAAAAAATTTCACCATCATAAGTATTTTTTTCGAGAATTAAGAGAGGTAAATTAATTTTTTCCAATTGATAACTAAGTATTTGTTTTGGTTCATTTTGTTTTTTTGGTAGGTCGATTAATTGTTGGTATTCCGGATAAAGATTGTTATTTTCATCAATCCAAGAAAAATGGTCGAATGGTTCTTGTGAATAATTGTAGATAAAAGGAGTGATGGCTTTAATTCGAGAATCTGGAGACCAGACATTGGTAATGGCTTCCGTTAAAAAATTAGAAGTTGTCTTGGCAGTGTAAAAATTATTTTGGTTTTCAATTCCTTCGCGATGAGGCCATCCAGTTTCGGTGATAAATACGGGTAAATCTTTGTTAACGCCGAGTTGTTTTAGTAAATCCAATTCCCATTGGTAACCACGAATGCTGTGTTGACCAGTGTCATTTGGAGTGCCGACAAAACCATTATTGGGATAGGAATGGGAGGCTAATCCGTCAATGTTGTCGAAATAATTTGGATTTAGGGAAATAATTTTTTTATAAACATTTTCAGCCGATTCATGTTTTGGTAGATCTTCTGGTGCAACTAAATCTAATCCGCAAGAAAGAATAAAAAAATTTGGATTAGTCTCTTTAAATTTTTTAGCGGCATAAGAACTTTTATCAACAAAATCTTTTATATCAACTTCCCCTCCCCATTCGGATCCGTGATTTATTTCATTAAATAAAATTACATGTTGTTCTTGAGTTGGCCAATTTAGAGAATTTAAAAAAGAAACGATGTGGTCAATGTCGGAATAATTTGGAACTTTCCAATTTTCACCCTCACCCACAGTGGCAAGTCTAATAATGGGAATTATGTGGTCTTTTCGGCAATTATCAAAAAAATTTTGCCAGGTATTTTTATCTAAATTATTGGTTTGAATAACGACGGTGGCCCAGCCCCAATTGCCGTTTTGAGAATTTATAATTTTGGCGGCAGAATGGATATCTTCTGTTTGAGAGAGATGAAGACCAAAGGTGTTGTCAGATGCTAAAATAGGGCTATTAAAAAAAAGACTAAAAATTAATAAAAGAATAAAAAACATAGTTTATAGATCTTATTCTAACAAATGACTAAGGAAGAAATTATTAAAATGCAGATTTCTCGAATAGAGAAAGAAATCCGTGATTTGCCGTACCATAAAGGAACGGAACATCATCACGGAATCATGAAGGCCAGACTAGCAAAACTTAACGATGAATTAAATGGTGGAGCGATGAAAGGAAGTGGTGGCGGTGGAGTTGGTTATGCAATTAAACATTCAGGTGATGCATCGGTGGTTTTAGTAGGGTTGCCAAGTGTGGGTAAATCGACCTTATTAAATACTGTGACAAACGCTGAATCAAGAGTGGGAAATTATGATTTTACAACTTTGGGAGTGGTGCCGGGTATGATGGAATATAAGGGAGTTAAAATTCAGATTTTGGATTTGCCAGGAATTATTGAAGGTGCGGCTAAAAATAAGGGTTTTGGAAAAAAAGTGTTATCAGTGATAAGGGCTAGTGATTTGGTGGTTTTAATGACGGATGTTAAAAGAATTGAATGGCTAAAACAAGTGGAAGATGAACTTTATCGTTCGGGGATGAGACTGAATACCAAACCAGCTAAAATATCGATTCACAGGACACATAAAGGGGCAATTCAGGTGATTGATCCATACAAATCTTTTGAAAAAGAAACGGTAATAGAGATTGCTAAAGAAATGGGATATGGAAATGCAATTATTCAAATTGGGGAAAAAGTTGAAGGAATTGAAAAGCTGGTGGATGCAATGTCGAAATCGATTAAATATATGCCATCGGTGGAGGTAATTACAAAAATTGATTTGGCAAAAAATTTTGATCCCAGAATTGTGGGTAAAAAAGATAATTTAGTGTTGATGTGCGCCGATAAAGGGATTGGGATGGATGATTTTAAAGAAAAGTTATGGAAAGGATTAGGATTGGTAAGAGTTTATCTAAAAAGAGAAAGGTCGGCAGAAGCGGATTATAACCAACCTTTGATTTTAAAAAATACCTGTACTTTAGATGATGTTTTGAAAAGGATTTCCAATCAAATGAGAGATGATGTTAATAAAGCCTATATTTGGGGTAAAAATGCAAGGTTTCCCGGACAAGAAGTATCTTTTACTTTTCCTGTTTTTGATGAGATGGAAGTGTATTTTGGAAGATAATTATTTTCTAGAAATTATTTCTAGTCCCAAATCTTTTACATCGATAATTCCTT
>Ga0209340_1000977_pt1 | contig 23879 bp, 19 predicted proteins | sample EPASupsiteSAE323_FD_187266 | JGI IMG/M metagenome (GOLD analysis project Ga0209340, IMG submission 187266) | Bioremediated contaminated groundwater from EPA Superfund site, New Mexico - Sample SAE3-23 (SPAdes) (version 2) | ecosystem: Environmental > Aquatic > Deep subsurface > Groundwater >... | reverse complement strand
AAATGCGGGCCAATTTCAAAAGTAACCGACTTTTGAAATTGGCTCAGCCGCTAAAGCATCGACTTGAGGTAGGCTCCCGTATAGGACTTCTTGACTTTGACGACATCCTCGGGGCGCCCCTGCGCCACGATTCCGCCGCCCCTGTTGCCGCCCTCGGGCCCCAGATCGATGATCCAGTCGGCCTGTTTGATCACGTCGAGGTTGTGTTCGATCATGACCACGGAATTGCCCGCATCGACCAGTCGCTGGATGACTTCCATAAGCTGCTTCACGTCGGCGAAATGCAGGCCTGTCGTGGGTTCGTCCATGAAATACAGGGTCTTGCCCGTGCTGCGCTTGGCCAGCTCGAAGGCCAGCTTGACGCGCTGCGCTTCGCCGCCCGAGAGCGTGAGCGCGGACTGCCCCACTTTCACGTAGCCCAGGCCGACGGACACGAGGGTCTTCATCTTGTGCGCGATCGAGGGGATATGTTCGAAGAATATGGCGGCGTCCTCGATCGTCATGTCCAGTACTTCGGCGATGTTCTTGCCCTTGTAGCGCACGTCGAGCGTATCCGCGTTGAAACGCTTGCCGTGACAGACTTCGCAGGTGATGTAAACGTCGGGAAGGAAATTCATCTCGATCTTGTTGGTGCCGTCGCCCTGGCAGTTCTCGCAGCGGCCGCCCTTCACGTTGAAGCTGAAGCGGCCCGGCTTCCATCCGCGGGCCTTGGACTCGGGCAGGGTCGCGAAGAGGTCGCGGATTGCCGTGAATACGCCCACGTAGGTCGCGGGGTTGGATCGGGGCGTCCGTCCGATCGGGCTCTGGTCGATATTGATTATTTTATCGATGTACTCGAGGCCGTCTATCGAATCGTATTCGCCTTCCTGCCAGCTCGTGCCCATGACGCGGTTCGAGATCACCGGATACAGGAGATCGGTGAGCAGGGTGCTCTTGCCCGAGCCCGAAACGCCCGTAATGCAGGTAAAGACGCCCAGGGGAAATTTTACGTCGATGCCCTTGAGGTTGTGCTGGCGGCAGCCGTGTATCTCGATGTGGCCGCCGTTTCCCTCGCGGCGCAGCGCGGGAACCTCGATCTTGAGGGTTCCGGCCAGGTATTGGCCCGTGAGGCTTTTCCTGGATTTCATGACCTCTTCGGGAGTGCCCTGCGCGACCACTTTGCCGCCATGCACGCCCGCCCCCGGTCCCAGGTCGACGATGTAGTCGGCGGTACGCAGGGTCTGCTCGTCGTGCTCTACCACGATGAGCGTGTTGCCGATATCGCGCAGGTAAAGAAGCGTGTCGATGAGGCGCTGGTTGTCGCGCTGGTGCAGACCGATGGAAGGCTCGTCGAGGATATAGAGCACGCCGACCAGGGAGGAGCCTATCTGCGTGGCGAGCCTGATGCGCTGGGCTTCGCCGCCCGACAGCGTGGCGGCCTTGCGTTCCAGGGTCAGGTAATCGAGCCCGACATTGCGCATGAAGGTGAGCCGGGCCAGGATTTCCTTTATGATCTGTTTTGCTATCTGTTTTTCGGTATCGCCCAATTTTATATCGGAAAAGAACTTGATTGATTCTTCGACCGAACGCTGCGAAATGTCGTGGATGTCGGTGTCGCTTACGGTTACGGCGAGAGCTTCGGGGCGCAGGCGCTTTCCTCCGCAGACTTCGCAGGGTTTTTCCGTCATCATCCGTTCCAGCCACTGCTTTATGCCGTCGGAAGTGGTTTCCTTCCAGCGACGTTTCAGGTCAGCGAGAATGCCGGGGAAACGCGACTGGTATTCGAAATGGCCCGTGCCTTCGCGGTTGTCGTAGTGGATTTTTACTTCTTCGTCCGTTCCGTGGAAAATCGCGTTCATGACTTTATCGGACAAATCCGCAAAAGGTGTATCCAGGCTGAACTTGAAATGCTTGGACAGCGCTTCGAAGCGCGAACGGTTCCAGGCCGAATCCGGATTGTAGGGAATGCAGCCGCCCTCGTTGAAGGAGAGGTTTCTGTCGGGAATGACGAGGTCGGGGTCGAATTCGAGGTTGACGCCGAGCCCCGAGCAGGCCGGACAGGCGCCCTGCGGCGCGTTGAACGAGAAAAGGCGCGGCTCCATCTCCGGAAGGGAAATATTGCACTCGGGGCAGGCGCCCTTCTGGCTGAAAAATTCCTCGCTCTCGCCCTTTCCCGAATCGCGCACGACAATGACCGAACCCTCGGTGATCTGCAGGGCGGTTTCGACCGATTCGGCCAGACGACGCCGGACGTCTTCGCCGAGTTTCAGCCGGTCCACGACGATCTCTATCGAATGTTTTTTCTGTTTTTCGAGCTTGATTTCCTCGTCCAGGGGCAGGAGCGCGCCGTCCACCCTGGCACGGGTAAAGCCCTGTTTGGCAGCGTCTTCGAGGATCTTGCGGTGCTCGCCTTTCATGGCGCGGACGACGGGCGCGAGAATCTGGAGCCGGCTGCCCGAAGGCCAGGACATGATCGCCGACAGGATCTGATCGATACTCTGCTCGCGGATCACGCGCCCGCATTTCGGACAATGCGGCACGCCGACTCTGGCGAAGAGCAGGCGATAATAGTCGTATATCTCCGTCACCGTCCCCACGGTCGATCGCGGATTGCGGTGCGTCGTCTTCTGTTCGATCGAAATGGCCGGCGACAGACCTTCGATATAGTCGACGTCCGGCTTGTCCATGCGACCGAGGAACTGCCGGGCATATGCCGACAGGGACTCGACATAGCGCCTCTGCCCTTCGGCGAAGATGGTATCGAATGCAAGGGAACTTTTTCCCGAACCCGAAAGGCCGGAAATGACGATGAGCTTGTCCCTGGGGAGTTCGAGGTCGATATTTCGAAGATTGTGTTCGCGTGCGCCCTTGATGATCAGCTTGTCCATATAGGACTGCAGGATACTGTTTTGCCCCCGCACGGGGCAAGGGGTACTCCACGCAAGTATAGTCGTTTTCGTTCATGCTATACTGTCGGCAGGAGATTACATGACAGCCCACCGAAACCGATTTCAGGCCGTTTCTACGCTTTTCCTCATCCTGGCATGCGCCTTGCCCTGCATTGTTTTCGCCCAAACGACTCCGGTCGAAGGCACATGGTCAGGCGGGCTCGATATCCAGGGCGCCAAGCTGCCCCTCGTTTTCAACGTATCGCTCGCCGACGGAGTCCTGAAGGCGACCATGGACAGCCCCGCCCAGGGAGTCAAGGGCATTCCGGTAGCCGGGGTAAGCGCCAAAAACGGCACGCTTTCTTTCGACGTGGCCGTGCTGGGCGGAAAATTCGAAGGACTCCTGTCCGCGGACGGGAACAAGGCGTCGGGCGCGTGGATGCAGGGCGGCGCAAGTCTGCCGCTCGTGCTGGAGCGGCAATCCGCGGCTTTCGCCCTCATCCGGCCGCAGGAACCGCAGGCGCCTTTCCCCTACTCGACCCGGGAAGTCCGTTTTGAAGGCGGAGCCTCAGGCATGTCCCTTGCCGGTACTCTGACCCTGCCTGAACACACTTCCGGCGGGAATGCTCCCGCCGTCGTCATGGTGACTGGCTCGGGTCCCCAGGACAGAAACGAGTTCATTCTCGGGCACAAACCGTTTCTGGTGCTCGCCGATGCCCTCGCCAGGCGCGGCATAGCTTCCCTGCGTTGGGACGACCGCGGCGTCGGGGCTTCGGGCGGGAACTTTGCTTCGGCCACTACCATGGACTTCGCCGACGATGCGCTCGCGGCCCTTGCCTGGCTTTCCGCGCAGCCCGGCATCGATTCCAGGCGCATGGGCATCATCGGGCACAGCGAGGGCGGCATCGTAGCGCCGATCGCCGCCGTACGCGACCGGCGCGTGGGCTTCATCGTTCTGCTCGCCGGTCCCGGAATCAGGGGCGACAAGCTGCTCCTGTCCCAAAATGAGGCTATCCTGCGCGCTTCGGGCGCTTCCGACGAATCGATCAGTCAATTAAACAAAGTAAACTCGATATTGTATGATATTGTGCTCACATCAACACTCAAAGGCGATGCCCTTGCGGCGGAACTCAAGTCGGCCTATATCGACGGGATACGCAATGTCACGGTACTTTCCGAAAAGGAACGCGAGTCGGCAGTGGCCGACGCGGATTCGGCGGCCGCGCAGCTCGCTTCGCCCTGGGTTGGGACTTTTTTGGCGACCGATCCCGCCGAATGGCTTGCGAAAGTGACTATTCCGGTATTGGCGATCAACGGTACCAAGGACGTCCAGGTGCCCTGGAAGGAAAATCTGGCCGCCATCGACGAAGCCCTTCCCGCCCCGCATTCTCCGTTCACGCGCATCATTCCCCTGGAAGGCCTTAACCACCTTTTCCAGACTGCGGGAACCGGTCTTCCGGACGAATACGGGTCGATAACCGAAACCTTTTCGCCCGCCGCGATCGATCTCATCGTGTCATGGATCGGCTCTCTGCCGTGAGTTTCAGGAACGCGGTCCAGAGTGCTTCTTTGTCGGAGACGTTTCTGTAGGCTGAGGTCGGAACGGGACTTGTGGAAGGAAGCCGCAGCACTTCGATGCTTCTTGCGGCGCCGGTAATACTGTCGGCGCCGCAAGGGGCGCCGGTAATACTGTCGGCGCCGCAAGGGGCGCCGGGGTACCACAGCGCGGCCTCCCCGACCCTGCCCAAAAAGCCATGCGCACGCAAATTCGCTTGGTTCCGGCTCTGGCCCCATTCCCGGCCAGGGATGGGACCAGAGCCGGAACCGGGCGGCCGCAATTCGGTCGAAAACAGGCGCAAAAAGCCTGCAGCCGAAGCACCGCCGTTCAGAGCGACGCGAACGAGGCTCGTGTGCGCCGCGACGAAAGCGGCGAGCGGATTGGGTTGCGCCGAGCGGATATCCTTGTCAAGGCTTCCTTGCCGTTCGCAGGCGGCGAACAAATCCCACACCGCAATTTTCGCCGTCTGCAGCATAAGGACGCGATCTTCATAGCGTTCGGGCGGAGCCGCAAATCCGAGGGCCTTCGCCGCCAGGAGCCAGAAATGGTTGCGCTCGTGGCCGTAATACTCGCCCTTTTCGAGGGAGCGGACCGAAGGAAAGGAACCCAGAATCAGGATGCGCGGATCGGAACCGCAGATCGGCGCCAGGCCTGAAAGCATGGTCAACGGCGACCCCCTTAATGAAATGCGGGAAAAACGCTATATTATACGCATCTTATCCCATACCGAGAGTGTAATGGAATTTTCCGAACTGAATCTTCATCCCGATATCATGCGCGGTGTCGACGCCGCCGGATATGTAACCTGCATGGCCGTCCAGGAGCAGGTTTTCGTTCATTCTTTCGCCGGCGAGGACATTTACGCCCAATCACAGACCGGCACCGGCAAGACCGCCGCCTTCCTCATTTCCATTTTCCAGAGGATGATGACCGACCCTGAAGTCCGAAACCGCAAAACCCTCATCATCACACCCACGAGGGAACTCGCCGTCCAGATCGAGGATGAAGCCCAAAGGCTCGGGAAATACCTCGACATCAAAATGGGCGCCTTTTATGGCGGTGTGAGCTATGTCCCGCAGCTCGACATGCTCCGCGACAATGTGCAGATGATCATAGGCACGCCTGGCCGCATCATCGACCTGCTCCAGCAGGGGAAGATGAAGCTGAACGAAGTCGGATTCCTCGTCGTGGACGAAGCCGACCGCATGTTCGACATGGGGTTCATCGATGACATCCGCAAGCTCATGCGGTACCTGCCTCCCGCGAGCATGCGGCAGACCTTCCTTTTCAGCGCCACCCTGGGCATGCGCATCAAGGACCTGGCCTGGGAATGGATGCGGAAGCCCAAGGAAATCACCATCGAGCCCGAACATGTGACCGTGGACCTGGTAACCCAGGAACTGTACCACGTGGGCAGCCACGAAAAGTTCAGACTTCTGCTCGGGATTCTCGACCGCGAGAAGCCTCGCAGCGCCATCATTTTCTGCAACCAGAAATTCATGGTCGAAGAAATCGCGCACCGTCTGCAGGTCAACGGAATCGAATGTGAATTCATCATGGGCGATCTGCCGCAGTCCAAACGCCAGTCCATCATCGACCGTCTGAAGGCGGGCGAGCTCAATATTCTGGTAGCCACCGACGTCGCTTCGCGGGGACTCGATGTGGAAGCGCTCGATCTGGTGCTCAACTACGATGTACCCGAAGAAGCCGAATCCTACGTCCACCGGATCGGACGTACTGCGCGCGCCGGCAAGGCGGGCAAAGCCGTCACCTTCGCCTGCGAGAAATTCGTTTTCAACCTGCCTGCGGTGGAGAAATTCATCGGCGGCAAGATACCCGTAGCGGCTTTCGATACCGCTCTGCTCCTCGACGACCACAGCACGAGGATCAACTACCGCAGGGGACAGGAGCACGACCGCAGCCGCTCGCGCGACGGCGGACAGGCCCGATCCAGGCCCGTCCGGCACGAAGCGCCGCGCAGGGAAAGTTCCAGGGAAGGCTCCTATGAACAGAGAGCCCCGTACCGGGATGCTGATTCGCGGCGTCCGGAAGACCAGGTCCGCCCCGCTCCCGTTCGTCCAACTTCCGACCGCCCCGCGGCTGTCCGTCCCGCGCCTGACCGCCCCGATGTCCGTTCAGGTACCGATCCCTACGCCATTTCAGCCGATGAACGCATGAAACGTTATCGGCAGAAATATGCGTCCGATGGTGCCGACGCTGGCGGCGGGCGGCCCCAGCAGAAGGCGGGAGTTTCCAGAGAAGCCGCCGCGCGGGATGAGCGCAGACCCGGCAATGGACCTACTCCTTCTCCGACCAGAGCTACATCGCCTGCCAAAGCCCAGAGCGCGACGAGGTCTTCGTCGCCTTCCGGAAATACCCCCGCGAAACGCCCTGTCGATCCCGCCAAAAGCATGGGTACGACCAGGAGCGCCGCTCCGCAGCAGGAAGCCGCAAAGCCCGGCTTCCTTGCACGGCTCAAGGGTCTGTTCGGCCGTTCCAAAGACTGACGCGCACATATCCGCACCGGGGTCTGACCCCGGTGCGCGCTATACGTTGAACTTGAAAAAGAGTACGTCCCCGTCGGCGACCACGTAGTCACGGCCTTCCTGGCGAAGCTTGCCGGCTGCCTTCACCGCGGCTTCGGAACCGAGCGTCATCAAATCCTCGTAATGGTAGACTTCGGCTTTGATGAAACCGCGCTCGAAGTCCGTATGGATGACGCCGGCGGCCTGCGGCGCCTTGTCGCCCGCCCGGATGGTCCAGGCGCGGCATTCGTCCTCGCCGGCCGTGAAAAAGGTCCGCAGGCCGAGCAATCGGTAGGCTGCATGGATAAGGCTCGACAGCCCCGATTCGGAAAGGCCGATATCGGCGAGAAAGGCCTTCTTTTCATCCTCACTGCCCAGGTCGGCGAGTTCGGCCTCGAATTTTCCGCATATCACCACCGCTTCCGAACCCATTTCGGCGGCTATTTTACGAACTACTTCGACATGTGCATTTCCATTTACACCGGATTCGTCCACATTGCAGACGAACAGCTCTTTTTTCATGGTGATGAGGAAGGCGCCGCGTATGGCATCGCGCTCCTCAGGCTCGAGCGGCGCCGAGCGGGCGGGTTTGCCTTCCTGGAGGAGGGGACGAACCTTGGCGAGGGCGCCGAGTTCGCGCTCCGTGTCTTTCTTGACCTGCGGATCCTGCACTTTGAGCTGTTTCTGGAGCTTTTCCACGCGACGGTCCAGTGTTTCGAGGTCGGCGAGCGCCAGCTCGGTGTGGATAACCTCGATGTCGTCGGCGGGACTGACCCGATTGGCGACATGGATGACATCGGGATCGTCGAAACAGCGTACCACGTGGGCGATCATGCCGACTTCGCGAATATGGGAGAGGAACTGGTTGCCCAGGCCCTCGCCTTTCGAGGCTCCCGCGACGAGGCCCGCGATATCGACGAATTCGACGATCGCCGGGACGCGTTTTTTCGGCTTGAACATCTCGACCAGACGGTCGAGACGCGGATCGGGCACCGCCACGATGCCGAAATTCGGGTCGATCGTGCAGAAAGGATAGTTGGCGGCTTCGGCAGGCGCGCTCGTGACGGCGGAAAAAATAGTGGACTTGCCCACGTTGGGAAGCCCTACGATGCCGCAATTGAGAGCCATGGATACCTCGCGCTTTCTTGGATCTGGACTTTACTCTATCCGGAAAAGCGCAATGCGGGCAATACTGCGTGTACGCGATATACTGCGCGATATATCGCGCGGTGGGCCAGTGCGATGGCTACCGGAATGTGTCAATGCATGGCAATTCGTTTCGCATTTCGAAACAGGAGATTCAAAAACTGATAATCTTTGCTTTACGGATCGGGAAAGACATTGTACCATCTGAGCTGTTCCCGGTATCGATTTCCATCCGACAGGAGCTGCCGACATGCGCGACTTTTCCTCCCTGTATTCCAAGAACGCAAACAGCATGAAAAAATCCGTCATACGCGAATTGCTCAAACTTACCAATCAGCCAGATATGATTTCCTTCGCGGGCGGCCTTCCGGCCCCCGAGACTTTTCCCGTCGCCGATCTCAAGGATGCGGCCGATCGGGTTTTCGACACGCAGGCGGCCAAAGCCCTCCAGTACGGTACGACAGAAGGCGATGACCGCCTCAAGGCCGAGCTCATAAAGTACGAAGCGCGCAACGGCGTCAACATAGGTCCGCAGAACCTCATAATCACTTCCGCGAGTCAGCAGGCGCTCGACATGCTTCCCAAGCTCTTCCTCGATCCGGGCGATTACGTCATCGCGGGAAGACCCACCTACATCGGCACCATCCAGGCCATCCAGTCCTACCAGGGCAAAGTGCTCGGCATTCCGTTCAGCGCCGACAACGACGGATTCGACATGGCGGAACTCGAAAAACGTTATGAGCGCGCCATCCGGCAGGGCGCCAGGGTCAAATACCTTTATGTCATCCCCGATTTCCAGAACCCCACCGGCATATGCTGGAGCCTCGAAAAACGCCAGGCCCTCCTTCAGTTCGCCTACGCGCACGACTTGCCCGTAGTGGAAGACGCCCCCTACCGCGAAGTCCGTTTTCTCGGCGAAAGTGTCCCTTCCCTCTATCAGCTCGACCAGAACGGCGAAAACCGGGGCATCGTGATCGCCCTGAAGACCTTCTCCAAGATTCTCGCGCCGGGTACGCGCCTGGGCTGGATCGTGGCGAGAGAAGACCTGATTTCAAGGTTCGTGGTGGCGAAACAGGCTATGGACCTCTGCAGCAACGTATTCGCGCAGAAATGGCTGGCGGAATATCTGTCGACCGGCAAGCTGGAATCGGTCATCAGGCGGACATGCGACCTCTACCGCACAAAGCGCAACCATATGATCGCAATGTTCGAAAAATACATGCCCAAACGCTGGGATCTGAAATGGACAGAGCCCGAAGGCGGTCTGTTCCTCTGGATTTCCCTGCCCCACTACATCGACACGGACCTGATGATCCAGAAAGCCCTCGCCAAAAAAGTGGCATATGTGATCGGTTCGGCCTTCTATTTCGATGAGCCCGAACACAACGCGATGCGCATCAATTTCTCGTATTCTTCGCTCGAGGAAATCGAGGAAGGCGTAAAGCGGCTGGCCTCGGTCATCACCGAGGAAATACAGGCCCACGAAGCCGGCCCGAGGGGACAGACCACTCCCGAAGGAGTCTGACGGCCCGACGTATCGCGGTGCTCCGGTTTCAGGAGCGAATTCCGGAGGCGGGGACGGATATCGTGAAGACAGCGCCTTCGCCGGGCTTCGAACTCGCCTCGAGGCTCCAGCCGTGTCCCCGGATGATGGAACTGGCGATATAGAGCCCTAGCCCCAGACCGTCCTGCCGTCCGTCTCCCGAACCCCGATAGTAGGGTTCGAAAATCCTCGGCAACTCTTCCGGGGCGATACCGGGGCCTTCGTCGTCGAAACGGAGGATAAGGCCTTCTCCATCGATGCGCGAGCGCAGGTGCATGCCCGCGCCGACCGGAACATACCGGAGCGCATTGGTGAAAAGGTTCTCGAAGGCGCGCTCCAAAAGGCGCGCATCGGCGGAAACGCGAAGGTCTTCCGGCAGCAGAATCGCGGAGGAAAATTGCCTTCCGGCCGCGGCGGCCTCGTCCCGGTATTCGGACGCGAGTCTGTCCAGAAAAGCTTTGAGCGGCAGATCCTCGAAACGCATGACCCACTCTCCCGTCTCCATTTTCGCGAATTCGAGGAGTTCGTCGATCCTGCCTTCGAGGATTCTTCCCTTGTCGAGGGCGGAATCGACATAGCGTTCCATGGTTTCAGGGTTGTCGGCCATGCCGTCGCCTATGGCCTCGACATAGCCGCGCATCGCGGTCAGGGGCGTACGCAGGTCATGCGAAATCGCCGCGAGGAAACGGGACCGCGCCGCCTGGTTTTCCTTGAGGCTTATGCGCATTCTGTCCATGGCCGAGGAAAGGGAGACAACTTCATCGACTCCGCGCACGGCGACCGGGCTATCCAGATCGCCTGCGCTGATCCTGGCCGCGGCATCCTCGAGACGCCGGACCGATCGGGCCAGGCGCGTCGCCGCGAGCCCTCCCGCTCCGAAGAGCAGGAGGAGAATGATCAAAGCCGCCGCCGCTCTTCCTATCCATAGTCCCTGATTTTCGGAATCGGGCGAACCGGGTTCGAAAAATGCGACAAACCTGCCTGCCTCCTTACCGTCGATGACCAGATTTTCCATGATAAAGCGGGAACGCGACCTGTCGGCGTCATGGCCGATTTCCGTGAGGTGGCCGAAATCGGCTCGTGTACCGACCTGCACGGCTGGCAGGGCCGAATACACCACGAAGCCATCCGTGTCGGCGACGACGACGGACAGCCAGTCAGGCAAGCTGTGGCCCGGTTTCGGCGACAGGCTTCCGTCCGGAAGGATTTCGAAGGCGAACTCGAGGCTGCGGCGCGTCTGGATATACCGCGCGACAGGGTTGGTGGGAGTGACGCCGTAGCCCGTAAACACGTTGAAAATGAATGCGCCGGCCAGAGGCAGGAAAATAAAACCTACAACGACAAGTTTCAGCAGGTGGCGAAGTTTCACGGTACCGCCTCCCCTGTCTCGAAGCGGTAGCCCAGGCCCGGGGAAGTGAGGATATGACGCGGCAGGGCCGTATCTTCCTCGATTTTTCTCCTTAGCCGCTGAATGTGCACCGCGACGGTGGACAGGTCCCCATATTCCTTGCCCCAGACCCTGCGGAAGAGTTCTTCGGCGGTATAGGCGATTCCCGGCTTTCCGGCGAGGAAATCCAGGAGTTCGTATTCCCTGCGGGTCAGTTGGACGGGGCTTCCGTCCTTTGTGAGCGTGCGCGAAGCCCGATCGAGGATGCAATCGCCGAAGCGTATGCGATACCCCGAATCTTCGTGCGAAGCGGACAGCAGGGCTTCGCGCCTGAGTTGAGCCGCGACGCGGGCGGCGAGAACTCTCGGTGAAAAAGGCTTCGGAATGAAATCGTCGGCCCCCAGCCCGAGGGCTTTCACCCGCTCTTCGTCCGAATCGCGCGCGGACACGATAATGACCGGAATCTGGCTGCCCGAACGGAGCCGGGAAAGAAAGGCGAGGCCGTCCATCCCGGGGAGGCTGAGATCCAGAAGTACGAGATCATAGCGCCGCGACAGAAGCAGCCGTTCCGCTTCCTCGGCGCTCGAAACCAGATCGGTTCCGATGCCGGACCGGTCGAGATACGCTTCGATGAGACCTGCGATATCTCCGTCGTCTTCCACGACGAGAACGATGTTTCTTCCCGCCACCGGAAAACCTCCCTTCCCGCACCCGCTCCGGTACGCGCCCCCTGCCGCACAGCCCGCCGCACAGCCTACCCTTCCCCCGCAAAGCGATCCAGTGGGCCGCAGGGTGGCAATCCTCGCCAACCGATGAACGGAACATGAAATAGTTCCTGCGCGTCCGCGGCTTCACGGGGAAATCCTTGCTCCTTGCAAGCCGAAATCGCTATGTTATGAGCCAGCGCATTCCTGTGCATACGATCGCGTGCGATTGCTTGCGATATGCACGGCGCGGGGATGCAGGCCAAAAGGAGAAGTGATGGGAATCATCGAAGTCAGGAATGTACGGAAAACCTACCCGCTCGGCAAAGTGGAAGTCCAGGCGGTCAAAGGCGTTTCCTTCGATATAGAAAAGGGCGATTTCATATCGATAGCGGGGCCTTCCGGATCGGGCAAGAGCACGATCCTCAATATGATCGGGCTGATCGATACGCCTACTTCGGGCGAGGTAGTGATAAACGGAAAACCCACTTCCGGTCTCGACGACAGGGAACTCACCCGATTCCGCCATGAGGTTCTCGGCTTTATCTTTCAGTCCTTCAACCTCATCCCCGTGCTCAATGTGTGGGAAAACATCGAATTTCCGCTTCTTCTGGGCAAAACGAGCGTCTCGAAGGACGAAAAGAAAGACTGGATCGACTGGCTGATCGCCGAGGTCGGACTGACCGAATGGCGCAACCACAAATCCAACGAGCTTTCGGGCGGCCAGCGTCAGCGCGTCGCCATCGCGCGCGCACTCGTCACCAAGCCGCAGATAATCCTCGCCGACGAACCCACCGCCAACCTGGACTCGGGTACCGGCGAACAGATCATCGACCTCATGAAGAAAATCAACCGCGACCTCCAGACCACCTTCATTTTTTCCACCCACGACGCAAAGATCGTGGATGTCGCCGACCACATAATCCGACTTCGGGACGGCCTCGTGACCGAAAATTACCGCCGGGGAGAGGATGTAGCCGGCACCGCCTCCGGCGCGGCTTTTTCCGCCGAACAGGTCGGGGACTGATTCGACATGCCAGTAATCATACGCATGGCGTTCAGGAACATCCTGGAACACAAATCGAAGAGTCTCATCGTAGGCGTACTGCTCGCGATGGGCGCCCTTATTCTGGTCCTGGGCAATTCCTTCATCAACGCGTCCCAAATGGGCATCAGAACGATGTTCACGGAAAGCTACACGGGCGATGTGTTCATTTCGGGAAAATCGCTCGACGGAGACGTTTCCCTTTTCGGCGTCATGTCCATGGGCGGAAGCGCCTCGACACCGACGATTCCCGAATACGAAAAAACCTATGAGCTCATCAGGAACACCCCGGGAGTCGCAAAGCTGAGTGGCATGGCCACTGGCTTCGGCATTACGGTCAAGGATCCGGACGCAACCATGGGAGACGGTCCGCAAAACATGTCGCAGCAATCGGGCGACGACGCGGAATCCGGCTCCGATGGCGCCGAAGCGATGGCCGAAACTATGGCTTCCCGTTTTCTTTTCCTTTTCGGCGTGGATGCCAAAGACTACTGGTCTCTGTTCGACACGGTCGAAATCGTGTCGGGCAGCCTGCTGGAACCCGGGCAGAGCGGACTGATCGTCAATGAAAACCAGCTCGCCAACATGTCCAAAGCCCTCAAACGCGACCTTAAGGTCGGCGATATGGTTCTCGTACAGGGGATTTCCAGCGGAGGGATGCGCCTCAGGGAAATGCCCATTCTGGGAACCTATCGGGCCAAGGGCGAAGGCGCCGCGCCGGAACAGCTCGCGTTCGCCGACATCGACTCGGTCCGGATACTCGCCGGCATGACGGTCGGAGCAAGCGAAAATATAGTTCTCGAACCGGAACAGACCGCGATGCTCTCGATCGACGATACCGATTCCCTCTTCGGGGACGAGCTTCTCGCCGCGCCAATATCGCAGGGAAGCGTCTTCGACGAAGCGGCCCTTACCGCGACGCTTGCCGACACCAGTGTGCGCGACGTGGCGAACCAGGCGGACCGAGGCGCGTGGCAGTACATCGTCGTGCGCACGGAAAAGCCTTCCGACGCACTCGCTGTGGCAAAAAGCCTGAACGAAACATTCGCGCGGGAAGGTATCGACGCGGTCGCGGGAGACTGGCAGAAAGCGGCCGGTCCCTACGGACAGTCGGTCGACGTGGTACGCATCGTGTTCCTGGTCGCCGTAATCATCCTCATCATAGTCGCGATCATCATCATCATGAACACTTTCGTGATTTCTGTCATAGAGCGGACGGGCGAGATCGGCACCATGCGCGCGATGGGAGCGGGCCGGGGCTTCGTCAGGCGCATGTTCGCCGTCGAAACGGGAGTGCTGTCCCTCGTGTTCTCGACGCTGGGAGCTTCGCTCGGCGCGATAATCGCGGCGATTCTGCGAGCTTCGCACATCGAGGCGGGCAATCCTTTCTTCGAGATTCTCTTCGGAGGCAAGTACCTGAATCTCGTCGTGACTCCGGGCAACTTCGCGGGCGCGGTGCTCGCGATGGTCGTAGTAGGCTTCCTGGCCCATTTGTATCCGGTGTCCGTCGCGCTGAAAATCCAGCCCGTGCGGGCCATGCAGTCGGAATGAGGAGCGCAGCGATGAATCTTGTAATTCCGCGTATTGCGGCACGTAATCTCACGCGGCAGAAAAAGCGCTCCGTGTTTCTCGGAATCGCCATAGCCTTCAGTATCATGATCGTCACCGTCATCAACGGTTTTTCCGGGGCATTTATACGCAATGTATCCGAAAATTTCGCCTATCTCATGGCGGGCCATGTGTTCGTGCAGGGCAGCGAAAAGACCGAGTCCGGCAAACAGCTTTCGGTCATACGCGACGATGCGGCGATCAGCGCCGCCCTCGAAGCGTCGGGCATTTCGTCCATGCGCGTCACCAGAACCAGCGAAGCGTCGGCTACCCTCATATTCGAAGGCAAAAGCACGAGGCAGACTCTTACGGGTCTGGACATAGCAGGCTCGCCCTTTCTGGGGGAAAGACTGGCCCTGGTTTCCGGCACCTGGCAGGCGACGACAAAGCGCGACGCGCTGATCCTTTCCGAAAAGGTCGCCAAGAAGCTCAATGTCCAGCCGGGCGACCGCCTTCTGGCCGAATTCAAGACTGTCACCGGCCAAAATAACGTAGTCGATTTCACCCTGGCGGCCATCAGCGCCGATACGGGCATCGTCGGCTCGGTTATGGCCTATGCCAACATTTCCTACCTGAACGAAGGTCTGGGACTCAAGGATGGCGAGTACATGTCCCTGGGCATCATGCTCGACAACCTTAAAGAAGCGCCCGCCGCGGCCGACGCCCTGTACGCGTCCATGCGCGAATCGGGCCTCAACCTCTTCGACCGCGACACGGAGAAGGCCCAAAGCGGCGTCTCCACGCCTTTCCAGGAGATGCTGAAAAGCCAGAAGAGCGAGACCTGGGAGGGAGTGCGTTACAGCGTCCTGACCATAGACGACATCATGGCCCAGGCCAGGCAGATAGTGGTGGCGCTCGATTCGGTCAGCCTCATAATCCTGCTCGTGCTGTTCGCGATCGTGATGGTCGGCATAAGCAATACTTTCCGCATGGTCATGTACGAAAGGATCAGGGAGATCGGAACCATGCGCGCCATGGGGGTTCAGCGCAGCGAAATCCGTTCCCTCTTCCTGTACGAGGCGCTGTTCCTGGCTCTTGCGGGAGCGGTCGCGGGAATCCTGGCCGCGCTCGTCGCCATGGGTATCGCGTCGATTCATGATTTCGGCATGAATTCGCCCGCTTTCCTGATCATGAAAAACGGACATCTGTCCTTCTATCTGCCGCCGCTTCGGGCTATCGGGAATATCCTGATAATTGTCGTACTGACAATAGTCGCGGCTTTCTTCCCCGCACGCGCGGCCGCCAAGATGCAGCCCGCCGAAGCCTTGAGAACACAGAAATGAGGAGATCAACAATGTTTTCGATCATATCCGGCATAACCGGCATGCCCGGCATGGCTGGCGCCAAAAGGCGAACCCGGAAACCGTTTGCCGGGGCTTCCGTCGCCATCCTTCCCCTGCTTGTTTCCCTGATCCTGGCCGGAGCGGCAGTGCTGCCGGTCGCAGCCCAGGACAAGAGCGTACCCGCATTGAGCGCTACCGATGCCGCCAGGGCCACCGCCATTCTGAAAGAGCTGGATTCGCTCGACGATTTTTCGGGCAAGGACTACTCCGCGCTCTATACGATCGTATCCGAAAAGCCCGGCGAAAAGCAGAACGTCAGCCAGGCGCGCGTGTACCGGCGCGATACAAAGGACCAGTTCGTCATCCTCGTGATGCTCCCCGAAGTCAACAAAGGCCAGGGCTACCTCAGAGAGGACAATAATGTCTGGTTCTACGATCCCACGTCCCGGAAGTTTTCGTTTTCTTCGATCAAGGAAAACCTGCAGAACTCCGAGGCCAAGAACGCGGACTTTACGCAGACCAGCCTTCTCGACGATTACACGATCGAAGCCATCGGCGAAGGGACGGTCGGCAAGTACCCCGTCTGGATACTCGACCTGAAAGCAAAGAACAACGAAGTCCCCTACGAGCGGACGCGGCTCTATGTCCGGAAGGACCGGACCATGCTTCTCAAGCAGGAGGACTTTTCCGTTTCGGGACGTCTCATGCGCACCACTTTAATGCCCAAGTACGCCGAATTGGCCGGAAAACTCCTGCCTGCGCAAATCCTCATCGTGGACGAGGTCAACAAGGGTGAAAAAAGCCAGATAACCATGGCCGAACAATCGGTCGCCTCGCTGCCCGACAAGGTTTTCACCAAGGCCTTTCTCGAGCAGGTGAACCGCTGAAGCGCAAGGGGAATTCCATGAAACGCCACGCATTCGCCTTTATTTTCTTCGCGGCGCTTTTCGCCGCGGCGATGATCCCGGCCGCTGTCGCACAGGAATCGGGCGATCCCTCAGCCGAAATCGACCTGGATGCGCTTTTCTCCGACGACATGGTGAGTGTCGCGCCGTCCGATGCTTCGGGCATCGACCCCGTCAAAGCGGCGCTGGTGTCGGAATCGGTGCGGATCGGGGGCTCATTCTCCGGTTCCGCGGGGATTTCAGGCACCTGGAATGATCCCTGGAACGGGGGATTCAGCTTCTCGGACGCCGACTCCCACTCTGTCTACGCCAAGCCGGCCGCCACTCTTTTCTTCGATGCGAGACCCGCCGAGGATTTCAGGGCTTACGGCTCGGCAAAATTGGCCTGGCCATTTTCGGCAACTACGACGACCGACAACATCGCCGTGCCCAATATCAAAATATTCGAGCTTTTCACCGATTTTTCCGCGGGCGACAAAGTTTTCTTCCGCTTCGGGAAAAGCACCGTAAAATGGGGTGTAGGCTATTTCTGGAGCCCCGCCGACGTCATCAACGTCGAGTCCATATCGGTGCTTTCTCCCGACTCGCAGCGCGAAGGGCCGGTGAGTTTCCGCGTCCATGTGCCCGTGCTTGGTACACAGACAAACTTCTACATGTATACAATTATTGACGAAGTCGATCCGGATTTCGCGACGACGGCGCTGGCGGCCAAGGCCGAGTTCCTCGTCGGCTCATTCGAAATCGGCCTCGGTGCCTGGTACCGCTACGACACCGCGGAAAAAGCGATGGCGACCCTCTCCGGCTCCATCGGCCAGGTTTCTCTGTTCGGCGAGCTGGCTGCGTCGCGGGGGAGCGCCAAGACTTTCGTGACTTCGATAACCGCCGGCCTGCCGCCTGTGGTGAACTACTCCAGTACGGCCGCCAACCGCAACGACTATTTCGTTTCCGGCACCGCAGGCTTCATGTGGACCGATTCCGACCTGAACCTGACCGCAGTAGGTCAGTATTACTACAATGGCGAAGGTTACGCCGACGCGGACAGGGAAGCGAGGATAGCGGAAGCCAGGGTAGCACAGACGGCCTTGGCCTCAACGCCTTTTGCAGCGGGTTTCGATGCCGCCCTCAAGGGCATCATCTACGGCTCAGGCCGCCACTATGCGGCGTTCAGTCTCTCCAAGAACGAACTTTTCGTGGAGGATCTTTCCGCATCGGTGTTCGTGATCGCCAACCTGTCCGACGGCTCCGGCTTCGTAAAACCGACACTGACATGGAAACCAGTCGACAGGATCAGCCTTTCCGCCGGCCCGACCTTCGCTTTCGGATCGGGCGATTCGGAATATGTCATCCTGAACGACGGGCCGGCCATGACGCTGTCGCTCTCCGCTTCGATCGGTTCCGGTTCCTTCTAGCGCCAAACCGTGCTATATTCCGGTTTAGCGGGCGGCCCGGACGCACGCTTCACCATCGTCGAAGCGTGCGTTCATGGTCGCCACGGCCTCCACCTCCTCGTCAAAAGGAAGCAGCCATGAAGCTCCACCCGATCACCGACAGGATCTTTGCCCTGCATGCCGACATCCGCAGCGACGATCTTTTTGAAGGAATCTGGCCTATTCCCTATGGTGTATCACTCAATTCCTACCTGGTGCGCGGCGAGAAAATCGCCCTGATCGATCTCGTACGCGACTGGGTCGGCGCTCCCGGCGAGTTGGCCGGCCAGCTCGCTTCGATCGGCCTCGGCCTGGACGATATCGATTATCTCGTCCTCAACCATCTCGAACCCGACCATACGGGATGGCTGCGCGAGTTCAAGGAAATCAATCCGGACGCGCAGATCATCGCAACCGCCAAAGGCCTGGACCTCGTGCGCAGTTTCTACCATTGGGATGAAAACATGCGCGCGGTAAAAACGGGCGACAGGCTCGATCTGGGCGAAGGCATGTCCCTGGACTTCATCGAAACGCCCAATGTCCATTGGCCCGAGACCATGATGACTTGGGCGGCCGACGGCGGCGTCCTCTTTTCCTGCGATGCCTTCGGAAGCTTCGGAGCGCTGGGAGACCGGGTGTTCGACGACGAATATTCGGCCGAAGAGCACGTATTTTTCGAAAGCGAATCGCTCCGCTACTACTCGAACATAGTGTCGAGCTTCGGCCTCTTCGTAAAACGCGCGATCGAGAAAGTTTCGCCGCTCGATTTGAAAGTCGTGGCGCCCAGCCACGGTCTTATATGGCGCAAAGACCCGCAGATCATCATCGACCGTTATGCCGGATATGCCGACTATCTCGAAGGCCCGCGCGAGAAGGAAGTCTCCATAGTCTGGGGTTCGATGTACGGCAACACCGAAAAAGGTCTCAAGGCCGTCATCGACGGTATCGAGGCGGAGGGGATTCCCTACTCCATCCACCGCGTCCCCAACGAGGACGTGTCGTGGGTTCTCGCCGACGCCTACAAGAGCGAAGGCATCGTGATCGCCATGCCGACCTACGAATACCGCATGTTCCCGCCCATGGCATATGTGCTCGATATATTTGACCGCAAGCACGTCTGGGGCCGAAAAGCCCTGCGCATCGGAAGCTTCGGCTGGGTGGGCGGCGCCAGGAAGGAATACGAGAACAAAATCGCGCCGTTAAAATGGGACTGCCTCGAGCCGGTCGAATGGCCGGGCGCCCCCACGGAGGACACGCTGGAAGCCCTGTACGAAGCCGGAAGGGAACTTGCCCGCAAGGTCAAGGAGATCTGAAAGCCGTACCGGGTAGTGCCGGGTAGCGCCGGGCTGGTGAGCCAATTTCAAAAGTCGGTTACTTTTGAAATTGGCTCGCATTTGCTCTGGTTTCTACGAAACCGTACGCAAATGCCGCAAATTCTGGTAGCTTTTTCAAAAGTTTTCCGACTTTTGAAAAAGCCTCAGTTGTCAGGATATCGCCTGGATATGAAAATGGCCGCCCCATCGGGCGGCCATTTTTGTCGGCCGTTTGCCCTATAGCCGGTTTCAGTCGCCGCGCTTCTTGCCGCCGACCTTGTTCGCCGCCAGGATGAGCACGAAAAAGAGGCCCAAAGTCGCGAACACGCCTATGAGACCGAAAATCGACACGCCGATAGCCTGTGCCGTCGTACCGGAATATTTCAGGGTTTCGATGATTGAATCCATACTGTCTCTCCCTCCGTCTTCAGCGGGCGATGAGCGGCACAAAGGCCAGTATCATGCCGCCTGCTATGATGGAACCGATCTGGCCCGATACGTTCGCGCTGATCGCCTGCATCAGGATTATGTTTCCCTTTTCTTCATCGTTGGCCATCTTCTGGATGACCCGGGCGGACATCGGGAAGGCCGAAATGCCACAGGCGCCGATCATTGGATTGATCTTCTTGTCTTTGGGCAGGAAAAGGTTGATGAACTTGGCGAAGAGCACGCCGCCCACCGTGTCGAACACGAAGGCGACAAGGCCCATGACAAGGATGAGGAGAGTCTGCACGTTGAGGAACTTGTCGGCCCTCATGCTCGATCCGATCGTAATGCCGAGAAGGAGTGTGACAAGGTACGCCAGCTCGTTCTGGGCGGTCTTGGACAGGCGTTCGAGAACGCCGGATTCCCGGATCAGATTGCCGAACATCAGGGAACCGATGAGCGGCACCGAAATGGGCGCCACGAAACCGGCGATCATGGTGACGACGATGGGGAAGCATATCTTGAGCCACTTGGGAACGTTCGCTTCGTGGTAGACCATGTGGATACGGCGCTCTTCCTTGGTGGTCAGAGCCTTGATGACGGGCGGCTGGATGAGGGGAACCATCGACATGTACGAATATGCCGCCACCGATATGGGTCCGATAAAGTCCTTGGCGAATTTGTTGGCGACATAGATCGCCGTCGGCCCGTCCGCGGCGCCGATGATGCCGATGCTCGCCGCGGTCTTGAGGTCGAAGCCGAGCAGCGTCGCGATGATCATCGTGGCGAAAATGCCGAACTGTGCGGCCGCGCCGAAGAAGATCATGTAGGGGCTCTTGAAAAGCGGTCCGAAATCGATCATCGCGCCTACGGCGATGAAGATCAGGATCGGAAAGAGCTCGTTGGCGATGCCGCCGTCGTACAGGATCTTGAGGAAACCGGCGGTTCCTTCATGTTCCCAGACCACGGAAAGCGGAAGGTTGACGAGAATCGCTCCGAATCCGATGGGGAGAAGAAGCATCGGCTCGTATTCTTTCTTGATCGCGAGCCAGATCAGCGCGGCGCCGACGGCGTACATGACGCACATCTGCCACGTGATCGAGGTAAATCCGATAAATACGTCCTGCATTGGAAAGACTCCAAGTGGAATAATGATGATAAGCGATTAATTTTTACCGTTTTCCCTGTCAGTTAGACAAGTACGCGTCTCGCCCCCTCCGCTGGAATTTTTCCCGGAAAGTTGCTATCTTCCCCCCGATGAACAGCGATATCACCGTAGCCGTCGGCCTTTCAGGCGGCGTGGACTCAGCCCTCGCCGCCGCCGTCCTCAAAGAGGCCGGATACCGGGTATTCGGTCTCACCATGAAGATCTGGCGCGGCGCATACCGTGTCCAGGAAGGCCTCAAGCACGCATGTTACGGTCCCGGCGAGGAAGAGGACATCGCCGCCTGCGAGCGCCTTTGCGCTTCCCTCGGCATGGACTACAAGGTCGTCGACCTCTCGGAGGAATACGAAACCTGCGTGCTCGAATATTTCCGGTCAGAATACAGGCGGGGACGGACGCCCAACCCCTGTGTCGTCTGCAACCGGGAGATGAAATTCGGTTTCCTGGCCGACAGGGCACGCGCGGCCGGCTTCAATTTCGACTTTTTCGCCACAGGCCACTACGCCCGCAAAGCTGTAGTGGACGGCGTCAATTTTCTCCGCACCGCTTCCGACGTATCCAAAGACCAGACCTACTTTCTGTACGGACTGGATTCGGAACGACTGTCGCAGGTTCTCTTCCCGCTGGGCGACATGTCGAAAGCGGAAGTCCGCAGACGTGCCAAAGCGATCGGGCTCGAGGTGGCCGACAAGCCCGAAAGCCAGGATTTTGTCGCAGGCGGCGATTACAGCCCGCTTTTCGCCGACAAAACTCCCGAGCCGGGAGACATAGTCGACACGGAGGGCAAAGTCCTGGGGCGCCATCGGGGCCTGCCCTACTACACGATCGGCCAGCGCAAGGGCATCGGCTTGAGCATCGACTCGCATGCCCTGTATGTGCTGCGCCTGGATGCGGAAAAGAACCGTGTGGTGGTCGGTCCCGGCGAAGGCCTCTTTGCCGAGGGGCTGGAATCGGACGATTTTCGCTTCCAGAATCCCGCCATGGCATCCTCTCGACTTGAGGGTGTAATAAAAATCAGACAAAACCATCGCCCCATCCCCTGCGGCGCCGAAATTTTGCCGACCGGGGGAGCGAAAATCGTTTTTGAGACACCCCAGCGAGCGGTGGCTCCAGGCCAGTCGGCCGTTCTGTATTCGGCCGACGGACTTGTGCTGGGCGGCGGAGTAATAGACAGAGTAATCGACAGGGTCGGCGCGAACTGAAAACCGCGGCGATCGCCCTCCTGTAGCGGGCGATCGCCGCTCGATTGACCCGAAGGTCCTGCGCGACTATATTTGTTTCTGTCACGAAACGGGGGTGCACCGGCTTCGACCCGTGCGGTCCGTGTCGTGCGTTGCAGGTGGAGGCGCCGGCTCCTAACATTCGGCAAACTTTTACGTGCCAACAACAACGGCACTCTCGCTCTTGCTGCGTAAGTAGCGGAACGACGGATGGCCCGATGCGCTGCTCCGAGCGTCGGAACCGTCTGTAACCCGATCGGGGCTTGCCGCGCGCGGTGTCCGGGACGCGTGCGGGACACATACCGGAATACGGAAGGGAAGGCGCGCCGCCCCGCTACCCCCTATCCCGACAACCCGAAAGGACGGACAAACCTGTAGAAGCGTGCGGCACGCGCTCGGGGACGCGGGTTCAACTCCCGCCACCTCCAGTCGTTGCGAGAGGGAACCCGCCCTCCGGACAAGTCCGGGGCGGGTTTTCTTTTTCGCGCTTCGATTCGCGCGACTGACGCGGCATGAAGGAGCGGGCAATGAAAGCGGTCTGCGTATATTGCGGCTCGGCCCCGGGATCGAAACCTCTCTATGCCGAAGCCGCACGGGCCATGGGACGGGAGCTCGCTTCGCGCGGCCTCACTCTGGTCTATGGCGGCGGCAATGTGGGCACCATGGGCGCTCTGGCCCAGGCGGCCATGGAGTCGGGGGCGAAGACGATCGGCATCATCCCCAGGCGCCTGAACGAAGCGGTCGCTCACCTCGAGCTTTCCGAACTCATCGTCGTCGAAGACATGCACGAACGCAAAGCCGCCATGCAGGAAAAAGCCGACGCTTTTATCGCCATGCCCGGCGGCATCGGTACTTTCGAGGAATTCTTCGAAATATGGACATGGCGTTTCCTGGGATATCACGCCAAGCCGGTCGGACTTCTGAATACCGGCGGCTTTTACGATTCACTGCTGTCCTTCCTGGCGCAGGTTCGCGACGAAGGATTCCTGAAACCGGAAATCCTGGCCGACCTTGTTGTCGAATCATCGCCCGGAGCGCTTCTGGACGCCCTGGCCGCGGCGCGCGCCGCCCCGGAACTCAAAAGTTTCGAAAGGACCGCGATGTGAAAGGCGGACGCGGCGTCGCATTTCTATATGAGGACGCGGACATCCTTGTCGTCGACAAGCCGTCCGGACTTCCCGTAATAGCGCCGGACGGATCCCGCGCGATGTCGTTGTACGACATTGTCACCGACAGGATACGGCAGAAAAACCCCAAGGGAAGGGCTGCGGTCGTGCACCGCCTCGACAGGGACAGCTCGGGCGTCATGGTGTTCGCACGGCACGCGATAGCCAAGAAGGCGCTGATGCAGCACTGGAACGATGCCGTGCTCCTTCGCCGCTATACGGCGCTGGCCGAAGGGACGGCGGAAGCCGATTCGGGCGTTTTCGATTCCTGGCTCAAGGAAATGCCTTCGGGCAGCGTGCATGAAGTCCGCCCCGGCGAACCTGGAGCCCTGCGGGCGGTCACCAGATGGCGGCTCGTCGGCGAAGGTAAAGGCTATTCACTGCTCGAACTCGATCTCGAAACCGGCCGCAAGCACCAGATCCGCGCCCAGCTCGCCGCGGCGGGCGCCCCCATCGCGGGCGATGCGCGCTACGGCGCCTCCACCGATCCCCTGGGAAGGCTTTGCCTGCATGCGACGATCATCGAATTGCGCCACCCGCGTTCGGGCGAAATCATGCGGTTCGAGAGCCCGCCGCCCGAAAGTTTCGCAA
>Ga0209340_1000975_pt1 | contig 23886 bp, 17 predicted proteins | sample EPASupsiteSAE323_FD_187266 | JGI IMG/M metagenome (GOLD analysis project Ga0209340, IMG submission 187266) | Bioremediated contaminated groundwater from EPA Superfund site, New Mexico - Sample SAE3-23 (SPAdes) (version 2) | ecosystem: Environmental > Aquatic > Deep subsurface > Groundwater >... | reverse complement strand
AGAAAGGTTACAGGAAGAAGCGATGACATGCTCATAATAAGAGGTGTAAATGTGTTCCCATCGCAGATAGAGAGTGTGCTTCTCAAAGTAGGTGAAACTGCTCCTCATTACCTTTTGATAGTAGACAGGGATGATAATCTGGATATGCTTGAGATATGGGTGGAAATGTCTAAAAATATGTTTTCAGATGAGGTTAATAAACTTCAAGACCTTGAAAAGAGAATCACAAAAGAAGTAGAGAGTACATTAGGCATTTGTGTAAAGGTCAAACTTGTAGAACCCAAGACTATTGAAAGAAGTGAAGGTAAGGCAAAAAGGGTTATCGACAAGCGAAAAATTTGAGTCTGAAAAAAATTAGATTTGCCTATGCGATTTCTCCACATAGGCAAATCTATATTTTATAACAGCTTAGAGTTTTTAAGCATTTATCGTTATCTCATTAAATAGTTCTTTTGGATCTTTCAGTTAGCATTCTTGCCTCGTCAAAAAGATGTGACTGTTCTTCAATAAATTTTGTGCTTATATTAACATTTCTAAATGCATTACTTCCAATGATAGCCCAGAGATACAAAATATTAGTCTTTGGGCCTACAATTATATACTCACCTAAAGCCCGACGCATTCTTGAGATTGCTTCTTCCCTATCCTTTCCCCATGATATAAGTTTGGAAAGCATTGAATCATAATACATACTAATCTCATAGCCTGAACGAATACCCGAGTCAACCCGAACTCCAAATCCTCCAGGACAGTAATACTCTGATACTCTACCAGGGGATGGCATGAAATTATTCAAGGGGTCTTCAGCATAAATACGGCATTCAATGGCATGGCCATTAAATCTAATATCGTTTTGTTTGAATTCAAGCGGTTCTCCAGCAGCTATCTTAATCTGAGATTTTACTATATCAATTCCTGTAATCATCTCAGTTATAGTGTGCTCAACCTGAATACGTGTGTTCATTTCTAAAAAAAAGAATTCACCATTTTCATAAATAAATTCGACAGTTCCAGCAGATTGGTAGTTTACTGCTTTTGCTATCGTAGTAGCTACTTCTCCCATACTTTTTCGGATGTCTGGAGTAATAACAGATGAAGGTGTTTCTTCCACTATCTTCTGGTGTCTTCTCTGAATAGAGCATTCTCTTTCACCCAGGTGTACAATATTTCCGTATTTATCGCCCAATACCTGAACTTCAATGTGACGAGGTCTTTTTAAATATTTCTCAATAAAAACCGATCCATCTCCAAATACTGATTCAGCATGAGTCTGTACGTTTTTAAGTACTTGTTCCAGCTCTTGAGGATCGTGTGCAACTTTCATGCCCATTCCACCTCCTCCAGCAGCAGCTTTGATTAATACGGGATAACCAATTTTCTCTGCAATCCCATTGGCTTCTGAAAACTCTGATATTGCTCCCCGGCTTCCAGGAACAATAGGTATTCCGAGTGATAACATCAGTTTTCTAGCTGCAATCTTATCCCCCATCATATTTATAACCTTACTGGTAGGCCCAATAAAAGTAATTCCAGCTTTCTCAACTGCTTGGGCAAATTTCTCTCTTTCAGAAAGAAAGCCATATCCTGGATGAATAGCGTCAACGCCTGTATCAACAGCAATTTTGATAATCTTTTCTATATTCATATAGGTGTCAATAGATCTATCACCATTTAACGAATACGCATAATCAGCGTTTAACGCATGCAAACTATTACGGTCACCATCAGAATACACAGCTACCGAAGTAATATCCATTTCTTTTAACGCTCTGATAATGCGAACTGCTATCTCTGCTCTGTTTGCGACCAATACTTTTTTAAACATAAATTACTCTGCCTTTCTATTTATATTATGTTTACAGAATATACAGCGTTACTTTTAAATCTGTTTTTCGTGATTTTTAAGACGTAAAAGATTAATATTCTTTTACAAAATAAAAAAATATAATTCGTATGAGATGTTTGCTTTTATAAAAAAAAGGTAGGTTTCGAATTGATAAAAAGCATAAAATCACAACCATTCAGAATTGCTTAATACTACCAAGAATAGAGTAATAGGTTCACGATTCTGGGGCTATTCTTACTTCAAGTTATATCTAGTGGTTCAACAAGTTGTAATAAAAGCTCATAAATCTTAGGGGCTTCTTTTTGTATATTGAGTGGTTCAATCTTTTTATTAGTAAGTGCATGAACTGTATTCCCAATTGCTAGAACCTTTCCATTTTTTTTATTTAGCACCTTATATTGAAATTTTATCTTTACACAAGATAAATATATTATGCTTGTAATCAGATTAATCTCGTCCCCGAACTTTGCTGGAATTATATACTTACATTTCATTTCTGATAGAGGCAGAAAGAATCCTAGAAAAAAAATTTTTGAATTTGGGATACCTGCTTTATTTAAATAATCTTTTCTTCCTTTTTCAAACCATTTTGGATAATTGGAATGATGTACAATACCCATATGATCTATTTCAGTATTCTTAACAGAAAAGCTAGTATTTGTAATCATTTTACTCTCCTAAACTCTAAATAGATTTTTTTATAATCGCGATGCATCCCAGTGTATCTACGCAATGTATATAAATTAGGGATTTTTCTGCGATACCTGCTCTATCAGCATATGATTTTATTTAATAAAGCTTGATAATTTAATCAAAAAAAAGTTTATTGTAGTAAGCCTTTATAATTCACAATGGCAAAAGTCATAAATATTTAAAGAATATTTCACACATTTTACAAATTTGCATATTTTATCTTGTAAACAAAACATTATGTAAAATATATGGAGTAATTTATTTATCTAGATGATATTCATTAATTTTTCATCTTATTTAAAGGAGAGTTTAACATGACTATTAAAAAAAAATTGAATCAATTAGAAGAATTGCTGGATATTGATAAAGATACTCTGGATGAAAATGCTGAGCTGAATCAAATCAACGAATGGGACTCGATGGCTGTTATAAGCATAATTGCAATGTTCGATGACAGTTTTGGGAAAGTCATTACACCTGAAGAAGTCAAAGGTTTTAGAACTATAAAAGATATTATTGATGAAATGGAATGAGGTGGTGTTAATTGGCAACAGGAGTATTGAATAATGTGGAGATTAAAGGAATAGCATGTGCTGTACCAGACCATATAGTAAGCAATGATGAGTATAATGAGGTATTTGGCACCGAAAGCGTTGAAAAATTTATCAAAATGACAGGTGTAAAAACAAGGCATGTTGCGTTGGAACAACAATGTGCATCAGATTTATGCTATGTTGCGGCAAAAAAACTTCTCGAAAAATTAAATTGGGAGCCCAATTCTATAGATGCTTTGATATTTATCACTCAAACACCAGATTATGCTGTACCTGCAACGGCGTGTGTCTTACACCATAGGCTAGGTCTTAGTGATGGGTGTATAGCCTTTGATGTAAATCTTGGATGCTCAGCTTATGTGTATGGCATATGGTTGGCTGCTACTATGATTTCAACGCAGGACTTAAACAGAGTACTGTTGCTTGTTGGAGATACCAGTAATTTTGGAATCAATCAGAATGATAGTTCTACGGCCATGATATTTGGTGATGGAGGGGCAGCTACCGCATTAGAAAAAACAAAAGGGAAAGATATAAAATACTTTTTAAATACCAAAGGAAGTGGTTTTAAAAATATCATTGTTCCTGCAGGTCATGCAAGAAGCAGAAGTAACATGGAAACATCAGCGTCAGATTATGAATTATCTATGAATGGGGCTGAAATTTTTACTTTTACTATCTCTGATGTTCCAAAAGCTATAAATGCCTTTATGTCACAATACAATATTAATAATGATGTGGATATGTATGTTTTTCACCAAGCAAATCTCTTCATTCTTAAACATTTATCAAAAAAGCTAGGCATACCTATGGAAAAGGTTCCTATATCTATTGACAGATACGGAAACACAAGTGGTGAGTCAATTCCGTTAACTCTGGTGGATGCATTGGGTAATGAGCAATCGAATGAAACATTAAAGTTATTACTATGCGGCTTTGGTGTAGGATTATCGTGGGGAGGTATTTACCTTGAATTGGACAAATCTGTTTGTCTTCCTATGATATATACTAATGATTATTTTGGGGGGGATAATGATTAATGGTAAATCCAATGGACCTTAGCGGTAAAAATATTATGGTAACTGGTGCCTCAGCCGGTATCGGAAAAGGAATTGCCATTTTTTTAAGTAAATTAGGTGCAAATATTATTATGGTTGCTAGAAACGAAGAAAGGCTTAAGGAAACATACAATGAGCTTGAACCCGGCAACCATTTTTATTATTCATTGGACTTAAACGATTTGGACGAAATCGAAAACATGATTAGTAATGTTTGTAGTGATGGTTTAAGGCTTAATGGATTGGTACATTCAGCCGGTATTTCAAAAACAGTTCCACTACAATATTTAAAAATAAATGATTTAAGAAATATTATGACTGTAAACTTTTATTCCTTTGTGGAATTGGTGAAACATTTCTCAAAAAGAAAATATAACGACAAAGGTGGCAGTATAGTTGCTATATCATCTATTTCAAGCAGGGTTGGGGCTAGGGGGTTGGCTGCGTACTCTGCAAGTAAAGGTGCATTGGATAGCGCAATTAGATCAATGGCATTAGAGCTTGCTGCAAAGAACATAAGAATAAATTCTGTTGCACCAGGTATGATAGCCACCGAAATATATAATGGTTTAAAAGAGCTTGTTAATAATAAAGATTTCGAAACCGAACTTCAAAAAAGACAGATTATGGGGGTTGGAAAGCCGAAGGATATTGCTAATGCTGCTGCGTTCTTACTAAGTGATGCATCCCAATTTATTACAGGAACGTCCATAGTAGTTGATGGTGGATATTTAGCACACTAAACTTATATAGAATAAAGAATAATTAAAGCATGGAGCTGATCCATGCTTTATTACTTCCTGTGCTTTTTACTGTTATTTACAACCTTTTATAAGTTCTTCTCTAATGTTATTAAGAAGCTTCTCTACATCTTCTCTGAGGACAGAAGCTTTGTAATAACCAGCTGATAATGTCAAAACACCATTATAAGTGCTAGGCATTAGCAAAAATCCGGGTGAACGTACAACAGGAGGAACAATGTATGCATCAATTACAACATTGTCGCCAAATTTTATTAATTCTTTTGAGATAAAGCCCAGATTAGATAATACTGGGGCACACTTATCACAGCAATAGGTAGGCCATAGTGATATCATTTTATAGTAAGCTAAGGTTTCGCTCCAGGGCAAATTTTCTATACGTTCTAATCCAATAGCACTTTGTAAACCTGCATGTTTTTTTTTCAGCTCTTTCATAATAGTGACTACCTTATAGAAGGTTTCGCTAAAGGACTCATTAGGTTTCATTAAAATACTTGTGGGCTCCGAACCTGACAAATTGCGTATTTCTTCGGTCTTGTGATCTGGAAGGTATCGGCGTAAATCAATTGTTACAAGGATTTCCATGGGTTCATTATATACAGGTCGCCCCATTGTAAGCATTGCTCTATAATATGCTGTAAGAATTAAATCATTGATCGTAGCACCTCTGGCCTTTACATAATTCTTCATTTTATTTATTTGTCCGTTAGGAAGCCTGCATACTGCAATATGGAATATATCTGTTTGAACCTGTTTCCATGGAAATAACCATGTAGCCCTTGTGATTTCTGACCCAGGAATCCAAGCTGCTTCTGGATTTGTGATACCTAATTCAGTAAATAATCTGTCTTGGTCCTTCCTGCTGCGAGTACCAGGTTTTGGTACAAAATTAACATCTTCATGGCAAAGCTTGGTATAAATATCCGAAAGAAGCTTAATATACTCTTTTGTACCGGTTCCATCACAGCACGCATGGTTAATTTTTATACATAGAGTATCATCTTGAGCTGAGCGAATCAGTTTTACTTTAACCATGGGGTCCTTATCCATGTCTAAAGGATTTTCTAAAAACTGCTGAACTGCTTCATCCATGTTATCAGTTTTCTCGAATGAGCAAAATTTGATTTTATCAATATTATCCAAGCGTTTCCAATAAGGTGGATCAGTCTCAATAAATCTGCAGCCTAAAACGGGTTCTGCATCAACAGATAATCTTACAGCTTTTGACAATATGTCGAAGTCTAATCTTCCGTCAAGTTTCATAACAGCTTGAAGATGAAAGTTCGCTATCCCATACCGAGCAACATAATTATATATATCATGACCATTAGCAGGTAGATTACCTGGTTTATTAGCTGGATTGTTTAAATTTGTTTTTTGCTTATTAATAGATCCTTCAAATGTTTTATAAGCATCTTTATAGTCGGGTAAATAATTATTGTATATCTTGTTTAAGAAATCTAAATTAGGTTTTGAAAATACGGATATAAAAGGATTATTATTAATAATAGTTTCCTCTAATTTATCTTCATAATAGATTTTAGTATCGCCAAATTCAAACTTAATCTTCATATTTATTTTCTCCATATAAATTAGGTTTTATAAATATTTAACGTCTTATGACGTTTGAAAAAGCATAATTCTTAAATTATCATGATCTTATGCTCTGTAGCATTATATTATGGAAGTATGAATACAAGTGTTACATTAGCTGCTATAAAAACACCGTAAGGACTACATTTCGTTTCTCCTTATGGGAGAAAGATAGAATGAGGATAGATAAGTCATGGATTAAACTGTTTTAAACGTTTATTAATAATATCCATTAACCACTTTTCATCTCCATGTACCTTATCCTTAAGCTTAGCAGCAGCTACGGGAAGCATCCATGCATCAATATCCTCAAATTTGGCTTTAGATAGTCTCATATATTCATTCAAATAGGTCCAGTATATTAACCATTTGGCATACTGGAAAAAACTTGAAATGACATCGGGGATTCTGATAGGGCTAGAAGGAGAACTCATCATCATACATGTCCTGGCAACATCTCCTAATGGGTTTCCCTGATATGCGCTGGACCAATCAATAGCAACTAATTTCTTATTTGAAATAATAACATTGTTAAAATGAAGATCGCCATGACAGATACTTTTACCATTTGGTAAACTGTCTACATAATCTATTATTTTATTTCTAGTCTCACCATCTAATTTAGAGGATCTATTAATTGTAAAGGCAAACCTTTCTCTTTGGGAAGGTAGTTCATCTGAAGAGTACTGATGTATTTTATAATGAAATCTTGCAAGCTTTTGAGCAAAAAGGTATGATTTCCAAGGTTCTTCTTGAATTTCCCTTAACATTGATTTACCATAAATTTGTTGCAATATAATTCCTGTTCGACCATCTACATCTATCACGTCGAATACGGAAGGTGAGGATATGCCTGCATTATGCACCGCACTTCCTTTTTTAGCTTCAACTTTTACCCAGTCTTGGTTATAACGGTCAGCAAAAAGCTTTAAAACTCTATCTTTTTCCCATTCATATACCTCTGCTGTCATACCTTTGCCTATTAATTTTCCTTTTTCCATATATGACTCCTTATTCAGTAAAAAATCGTCTTTTTTATTAGTGTCTACAACCTTTTATAAGTTCATCTTTAATTCTATTAAGAAGGCTTTCTACATAATTTCGAGAGATTGTAGTCTTGTAATAACAGACTGTCAGAGTGAGTATCTTGTTGTAGGTGCTGACAACTAGCAAAAATCCAGGTGCGTGTATAGCGGGCGCAACAACATAAGCATCGATTACAGTTTTGTCTCCGAATTTTAATAATTTTTTTGAAATAATGCCCAAATTAGATAGCCCTGGTGCACACACAGTTACAAAGTTATAGGGGAGTAAAGATGCAATTTTAGAGATTTTTGATGCAGCTTTAAAATAAGTGCGGAATTGGCGAAAATTTAGTTTTTCTATACGTTCTGCTGCTAAAGCGTTTTCTAATCCTGGACGCCCTTTTTTTGCTTTATTCATTCTATGAATTACTCTGTATAAGGTTCCTTCAAAGGTTTCGTGTACTTTCCTAGATAGCTTTGTATCAATTCCCCCTGAAAAATTTCTTATTGCATCAGCTTTTTTGTCTGGAAGAAAGCGGCGTAAGTCAACCGTCAGAGCAATATGCATAGGAACGCCGTATGGGGAGTTGGATTTTTTAAACATAGATCTATAAAATGCTGTAAGGACTAAATCATTAATTGTAGCTCCCTTTGATTTTGCATATCTTGATATCTCATCAAACTCATCAGAAGTCAACCTGCAAACCGCGATAGAGATATTATCCTTTTGCTTATTTTTCCAGGGAAATATCCATAATGGTATTGAGCCTTCTGGACTAGAATGCCATGGCGAACTTGGATTTTTAATACCTAGTTCACAAAATAGTTTCTCATGATCCTTACTATTTCGGATACTCGGTTTTGGTATGAAATTATCATTTTTATTATAAATACAGGAATATATTTCTGAAAGAAGCTGTAGATATTCTTTCGCACCAGCTCCATCACTGCACGTATGATTAAGTTTTACACATAATGTATCATGCGCATCAGAACGTATCAGCCCTACTTTGACCATGGGGTCATTATCCATGTCTAAGGGACTTTCTAAAAATTGCTGAATTGCTTCATCCACATTGTCGGTTTCCTCAAATGAGCAAAACTTAACATTATCAATATTATCCAAGCGCTTCCAATAGGGCGGATTGCTCTCAACAAATCGGCAGCCTAAAACAGGCTCTGCATCAACAGATAATCTTACAGCTCTTGACAATTTATCGAAGTCTAATCTACCATCAAGCTTCATGATAGTTTGAATTTGAAAGTTTGTTATCCCATATCGGGCAATATAATTACAAATATCGTGTCCATCAGCTAGTAAATTATCAGGGCCCTTGTTATTCTGCTTTTTCATAATTAATTTTTTTTTAATTATCTTATTAACACTCTTAAAATAGCAAGATAAGTTTGGAGGCATTTTTGAAAATTTTATATTCATATTTATTTGCTCCATATAAATAAATTTTCTAGGACTACATGATTTCATGACCTTGAAGTAAACATAAAAAAATATTATTATGGATACTATCTTGGTAATAGATATACTATGAAGATAGTAAAACGAGTGTTACAATTTCGAAATTATGTTAACTGAATGAACAAAAACACTTCTCAATTCGAAGTGTTCTAAAAGATTTGAAGTAATATTTAGCGTGATAATAAAAGGTTCTCTTTGAAAATTGCATGGAATGATACAGGGACGGTGCTGGTTTAGAACATTTTTATATAATGATAGAAACATACCCTGAAGAAAATCTTGAGGATATTTTTATGTCTAGACAAGTGCGAAGGCTAAGTGAAACCAATATAGAATATATCAAGTGATGTACGAAAATAAAATTATAAAGTAGAAAAAGAATTTTAAATCACAATAATTGGTAATATGTTTAAGCTACTATACTGACTTATGGTTCAATGATATAATTAAGAGTAGGCAATGAAAGCCAAATCCAATATTTTCCTTTTATGCTCTGGCAGTAAGTAGAGAGGTAACTTTGTTTAAAAAAACACATTTTAAATAAGTTAGCATGAGGGGGCATGTTGAAAAACGCTAATGAGCAGTAATTGGCAAAATTAATTTAAGTGTATTTATATTCTATAAAGATTTTTTATAATGCTAGGAAAGTTCGATTCTTTCCTTAGAAAAAGCTTTCCGATAAATAGGATTCTTGGATTCAGATGGAGCCTGGCTTTTAAGCGTGGTGTAGCCACTTTTTTTATAACTTTCAAGAATGAAGAGGGGATATTTGAATGAACAAAAGATTTATGTGTATGATTCTACTAGTTGTATTTTGTACGTCATCTGTTTTTATAAAGACTTCATATGGATTTGATATATGGTCTGAGTATAAAAATGGGATATCAAACCTGAAAAATAATAAGTATAAAGAAGCAATAATTAATTTCAAGAAAGTTGAAAGCGGTTTTTTAGCAAGCAAGAACAATACTAACATTGCAATTCTTTACAAAAATCTCGGACTGTCAAATGCCAAAATAGGTAACTTTGACTTAGCCGATAAGTACTGGATGAAGGAATCTGAATATTGGAAAAAGAAGGGCTATAATCAGGATGCTATTGCTGCTGAACGAAAAGCCTACCTCATTAGAAATGAAATAAGACTGTTTACATCGGCTAATGCATTAGAGGCAGGAAGTAAACTCTACCATGGAGTGAAGTATGAGCCTGTTGTCGGAGCTATGCTCGGAGCATTTGCGGCAGATGATCTCGCAGTCGAAAATCCAATGCAAAACAAATTTCATACCATTGAATATCCTGTCATGACTGAAAAATCTCACGCTGGTTATCTTTACTATTTTTCATATGGCGATAAAATGGACAAAATGAAAAATTATGCTAAAAAGCTCAAGGAGATTGGGGGCATAATGCAAATTGGGATTGAGCCCCTTAATGGGCTTGACAAGGTCAATGATGATGAATATCTTGAATACTTTGTCCAATCGATAAAAGACATGGAAATTCCGGTATTCGTTAGATTTGCGAATGAGATGAACGATCCAACATCCAAGTGGTATTTTAAAGATCCAAATGTATATATTCAGAAATACAGGATGTTTGCGGATAAAATTCATATAGAAGCTCCTAATGCTGTTATGGTTTGGGCACCTTTGTATTTCCCGCCAGACAATATCACAAAATATTATCCAGGTGATAGTTACGTTGATTGGGTAGGAGTAAGCATTTATAGACAGTATCATCCTGAACTTGATCCACTTGGGAATAATGTTGATAGAGGAAAGTTTATTGATCACTTCAGTACGATTTATAAGCTTTATGCCGATAAAAAACCGATATTCGTATCGGAAAGCGGGGTTTCTTATCAAGACGCTTTGAATGGTAATGATATAACAAATTTTGCTGTTAAGGAGCTTGGTGATTACTATGCTTACATGCCTATGTTGTATCCTAAATTAAAGGCGATTTTCTATTTTGACGAAAATTTAAAATCAAAATATACCAGGTATATGCTTTCTACAAATTCAGTCCTGTTGGAAACTTATAAAAGAGGTATAAAAGATGCATTTTACCTTGGAAAAGTCGGTGAAAATGCACTCTCTTATTATGAAGAATTACCACGATATACGATGAAGCCTGCTATAAGCCCTATATATGCATATGTAAAATCTGCTGACCCTGATGTCAGTAGTGTTGTGTACAAGATAAATGGAAAAGTTGTTGCAAGTTCCAATATAGTTCCTTTCACTGCGAATATTGATTTCACGCCATATGACGGTAAAAAAATCAATATTTTGGTAGAAGCTTATAACTCAAAAAGTAAATTGATTGCTAAAAAAATATTTGAAGTTAAGGTAGATTAGCTGAAAAAACATATACTTTTTCATCTTATGTACCAGGGTAGGTCAAGGGGAAGGATTCCTTGGCATACCCTGGTAATTTCAAAAAATAGGATAAATGAAGGATAATATCGCATATTGTCGAAATATAAGTATTGTAAAGAGTAAAGATATTTAGAGGTAAACAATCTATCCGATATCTACCGCCGCTAAGAACCTTATCTTTAAGCGGCGCTACGACCCTGGATAACGGTTCCTAAAGTTTGGAAGGAGTACACACAAGGTTAACAATGATTTCTAAGTTATCGAACAATAACTTGAGATTATAAGCCGAAACTTCCCCCACACTCAAGGCTCCTGTTTATCATTAAGTAAGGCAACTTTTTGAGGAGGAATGATTGTTGTGAATATCATTAAAAAGTATGTTTTAACCGCTTTCAGAATGGTTAAAAATCCAAGGGTAGTGTTTTTATTCTCAATTGTAGTGCTAATGGTTTTGGGCCCGATATACATGTATCATACATGGATAGAAGCTCAGAAAGAAACTTCGGAGCATGCACTGAAAATAGCCAGAACAGCAAAAGCTGGATTTCTTAAAGGCGCAATTAAATCTCTTGAAAGCAGTCCAGATATTATTCATGAGCTGTCGTATAAGGATGTAAAAGCTGCCTTGGAAGAATTGGTTAACATAAATAAAGATGTTCGTTTTGCATATATATTAGGAAAAGCGGATGATAATTTGTATTTTATTGTAGATGGTGAAAATGTTAACTCGAAAGATTATTCACCACCAGGCCAGGTTTACCCAGAAGCAAAAAAAGAGCATTTTCAGCTATTTGAAGATGGAAAACCTGCGGTTATTGGGCCGCAAACTGATAGATGGGGAACTTGGGTAAGTGCTCTTATACCAATTGAATATACAGAAACAGGAGAAGTGATTGCAGTACTTGGCATGGATTATCCTGCAAATACCTGGAACGATTTTGCGATACATCAGACATTACTGGCAGGAATTATTGTATTCGCCGTGTCTTTACTGTTATTGGTTTTTTATGGGGTTATAAATAAAAATGTCATACTTAGAAATGAAAGAAACAAATTAAATATTGCAAATGAGAAGTTTTCAAAGGCTTTCCATTCTGGGACTGTTTTAATGGCGATTTCAAGAGCTGACAATGGTTGTTATATTGATGTCAATGATGTGTTTTTAAACACATTAGGGTTTAATAGGGAGGAAGTCATAGGAAAGAAATCTAGTGATTTAAATATATTTACTGATATAGAGCAAAGAGCAACAATTTTAAAAGGAATTGAAAAGGATGGCAGGGTAAGTGACAGTGAAATGTTAATATCTGGACGGGATGGTTTATTGCATACTGGTATTTTTACTGCAGACCTTATTAATATTGAAGATGTGCCTTGCTTGCTAACAACTATGACGGACATTACAAAGCGTAAAGAAGTTGAAGAAGAATTAAAAGAAAGCGAACTACGACTTAAACTTGCAGCTGAAGGTGCAAATATTGGTCTGTGGGATTGGTTTATACAGGAAGGAAAGACAATCTTTAGTAATCAATGGGCACAAATAATAGGTTATAATCTTGAGGAATTGATGCCAATCAGTATTGATACATGGACAAAACATACTCATCCTGATGACTTGAAAAGATCAGATGAGTTGCTGCAGAAACATTTTTCGGGAGAATCAGAATATTATGAGTGTGAAGTAAGGATGAAACATAAGGATGGAAGGTGGATATGGGTTTTAGATAGAGGTAAGGTAATCGAATTTGACGGTGATAAACCAATCAGAATGACTGGAATTCACATTGACATTACAAAGCAAAAAGAAGTGGAAGAGGCGCTGCGCGAGAGCGAGGAAAGGTTCCGTGCTCTGGTTGAGAATAGCTATGACATAATTTATATGCTTACCGTAGACGGTGTATTCACTTTTGTTTCCCCGGCCTGGACTGTACTTCTTGGGCACCCGATAGACCAGGTAGCTGGCCAACCATTCATTCCATTCGTCAATGAGGATGATGTGCCAAAGTGTCATAGTTTTCTGCATAAAGTCATAGAAACAGGACAGCGGCAAGAAGGTGTAGAGTATCGCGTGAAGCACATAGATGGATCCTGGCGCTGGCACTCCTCAAGTGCTGTTCCTTCACTGGATAAATCCGGCAAGGTTATAGGTATTACGGCTGTTGCAAGAGACATAACCAGGCAGAAGCAGGATGAGTTTGAATTAATGAGAGCAAAGGAAAAAGCTGAAACGGCCAATGTCGCAAAAAGCCAGTTCCTGGCGAATATGTCCCATGAAATAAGAACACCCATGAATGGAGTTGTAGGGTTTTTGCAGCTGCTACAGCAAACCTCTCTTGATGAAACACAAAATGAATATGTAAGGGAAGCGCTATCTTCATCGGATGTATTATTGCGCATAATAAATGATATCCTTGATTTTTCAAAAATTGAGGCGGGAAAGCTATTTATGGAAAAAATCATATTTAATATGAGGACTTCTGTTGAAGATGCTGTTTCGACACTTACACCTAGGGCAAATGAAAAAGGATTGTTGCTGTATTCGTTCATAAAATCAAACGTACCGGAAGAAGTTGTGGGTGATCCTGCAAGACTCAGACAGGTACTAAACAACCTTTTAAGTAATGCTATAAAATTTACTTCAGAAGGAGAAATCACTGTTAAAATTGAAATGATTGAAGAAGTTAAAAATGTTGCTACAATACGGTTTGAAGTAGATGATACAGGGGTTGGAATTAGTAAAGATGCTTGTGAAAAATTATTCAAACCCTTCACACAGGCAGATAGCTCCACTACTAGAAATTTTGGGGGAACAGGTCTTGGCCTTGCTATATCCAAGGAGCTGGTTAACATGATGGAGGGTAACATCGGAGTTGAAAGCATTGAAGGAAAAGGTTCGGCCTTCTCCTTTACTGCAAAATTTGAAATTGCAAATAAAAAAAGTGAACCTATAAGTACTAATTTTAGAAAACTAAATAATATGAAAGTACTAATTGTAGACGATAATAAGAACAATCAAAAAATCACAAGGAGTTATCTTGAAGAATATGGAATCAATGTGCTGGAAGCGGAAAATGGAGAAAATGCCATTGCCGAGTTATTGAAGTATGCTAATAACGATGACCGAATTGAGGTTGTTATTTCTGATTATCAAATGCCGAGTATGAGTGGATATGAACTTGCTTCTGCAATAAAAGCCTTGCCATCAATAAGTAATACACGATTAATTTTGCTTACCTCAGTCTCGCAAAAGGGTGATGCATTGAAGGCAAAGGGAAAAGGCTTCGAGGCATATTTATCAAAACCTATTAAAAGGGATGAACTTCTTGGTTGTCTTAAGTTGGTGACAGGCTTGAATGAGGGAACAGAGAATAACCAAGCAATTATAACAAAGTACACACAAAAAGAAGTGGAAATGTCGCACAAGCCTAGAATCTTATTGGCAGAGGATAATGTGATAAACCAAAAGGTATTTGTTGCGATGCTGAAAAATAAAGAATTGACTTGTGATATTGTGGAAAATGGAAAAGAAGCATACCAGTCTTGCAATGTTAACAATTATGATATTGTGTTTATGGATTGCCAGATGCCTGTAATGGACGGGTATGAAGCTACTGGAAAAATCAGAAGTGCAGAGGCTGGAAAGAGGCATACTAGAATTATTGCTATGACTGCAAATGCAATGGAGGGTGACAGGGAAAAATGCCTTAAAGCAGGGATGGATGATTACATCAGTAAACCCGTAAATTTTGAAGAAATGTTCAAAATAATAGAAGAAAATACACATCATGAAAATATACGAAAAACACATTTTGATTTTATTGATAATAGTATGGAGGCTTTTATAGCTGACACTAGACTTGCAATGGATGATGCTAAGGAAATATTTAATGATTATATCAATTCCATACCAAGTATGTTAAAGAATATTGAGCAAGCCCTAGAAAATGATGATTTTGATAACTTGAGCAGATTGGCTCATCAGTTTAAAGGTTCTTCAGGTAATTTACGAATAAATGAAATCTATCAATTGGTAATTAAACTTGAAGAGGCTGCATTGGATAAAGATAAAAGTAATTGCGAAGAAATATTTTTGGAAATAAAAAAATTATTTAAGTAATAAATACTGCCTAACTTTACATTTAAAAAAATACAAATTATTCTAAATATATCTAAAGTAATATTAAATATTATCCGATAAAATATATAAGGATAATATTGTTTTCCAAGGAGGAAATATATGATTAATGGAGTTAATGCTAATCTAACATCAATTCAAAATTATTACTCAAAAGAAAAGCAGAATACAAAAGAGACTGAACAAGCAAAAGAGGAAGCAGGTGTTACTTTAGAAATAAGTAGTTCTGCGACCGATACTACAACAAGTACTACATCTAGTTCTGCCACTTATAAAAAACCTGAAACCAAAGGACTTAGTGCTAAAGAAATTTCTACTCTAAAGGAAGAGGCGGAAAAATCGACAGAAACTTTAAGAAGTATTGTAGAAAAGCTTATTAATGGGCAGATAAAAAATGTAAATTTTTCAGAAGACCAGCAAGCTTTAACAATAGATATTGAAAGTGAAGATGGTACTATTACTACGACTGAGATTGATGATGATGTTGTGTCTGAAGCTCAAGCGGCAATTTCAGAGGATGGCGAATGGGGCGTTAAAGCAGTTAGTAAAAGGATTGTTGATTTTGCCAAAGCTATTTCCGGTGGTGATTCAAGTAAGCTGGAGGAGCTTAAAGATGCTATTGAAGAAGGATTTAAAGCAGCAGCAGAAGCTTTTGGTGGAGAGCTGCCGGATATTAGTAAAGATACATATACTGAGATAATGAAGCAGTTTGATGAATGGGAAAATGGAGAAGAATAAAGATTGTACTTAACATAAGAAAGAAGAGCCCTAAAAAGGATGAACCATTCTTTGACGTGGCAGATGCATTGAAAAAACTCGAACAAAAATGGATTGAAAAACTTCAGCCATGCGGAGAACGGGGATACAATAAATAATTATCGTTTGCTAAACATCAGGAGGGTTCTATAAAGGACTCTCTTTTCTTTTTTGTTTTGAGTAAAACCAGCATTAAAAACAGTAATGCAGTTATAATATTTGCGCCAAGAACTACTACACTACCTTCTGGTCCGATTGGGCCGCCTGTAAAGATTGCGCTACTCTTTTTTATTGATAGTGTGATACTCATCAAGCCACCCATTTCGAAGCCGCTAACATTTAGACCGAGTATACTGCCTTGAACAAAATTCCAGATAAAGTGAAACCCTATAACCGGCCAGAGATTTCTTGATACGTAAAAGTATGTACCTAGAATTATTCCTATTATAAAGATATTTATTAAGGCTATGATGGTGTTTGTTGTTCTTGTTCCTCCCTCAAAAGAAAACTGGGGATTAGTAAGGTGCATTGAAGCGAATATTACTGCAGGAAGAAGAATTGCCCAATACGGTTTTAAACCGGATAAATCAGTAATCATGTACCCCCTGCATAGAAGCTCTTCTTGAAAGCCTACCAGAAGGAAGAGAATAAAGCCAAAAACAAGCCAGGAAAACAGATTAATATCGTTAATCGAATTGAATTCTATACCTTTTACCAGCTTATATCCGGCGCAGCCTAGAATATAATAAATGAGAATTGCTGAAAAGATTGAAATAATTGCAATAATACAGCCTAATAAAAAATGGGTAATACTTTTCTTATTAAACATTACACCTGTTTCTTTAAATTCCCTTTTATCTATTTTCTTTATAAAGAATAACACGAGAAAAAGAAGAATAACTTGGCCAATAATCATACATATTCCGATTACTACAGGATTATTTTGTAATGCATTAATATCAACTATTTCTTTTCGGACATAAGAAAAATATGAAACCAAAAAATATCCGAGAAGAGCACCGATAATATTGGCTAATATCTGACCAAGTATTATTATCAATCCAAATTTCCAGAAAAACCTTAGCCTACTGTCAATCGGCCTTATGAAAAGTTTCTTAATAATGATGAAATCACTCCTGTCAAAAGGGGATGAGGTCATTCTCTTCACTTTATGAAAAGATATTTAACATTTTGGATACGTCTTCATCCTTGCTTATATGTAGCGTGCCGTTGTCAACGCATTCTTTAAATGCAGTAACAACTAGGGGACAAAACTGTGTGCCGGAATTTTTGTTTATTTCCTCAATTGCTATTTCAAAAGGCAATCCCTTTCTATAAGATCTATCGCTTGTCATAGCATCAAGGGTATCAGCAACTGCTATGATTCTAGCATCAAGAGTGATTTCTTTGCCAGATATTCCATGAGGATATCCTTTGCCGTCGTATCTCTCGTGATGACTATTGGCAATATCGCATATCATTTTAAATTCATCATCATTGTCAGATGTATTTTCTCTATACATCTTTTGAAGTATTTCTACGCCATATATCGGATGCTTTTTTATTTCATCAAACTCTTCGTCGGTCAATCTCTCAGGTTTATTTAAAATATTAATATCAACACCTATTTTCCCAATATCGTGAAGTATTGCAGCCATTTCAAGCATTTCACATTTCCAATCGTCAAAACCAAGGTGACGTGCAATGATTTTAGAATAAAGTGCAACTCTTTCTGAATGTCCTGATGTATAAGGGTCTCTTTTTTCAAGCATGGACATGAAAGCACGGATTATTCTTTTATTGTTTAGCTTGAGTTTATCGCTAAGTATAAGGAGGTCAAGATTTTGCCTGTTGAATTTTATTAGTAAATTAAAGGCACTTCGTCTTTCTTCCAGAGGGTAACAGAAAATAAATGCAGCTATTATTATTCCTGCAAGTATAAGAAAGTCCTGAGCTCCAATAGTAGCGGACTTGCTGTTTGCCATACTAAAAATAAGGTTATCCCTAAATGCCCAGTATGTATTAATAATTAATATTGCATATATTGCCTGCCATAAATCATATTTTATAAGCCATAAAAATTCTTTGTGTATAATCTTAAAAAACCCTTTTTTAGGATTGCCGAGAAGTATCCATAAAACAATTATAAATGTATTTACCGTAAAGTTCGCTGTTGCTCCCAAAAGGATAGCAAAGATATTTTGCGGAAAGTTTATTTCAGCGACTTTCCCAGAAAAGAAAAAGAAAGATATTGCCATTATATCTAGTGAGATTATAGTTGAGAACAGATTGAGCAGGAATGATGGAAAATCAATTTTTCCAATTCTTTTAAATTGGTTAATCGGAATATAAATAAGTGCAGCTAACAGAGAAGAGATACATGCTGTTATGGGCCCATCTAAAAGTAAACAAATTATGCTGAAAATGAAATTATATCTATACTTTTTTTCGACTCCGTTATCAAGGATTGTAACATCTTTGATACCAAAAATAACGTTTAAAAGTGTAAAAAAGATTGTTGAAAAAATGGATATAGTATTATTTAAGAATGCTGCTTGAGAGAGCCAAATACTTAAAAATAATAGAATTAACAAATACAAATAATGCCGCAGATATCGCTGACTTTTTTCCATTATTTATCCTCCGTAGAGTTAGTTTGTCAGATTAAATTAAATCGTATAATCTTTTTACTATTACTGCCGCTTCAGCTCTTATGGTTTTATTATTAGGAGAAAGAGTTCGATTTGCATTTCCTTTAACAATTCCAAGTTTAATATTTAATGCAACGGCTTTTTTAGCCCATGAAGCTATAGAACCGTTATCAGCAAATTTATTAAGATCGTTAACGTTACCAGTAGCTTCTGTTTCAATAACCTTAACCAAAGCGTTAGAAGTAATTTGCATCATTTCCTGTCTTGTGATAGGCGAATTAGGTTCGAATTTGGACGAACTTTTACCTTGGATTATTCCAGATTTATATGCGGAGGCAACTACGCTATAATACCAATTCTCTGGTTTGACATCTTCGAAAGACACCTTTGCTTTTGAATCCAGAATGCCAAGAGCTCTTACAATCAATCCGGCAAATTCAGCTCTTGTAATATTTGCTGAAGGGTCAAATTTTGTTGAGCTTCTACCAGTTATGATTCCTTTAGAAGCCATGGCTTCGATTTCTTTTTTTGCCCAATTGTACTTTAATAAATCACCAAAGCTCCTATTTACTTGAACAATGGAATACATGCTGAAAGAGCTTCTGGTGAACCTAATTACCTTTTTATTAGGGTCATACTTTCCGCCTACGGCTTGCCAGGTATTTAGTTTGGTTTTGTCATTCAAATTTTCGAGATGGTCTTCGTCTTCAACGTATACGTAAACGCTGAGATTATCTGGATTTTCACCTTCCTTAAGAGTGTATGGAATTTCAATCACAAACGGTTTATTAACAGTGCGTATCTTATTATTATTTCCGGATTGATCAATTAGTGATGCTTTGAATTCATAGATATTATTCATACCAGGTAAGGTTAACTGTCCGGGTTTGAGGTCTCTGGTTTTATCGAGCTTTTTTATTTGGAGTGATATTTTGTCTGTTTCTTTAGCGTTAATACTATTCGTACCCATGCGGATATTTGCCAAGCCAGCTTTCAGGTCTAGAGATTTTATGCCGCTTTTACCAATCTCGTTCATTATCTTATTCGACAAGTTGGTTATGATATTATCTGCATTTTGTGATACTTGGATTTTCAGAGTAATTGTTTTGTTGATTTTATCAGATTCAAGTCCGTTTCCTTTTAACGTATTTTCTAAATCTGTAACAGAATCGGAGAGGGCCGCTGTCGTTTTTTGTATTTTCTCAAAAACATCATTGTTAATATCAATAAAAGCATTGGTTCCTTCAGAAGTTGATTGGAGGTTAAGCTCACCAAGCCTTTCTACGGTTTTTTTTACGATGTTGTTAATATCATCTAAAGATTTGATTCCATATGAAGCTGATTGGTTAATAGACGAACTAGATATAGATGAGTTAGATGAGTTAGATGAGGAATGGGCATTTTGTATACTATTGTTATTCATTCCAATCGTACCAGGCATATCAGTTTGGATTAAGGGGGGCGTATTACTAATAATGTCCTTTACAGTGGTTAGAAGGATTGTGTTATCTTCAGAATTTTCAATGAGTTTATCTACAGAATTAATGAGTTCTTTATATAATTCTTGAGTCTTTGCTCTTATTTTTTCTGCGCTAATCCCTGAAGAACCCAATTTATTAATAATTTTTGAGATTGTAGAAGCATTTTCCAGTGTTGTATGCTTTGAGTATGCATTTGAAACGGAATCCAATGCTTCCGCAAATTTTTCAATAAGCGCTTCTTGTTGTTCAGCGTCGGATGCTCCATTTATGTTTAATGCAACATCAGGAATAATAATCAAAACAGTATTTATGGATTCATCTGGGATATCAGCACTATTTATTGAAGAAATGATTTCATCTATAGAAGTTATTAAATCTTCAATATTCTGATTATTTATTATTTCTTCAGGAGTGTTATCTTCAGTTATTATATCTGACGTTACTGATGAGGATGCCAGAAGCTGAATTAAAGCATAATAAGCTGTATCGTTAGCATTTCCGCAGTTGTCAATAAATTGAATAAATACTTTTCTCTCTCCAGAAGAACCTTCTGCAAGACTCCATTCCTTATTTGTCGTATACGGTTCCCAAGGAGTTGTATCTAATCCTTCGCGGGTATTGCTAATTCTCATTTCACTAACGCCGCTTTGGCTGTCTTGTGCAGAAATTGTTAGTGTGACTATAAGATTACTTGTGGTTGGGCTATCATCATTTATTAATATAGCAGGTTGTAAATCATTATCTGGGCTCCCGGAAACAGGAGGAGTTTTATCAATGGGAATCAGCATTGAAGCTGTATTGCCGATTCCATTTGCATTTCTTGCATATATAGTATAATCAAGGGTCACCTCGAAGGGTCTATCATAGCTTGTCCAATTAGTTTCATCAAAACTATATTCAGATTCTATACCAGGAGCTGAAGGAATTATTGTTATAGTAACAGGGTCTTGTCCCAAGTCTGTTCTGCTCAAAATAATTTGCGGAGCTGAAATGGTGGCAGAAAAACCGATTTGAGGCAAAAATGAGGTCGAAAGAAGACATGTGATTACTAAGAATGATAAAACCCTTTTAACTAGATGTTTTTGTCTCAAGTGTTTCATATTTTAACTCCTTTTCTATGATTTTTACATGATATTATTGTAGCAATATCTAAAAATCATGTAAATTTCCATATTTATTAGTAACATACTCGTCAATTGATTTAGCAACTTTTTTGGAAAACATAACTGCTTCAACAACCGTTCGTGCGCCTGTGACAACATCACCTGAAGCAAATACTCCTTCGCGTGTTGTTTGGCCGAAATCATCTGTAGAAACGAGACCTTGTTTATTTACGCATATGCCTGTAGTATTTGAAACAATATTTGCTCGTGGCCCTTGGCTAACAGCCACAATAATTGAGTCGCAAGTGAACAACCCCTCACTGCCTTCAATGGGAAGAAGCTTTTCGTGGCCCTTACTATCAGTTACGACCTCGGTTTTTACATATTTAATTCCTTCATCAACAATCTCAGTTGGGGAAGTATAAAATAGGAATTTTACTCCGTCAATCTTGGCATATTCAACTTCTGGTCTTGAAGCAGTAATTTCATCAATACCTTTCCGATACAAAATATATACTTCGCGAGAACCTTTGCGCAGGGCGGTTCTTGCAACATCCATTGCAACATTCCCGGCTCCGATGATGGCAACTGTGCTTCCCAGCGAATAAACATCAGGATTTTTAAGATAGTCTATTGCATAATGAACATGACCAAAGCTTTCGCCTTTAATACCCAAAGTGCGTGGCTTCCAAACACCAGTTCCTATGAATGCAGCTTTATAACCATCCCTAAAAAGGTCATCAATAGTTAGATTTGGACCAATCAAAATATTAGGACGAATCTTAATTCCCATTTCTAAGATTTTTTCCTTAAGCTTTTCCAGAATTTCTTTTGGCAGTCTGAATTCAGGAATGCCATATCTTAGTACACCTCCAATTTTGTCATGAGCTTCAAAGATAGTTATGTCATAACCCTTTCTTGCCAGGATAAGAGCAATTGTAATTCCAGCAGGACCTGAACCGATTATTGCAACTTTCTTATTGGGGTTTATTACTGGTTTCTTATTTAGGATATTTAGATAATAGTCTGATACATAATGTTCGATTGAGCTAATATGTATAGGCATGCCTTTTTTTGCTAAAACGCAATGTCCTTCACAAAATTGTTCGTGAGGGCAGACTAGGGCGCATATAACCGAAAGAGGATTATTATTAAACAGCATTTTTCCTGCATCTGAAATTGAATCATCTAAAAGCATAGCAATCATAGTGTTTATTGGTGTTTCAACTGGACAGCCTTTCATACAGTTTGGAGATTTGCATCTTAAGCATCTTTTTGCTTCTTCAACAATGTGTTTAATCATATTTAAGCTCCTAAAAATTAATTATTCTTATAAAAATAATTAACTTAAAAAATTTTGTACATTAAATCATATACCAATATATATTTTAACATATTAAATAAAATGATAAAAGCATAAAGGGGTATATTGGATTCTTGTACAGCAAGTTATAGATAAAGCTTATATGAAATCAATTTTTGTAAGGACTTTACAGTGAACATTTATTGATTATAGAATAAAGGCGTTAACTACAACATTTTGGAGGAATCCTATGATTATGTATATTGCAGTATGCTTTACAGCATTGGGAGTTTCTTTTTTGACCTTATTCTCAGGATTTGGACTTTCAACAATGTTGATGCCTATAATGGCATTGTTTTTCCCAGTAGAAATTGCTGTAGCAATGACTGCAATAATTCACATCGCCAACAATCTTTTCAAGCTCGGCATGTTCTGGAAATATACAGATAGAGATGTTGTAATTAGATTTGCAGTTCCCGGTATGGTTGCTGCACTTGCAGGGGCATGGCTTTTAACATGGATTTCTAGTGTCAGGACTTTATTTGACTATCAATTGGGAGGACATGTTTTTCATATAACGTTTGTAAAAATCGTGATAGGGATTCTTATGATAGTTTTTGCCCTTTTCGAACTTGTTCCAAGATTGGAGAAGATACAATTTGAAAGAAAGTTCCTTCCGATAGGAGGTCTAATAAGTGGTTTTCTTGGAGGACTATCTGGGCAACAGGGGGCGATGCGCTCAGCATTCTTAAGTAAAACTGGGCTAACAAAAGAAGCTTTTATTGCTACAGGCATTGTAATTGCGGTATTGATAGATATAACAAGGATTTCAGTTTATGCGGTTTATTTTCAAAATAGGCTGATAGCGTCAAACTGGCTCTTGATTGTGTCTGCAATATTTGCGGCTGTTATTGGTGCATTGGTTGGGGCTAAGTTTATGAAGAGGATAACATTAAAAACAGTTCAGTACATTGTAGGTGTTATGCTGATAATACTTGGAATATTTATGTGTGCAGGAGTTATTTAAATTAGGACTTTACTGAGCCTTTTTTCATTATCTTTGCTATTA
>Ga0209340_1000972_pt1 | contig 23965 bp, 21 predicted proteins | sample EPASupsiteSAE323_FD_187266 | JGI IMG/M metagenome (GOLD analysis project Ga0209340, IMG submission 187266) | Bioremediated contaminated groundwater from EPA Superfund site, New Mexico - Sample SAE3-23 (SPAdes) (version 2) | ecosystem: Environmental > Aquatic > Deep subsurface > Groundwater >... | reverse complement strand
TGCAAGGGCGCCGCGGAGGGTTGCGACGGAACTCGGGCCAAGGGCTTTGGCCAGCGCCTGACCGTATTCACTTCCGGGCGACAGCCAGGAGTCGATTTCCTCCGTCCGCAGAGTCCGTGGATACGACGTCGGCAGCATTTCGACGCGGACTTCCCCTCCGAGAGCTTCTTTATAGGCATCGATCAGAAGCTTTTCTTCGGCCGCGGGCCCCCCGTCCACTCTGAAGCCGGGGCCTCCGCCGTAGTCGAGTTCGAAGCGTTCGAGCTTGTCTATAAAGGTCGGATCGAAGCTATCGCGGCGGAGTTTGGTCGACAGCATCGTCGATCGCGCTTTCAGGATTTCGGCGCCAGCGATCCGGGCATTCCCGGCCGTCAGCGCCAGCATCTTCAGGATCGTAAGCTCCCTGTCCGGCGAATCCGGCCCTTCGAGAAGCTCGCAGGCGAGAATAAGGTCGAAACGGTCAAAGCCAAAGATTGAAGCCGCGCCCGAGCCGCCGGATTTCTCCGGGCGTTTCTTCCCGGCCACGGCGCCGAAAGCCCCGCTCAGTTCGTCGGTACCGGCCAGAAGGGGCTTCGCGAGATCGGGCAGATTGTCCGTCATGCGCCCGGCCTGTTCCCGTGCGGCGCCGTCGGGCAGCACCGCGGCGATCGTGCCTTCGGGCGAGCGGCGAAGGGCTTCCAGCATGTAAAAACCGCGCCGTGCGTCAAGGACGAGCACACGGTCGGATCTTCCCTGCCGGACCGAGTCGAAAAGGGCGGTTCTGGCCTGGCGCAGGCGTTCGGCGGCGGTGCTCTCGGCCCTGGCCATCCAGCGGGCTCGCTTTTCGCCTTCCTGGGACCAGATGGAGCTTCCCGCTTCGCTCCGGTCCGCGCCGGTTTCCAGGTCCGCAGGGGAGAGCGAGAGCTGCGCTTCCCGCCGCGCCAGGACGAGCGCTTTGCGTTCTCCTTCGACTCCAAGTTCTCCCGGTTTGTAGAAAATCCTGTTTTTGAGCGCATCGGGCAGATATTGCTGGGCGACCCAGTGATCGTGGTAGGCGTGCGGGTACTTGTAGCCCTCGCCATGCCCGAACCCCTTGGCGTCGCGGTTCGCATCCTTGAGGTGATCGGGCACTTCCGCGCCTTCTTCTTCGACGGCCTTGAGCGCGTCGAAATACCCCAACGCCGAGTTGGATTTGGGCGCGGTGGCGAGATAGAGCGCGGCGAGTGTGAGATGGAACTGGCCTTCCGGCATTCCAATCCTGTCGAAAGCCTGGGCGCAGGCGCTGACCACTCCTATGGCGGCGGGGTCGGCAAGGCCTATGTCTTCGCCGGCCGAAATCAGCATCCGCCTGAACGCGAATGCCGGGTCTTCGCCCGAATAGACCATTCTGGCGAGCCAGTAGAGAGCCGCGTCCGGATCGGAGCCCCGGATACTCTTTATAAGGGCGCTCGCGGCATCGTAATGGTAGTCTCCGTCCTTGTCGTAGAGAACCGCCCTGCGCTGGATGCTTTCTTCGGCGGCGGCCATGGACACGAATACTTCCGAGCCTTCCGGCGGCGGCCAATGGTCGACACTGGTTTCCACGGCGAGTTCCAGAGCGTTGAGCAGACTCCGGGCGTCGCCGTCGGCGGTGTCGACCAGATGCTCCAGAGCGCCCTCGGCAAAATGCACCTTCCATGCGCCGTAGCCGCGCACCGGGTCCGTCAGCGCCATGGACGCGGCCTTGGCGAGGTCGTCGCCCGTCAGGGCTTTGAGGAGGAACACCCTCGACCGCGACACCAGGGCGCGGTTCACTTCGAAAAAAGGATTCTCGGTCGTGGCGCCGATCAGGATCACCGTGCCGTTTTCGACCCAGGGCAGCAAAGCATCCTGCTGGCTCTTGTTCCAGCGGTGGACTTCGTCGACGAACAGGATCGTCTTCCGGTCGTACAGTTCGCGGTGTCTGCGCGCTTCCTCGATAGCCAGACGGATGTCCGCCACACCGGTCAGTACTGCGTTGAGCGATATGAAGCGGCTTTTCGTGCCGTTGGCGATGACGCGGGCGAGGGTAGTCTTGCCCGTGCCGGGAGGGCCGGAAAAAATGAGGGAAGAAAGCTGGTCTTTCTGTATGGCGCGCCTCAGGAGCCTGCCCGGTCCGACAATATGTTCCTGACCGACGAATTCATCGAGCGTGCGGGGTCGCATGCGGGATGCAAGCGGTTCGGCGGGGTCGGGCGCGATTCCGAACACCGATTCGGGGTCGTTGCCGGAGGCCTGGCCTGAGGCTTGGCCTCTGGCTAGGCCGGAGTTGGTGTCGTCCGAGCCGGCGTCAGCGGCGGCCGGACCTTTCCGGCCGCGGGCGGACGCGAAAAGCGGATCTCCGGAAGCGGCGCTCATCTACCCCTCATTCGGCTATTCCTCATTCGGCGATCCACCCGCCCCAGACAGTTCCGTCCCAGTCATTGCGATACAGTCCGTACCCTCCCGTCCCCGCGGACAGGCAGGCGAAAAGGGTACCCGAAGCGGCATTCCCGTCATAAAAGAAGGAATTCACGGGCTTGCCAGACACGGTGGTCGAATAGGAACTTTCGTTGGCAAGGACTCCGCCTGCGCCCGCATGTGGCGTGGAAGCGGCCCAATCGTATTCCAGATAGCCGTAGCTGGAATCGTACCTGGCGACGAGGAGCCTGTTTACGATCGCCGAAACGGGGACCGAAGCCATGGCGCCGAGTTTGACGCCCGAAGCCAGGGTCTTCGAAGCGGACCATGCGGCACCGGTCAGGGCGTATGCGGTTCCGTCGTCGCACGCGGCATACAGCGTAATGCCGTCGGCAAGCAGGGAAACGAAGGTCTTGGTTCCTCCCGAAGGCGTACCGGCCAGAAGATCGACTGAAAGACTGTCGGCCGAGGAGTCGGTATAAAGCGTTTTTCCCGAAGCCGCCCAATACGAAGTACCGTCCCATTCGACCGAGACGACGGGCTCGGAAAGGCCGGTCAGAGCCGGAATACCGGTCCATGTGGCGGGAGTGGCCGTACCGTATTCCCACAAAGTGTAGTTCCCCGTCGCTCCGGCCAGGCGGGTAAGCAGGAAGGGAACGCCGTTGGCCATGAAAAAATTCTGCGGTGTTTCGCCCGAAGCCAGGGCAGGCTGGTCAGGGAGCGCCGTCCATGTGTCGCCCGAATCGGTCGAGGTATACACGCCGATAAGCGAATTATTGACGGGATTCGCTGCCGCCACATACAACGTAGTCCCGCTGGCGGCCAGCCCGGTCGCGAAGTAGTTCGAACTGCCGATCGGGGATATGAGTTCCCAGGTGCTGCCGCCGACGGGCCGGCGATGGAGTTTCGAACTCGCCGCAAAATAATCCGTTCCATCCGTAACTATTTTTTTCACGGATGCCGATTTGAAAATATCGGTACCTACCTGTTCGGTTTCGAGCTGGATGCTTTTGAATATCCCGTAGCCGTTGTCGCAGGATGCCGCGAGCCCTGCCATGGCCAGAATCGCCAGAATGGCGAGTGCCGCACGGAGAGCTTTTGTTCCGCTGGAAATATTGTTCATTGCGCCCTCCTTTTAGAGATGATACACGGCAGCCGCCGAGATTTCCGCGATGTTGCCGTATCGCGTCAAAGCGGAATAGCTTCCCGAGTGGATTTCGGGTATGAACCACCAGAAGGCCTGGGCGCCGACGCTCCAGGACCCGTTGATCAGGTAGAATGCGCCGCCGCCGGCTTTTGCGAATGGTGTGATCATACCGTTTCCGGAAAGGCGCATAATGCTTCCCCCCAGATCGAGGGACGCGAAATACTCCATCGGCATTTTTCCCCACCAATAGGCCGTCCTGAACGAAAGCGGAGCGATGAACAGGCTTCTTCCGCCCACCGTGCCGTTGAAAGCCCCTGAAAAGCTTCCCCCCAGCGCGATATGATCGGCCACAAAATACTGATAGGTCAGGCCGAAGGATCCTCCCAGGCCCAGCGGACGGGATTCGATTGCGCCGGCCGACTCGGGAAGGACGAAAAGCGGCACTTGAAGGCCTGCTGATATCGAGATGGTCTGGCCGCCCTTGAAATGCTGACCGCTAGTGCCGAGTTCGGCCGCGACGGAAGTAATTTCCTGCGCCGGAACCGCCAGGCAGGCGGCCGCAAAGAAAAGGGCGATCGCGATTCTGGATTTCATCTGACCTCCGGATCATTTTTCAGTAAAGATATAGCACGGGCACATGATCTTCAGGAAGGCGAAACTGGTTTTCGCGGACCGGTCCTTCGCGGCACTCTGGCGAGTTCCACCCACGAAAGGGCGGTCAGGGGGTCTTTCCCGGCTCCGAAAGAATACAGCACGGCATCCATGTGCCCGAAAGAAAACGCCGGAACCCCATCACAAGATACGCCTTTACAGCATAAAAAGCCTTCCGCCGGTTCCAGGGGAGGGGAATCGAGCGGTACAAGAGCGCATTCGGCGCCAAAAGCGAGGGCGGCTTTTGCGGCGGACCGGGCGTCATAGGTTCCGCCCGGTTTTGCATACAGAAAACCGTCGCATTCGTGCAGGCCGTGCAGACCGTGCAGGTCGTCCGAAACGAGGCGTGCGGGCAAGGCGTCGAAAATCCGGGCAGCGGACCCGGCAAAGCATTTCCGCAGGATTCGGAGCTCCATTTTCGCGGGGAATGCGAAAAAAGCCAGAAAAAGAGCTTCAGGGAATGACAGCGCTTCGGGCGATCCTCCCGCGCGGAAAGCTCCGGTTTTGGCTTCGCGCAGTATTCGGGCGACATTGCCCGGCGGGGAGATTGCGACCGCCAGAAATTTCCCGCCCTCCGGGGGCCGCAGATTGTGTTGCAAAAGCACCGTCACATGATACAATCCGGTATGCAGAGGGTAAAGGCTGGAGCGGCATGAAATATAAAGTCGAAACGGTATGCGCATTCCTCACCGATGCTGTATCGGCCTGGAAAAACGTCGAATGCATCGCGATAGACCAGCGTTCCGACGTTCATGCGGACGATCCCTATTTTGCCCTTGTCATCGACGTGTATCATCGCGGAGCGATTCCCCATGCGGACAGGCGGCGCAAGGCTTTCGGCGATCCCGGGGCGTTCGAAACGGCCACGGGCCGCAGCAAGGACCGCTTCTTTCTCAGCAGCATACCGGTACGCATCGAATACAAGAGTGTTCGCCGCATGGACGCGATGCTCGATCATCCGATGGATCACATCAAGCTCCTCAAAAACTCGGGCACCTATCCGCTGTACCGGCTCATGACCTCGCGCATCCTGTTCGGCTCGTCCGGATGGATCCTGCACGTGCGCGAAAAACTCGGCTCCTTCCCGGAAGGCGCGTGGGAAGCCCTGCGCTACAGTTTTTCCTCCAAAATGGAACACTATCTGGAGGACATGGGTGCAGCCCTGGTTTCCGGCGATCCATACTTCCGTCTGGTTTCCGAAGCGGGTTTCATTCATTACACCGCCGCAACGCTTTTCATGGCCAATCGGCGCTTCGAGCCTTCCCATCGTGAAATCGATGCCGTACTCCGCGCCCTGCCCAAGCTTCCCGACGATTTTCTGGGCCCCTGGGAAACTTTTCTGCGGGATGACACCGACTCTACTCCCTCGCGCCGCCGCGAGCTGGCAGAGCTCATGGCCAGGAGCGTCCTTTCCCTCGGATGAATGTATGATGAAACAGTCGATTCCTTCCCCCACGGTGCGCTTTGCGCGACTTTTCCTCTTTCTGGCGCTTTTTCTCGGCGTGTGTTCCGGGTGTTCCGGAAAGGCTGTCGAATCTTTTCCCTGGGAAGATGCCTCGGGCAGGAAGCTGGAATTTTTTGTCCAGGGAGAATCGGGAGAACCGGGCACCGAAGCTTCGATTACGGCCGACGGCAAAGTTCGCACCTTCAACCTCGCAAAAACCCTGACCGTCGAACCCGGACAGGATCTCGTCCTCGCCCTCAAAGTCGACGCACAGGACCTTGTCGCCCGTGTCGATCTTCGCGCGGGCAGGGGAAAATCGGCAGCTTCCGTCCGCTACGAGTTCTTTCTCGAACCGGGTTCGGTTTTCCTGCATCTTGTCCCGCCGCCGGGCGGAAAAATATTTTCCATGGCCCTGCTCGTCGGCCCGTCGGATCCAGCCACTGGTTCCGGCACTTCCGGCGCCTTGCCGGTCGCTTCGATTGAACGCATCGCAGTCGGTCCTGCCTTCAGGGGCTTCGGCCGCGGTGACGCGGCCGGGGGCTTCGCCGTCGGCGTCGCCGATGGCGAAGCCGATGCCACAGGAGGCAAAGGCACGAAAAAATCGGGCCTCGTGCTGTCGTCGGGCTACTCGGGCGAAAGCCCGTCGGGACTGTATACGGCCGCCATCGCATGGCCTTTCGAAGGACTTGCCGAAGCGAAATCGGCCAATGGGAACCTCGTACCCTCTCTAGTGGTCGAGTATTCGGGAAGATCGGCCTCCGATATCGTCGTGACCAGTCCCGAAGGAGCGAAAATCCTCGTGCAGGCCGCCAATCCGAAGGGCAGGGTCGTGCTTCCCGCCGACCTTTTCGGTTCTTCGGTCTCTTCGCTGACCGCGAAGTTTCCCGGGAATGTCATCCCCTCGGCACTGTACGCGGCCGCGATTCCCGCGGCGGCGGCCGAGCTTGCGGATCTGGGCCGCGTCGTCATGGCGCCCGCCCCGGTCGATCCGGTCGATTTTTCCCTGTATCGCTGGGACATTCTTCCCGATGTGCTCGTCTTTGATTTCCGGGATTACGCCGTGCAGAATGCCTATCTGAAACGCCTTGCGTTTTTCGTCGAAAAGGAAGGATTTCGGGGGAGACTGGCTACGGATGCCGAAATAAGCGCCCTGCATGGCTGGAACGCGCACGATTATCGGCCCGAAGATCTGGCCGCCTTTTTTGCGGCATCAAAAAAACAGGCATTTTTGCTCAACCCAAGCGAAAAGCGTTTCGAAACGCTGCTTCTGGAACGGGGGATCATAGTCGCCGACGGCGACAGCTACAAGCCGGGAAAAGGCGCCGTCATTTCAATCACCAGGGAATCGCCCGATTATCTCAGGCGCACCTTTGCCACGCATGAATCGATCCATGCGCTCTTCTTTGCGGACTCGAAATACCGCGAATTTTCGAGTTCGGTCTGGGCTTCGATGGATAGCGGGGAGCGATGGTTCTGGAACCTGTATTTCGGATGGATGAACTACGATACTTCTTCGTCGTATCTCATGGCCAACGAAGTACAGGCCTACCTCATGCAGCAGCAACCGTCCAAAGCCCGCGAGTATTTTTCAGAAATCTTGCCGGCAAGGCTTCTGGAAAATCATCCGGAACTGCAAGGCCCCATCGACCAGTACATGACCGAATATGGCGACCGTTTCGAGCTGCGTTCGAGGGCTCTCGATTCCTGGGTCCGTGCGAAATACGGATTCGGTGCCGGTAGGGCTTTTTTCGTGCGGGGGACTTCGCAATAACGCTGCGGCGGGATCAAACCGGGCGCAACTCGGGATCAAACCAGGCACAACCCGGACAATAATAAAAAGGCCCGGGTCGGGATCAGACCAGGCCGAGTCTGTCGAATACCTTGCGATACAGTTCGAAATATTCCGACCTGGCGAATTCATCGATTTTTTCTTCGGGTAGGGCTTCGAGCAGGCGATCCAGATAGGCGAGCAGGCTGCGCAACTCATCGGTGGAAATCGCCTCGGCGCTTTGAGCGGGGGAGGGCGCTACCGGTTCGACGCCGGCCCTGTCCGCGCTCAAAGCATTGCCGCTCGGTGCGGATGAGAAAGGCGGCGGCGCGCCGGATGCGGCCGTGGCGGGTGTGAAAGTTGCAGGCGCAGCGGCCTCGACCGTGGCGGCCGGTGATGCGGTCGATGCAACCGTCCGTTCGGCCGGCAGATGCTCTTTCAGTCCCACGAGTTCGGTCTTGATGGACTTGAGTTCGCCGGCGATCCTGGCGAGCATGTCGGACTGGAATGGAACGGAGGAGGCGCCGCTATCCCCGTTGCGCTGCGGCGCGGCTTCGTCGTTGCGCTGCGGCGCGGCTTCGTCGGGCCGATCGGAAGCGGGGCCGATAAAACGCGCTTCTTCCGCATCGAGAGCGGCTTCCTCCGTGTCGCCGCCCACTACGACCCACTCTCCGTACGCGTCCGGGTCGAAGTCGCCCGACGCTTCGGAGCTGGGAGGAGGTTCGAAGCGAGATTCCGGAACGCCGATGAGGGTTTCGGCCATAATAGCTCCCTGATTCGTTGTCCCCATCAATCTAGATTCGCCCGACCGGGATGTCAATCATGATCGTCTGGCTGTTGCGATTGAAGATTTTCGATTCCCGGCATTCAAGTTCCGGACGGGAAGTTCCGTAAATGGTGATAATGAGCACTCCGCATCGAAGACGGACTACCCGTCCGTCCGGCTTTTCTTCGTCTCTTTCTGTCGCACTGTTTGCGAGTATCGTCGCTTATTGCGTCGTCTCGCTTATAGCGGGCAGAGCGGGCTTGCTCGCGGAGCGCGACTTGAGCCTCCGGATGCAGGAAATGCGCCAGCGTATCGGTGAACTTGAATCGGACAATCTCGCGCTGCGGACGGCTTCGGAATCGCTGAAATTCGATGGCGACAGGATCGCCAGGGAAGCACGCGATCTCGGCTATATCCGCAAAGGCGAAAAAATAGTCGTAATGTACAATCTGCCGGGGAAAAAGTCGGACGATCTCCCCAAACGGAGCGTGAACGAAGTGCTCACGATGGGCGACTCTTCGGGGTTGCCCGACAGCGTGGTCAAAACCCTGGCGCTTATAACAGGATTGGCGATACTGGGCGCATCGCTTCTGATGTCGGTCAAACCGCGCCGGACTGCGCTGAAAGAAGCCGAAAGCGCCGACTGAGCTTCTCTTCAGTGCGAATCAGTGCGAATCAGTGCGAATACGAATCAGTACGAAAATCCAGGTATATCGACGGTGATCGTGGAATCGGGCGCACCGAGGCCGCCTGATTGCGCTGGCGCCTGGCCGTTTCCGTTGGGCAGCGTGATCTGCGTATCGGTGATATTCCCCAGCAGATCGCGCGCGCTTTCCGTCCTGTCCTTGTGTATGTCGCAATCCTTGACGGGCTGCGTTCCTTCGTAAAACAGGAGTCGGACCGTGCCTTCGTCACACCATTGTGTGGGGCGGAGCCCCGAGACAGCGCAGACAGTGGCTTCCGCGAGCCCTTCCTGCACCGCGGGGAAATCCTTATATGGCAACCCTTTGTTAATGTCGCGCATGTAGTCGGCCCAAATCCGGCCGGCCACCGTGGCGCCCGTCTGATCGTACCCGAGGGAATTTCCCGGCCGGTCGAATCCGAACCATATGGCCGAAGTCATGTAGGGCGTAAAACCTATCGTCCACGCGTCGGCCCAGTTCTGGGTCGTGCCCGTCTTGCCGGCGGCGGGCATCGTATACGTATTTCCGTCTTCGTCCGTCTGCTTGAAAATAGCTCCCGAACCTGTCGAACCGGCCAGAGTACCCGAACTCACCGTCCGCTTGAGCATGTCGGTCATGATTGCCGCGTTCTGCCGGCTGATCACCTGGATTGCGGCACCTTTGCGGCGCTGTTCTTCGCGTGCATCCTTTTCGGGTTCGAGGATGACATTGCCGTAACGGTCTTCGACCGAACGAATGGCGATCGGCGTAACTTCCTTGCCGCCGTTCGCGAAAATCGAGTATGCCCTGGCCATGCTGATGGGGGTGGCGCCTATGACGCCCAAGCCCAACGGATATACGCGCGGGAAGGTTTTCCTTATCTCGGCGGGGTCGGTGATGCCGAGCAGAGCGGCCGCGCGCTCGATTGCGGCGTCAAAACCGACCATTTCCAGCACTTTCACCGAAGGCACATTCATCGATTTGGAGAGGGCCCTCCATGCCAGGACCGGCCCTTTCCATTCACCCAGGAAATTCAGGGGAATGTAGGGAATTCCGTCCTCGTTCACGAAGACGGTAGGCGCGTCCATGATCATTGTGGCTTCGGTCAGTTTTCTGGAATCGATCGCCGCCGAATAATAGAGCGGCTTGAAAGTCGATCCCGGCATGAGCTTGGACTGGGTGGCGCGGATCAGCTGGTTCGAAAGGTCGAATTTCGAACCGCCCACCATCGCCGTGATGTAGCCGGTTTCGTTTTCGATCGTAATGAGGGCGCCCTCGACCGTGGTCTTTTCCATCTCGGTTTTGAGCCGCGCCGAGCTCGCGTTGGCGAGCGCTTTCAGGTCGGGCAGACCGAAGAGCAGCGAAACGGCGTCCAGAGAGGGATTGATCTTGTTTCTGTAATATTCGAGGGAGGCGTTTTCGTTTTTGCTTTCGGAGACGAACAGTGCATGCAGATCAAAACTCAAACCCAACAGTTCGACGATCGGGACGAATTTCTTTTCCGCCTCGTCGAAGCGCAACGTGCTTGACTGCTTGTAACCGGCATTGACTTTTTCGATTCCACGCTTCATGTAGGCGTCCGCCGCGGCCTGCTGATCCAGGTCGAGTGTCGTGTAGACCGAAAAACCGTCCGAGTAAAGGTCGAGTGAACCGTAAAGCATGTCCTCGAGCTGCCGCCGCACATATTCGCTGAACCAGGGGGCCTTGTCGTCGCGCATGAAGTAGGCGCCCGCCGAGACGCGCGTATAATCGAAGGAATCCCAGAATTCGTCGAAGGAAGCCTGTGCGACTTCCTTTTTCACGACCTTGCGGTCGACCATCTGATCCAGGATTTCCTTGGACCGGGTACGGGCGTTGTTGGGATTCCTGAACGGATCGTAACGGACCGGGCTGGAAAGCTGTATGGCGAGTATGGCCGATTCGGCGGGAGTGGCTTCCTGTGCGGAATGACCGAAGAAATACCGCGATGCCGCCTCGACGCCGTAGACGCCCGAGCCCATGATCATGCGGTTGATGTACATCTCGAGGATTTCGTCCTTGGTGTAGCGGCGCTCGAGCTGAAAAGCCCACCACAGTTCGACGATCTTGCGTTTGAGCGAAATGTCCCGCCTGTCGGCGTAGAGCGTACCCGCCAGCTGCTGCGTGATGGTCGATCCGCCGCCGAGATTGCGTCCGATAATCTTGCCATAGAGCGCCCTGGCCATTCCTTTGAGCGTGAAACCGCGGTGCGAGTAGAATGACTGGTCCTCGCGGGTCACGACGGCGCCGATCAGGTGATCCGGAAGTGTCCGGATCGACACAGGGTCGCGCTTTTCCTCGGCGAAGAATTCGGTGATGAGGCGGCCTTTTATATCGTAAATCTTGGTGGGAAGGGCCGAGCTGAACTCGGTGAAATTCTCGTTCCGGATCGTATTCACGGTACCGCCGAGCGCGGCGCCGAGCCCGATTCCGATGAGAAGGGCAGCGGTCAGGGCGACGACGGCTGCGGCTGGAAAATGATTCGCCCCGGCTCTGGACATGAGAGAAGCCTATCCAAGTGTGAAGCCTTGGTCAACCGCAGGCAAAAAACAGACCGGCTTGGGGAAAGCCGGCCTGCGTGGCCCGGCGGCCTGAAAAATCGGCCTGTCGAACCTGATGTCGTGCGGATAATGCGGCGTCCGGGAGGGGTGCCACGCTTACTGTCCGACATGAAAAGTATCGTCCCGGTCTTGCCTTTCTTTACTAAAATCGCTTTCTTTGTGGGTGGAGCGATCCGGGCCTGTCGCAGACACGGGGGGCTGGAACATTTTTTGTTTCTCCTGATAAAATCGCCCCGCGCGGAAGTTGACTAAAAACCGGTTTTGGGTATTTATTTATCCATACGGCGGAGCAACTGCACAGAATGCACTTCCGCAATCCTCGATTCATCCCACAGGGAGGAACGACATGAAAGTAGCGATCAACGGTTTCGGCAGGATCGGGCGCCTCGTGCTCCAGTCCATTGTCGACCAGGGACTTCTCGGCAAGGATAAAGTGGACGTGGTGGCGGTAGTCGATATTTCCACCGATGCCGAGTATTTCGCCTACCAGCTCAAGTACGACTCGGTCCAGGGCAAACTCAATGCCGACGTGAGCGCCAAAAAAAGCGATCCGTCCAGGACCGAGGATGATATCCTTGTCGTCAACGGGCACGAAATCCATTGCATAATGGCCGAGAAGGAACTCAAGAACCTCCCCTGGGCCAAACTGGGTGTCGAATTCGTCATCGAATCCACCGGACTCTTTACCGACGAGAAAGCCTATGGCCACCTCGAAGCCGGCGCCAAAAGAGTCATCATCACCGCGCCCGCCAAGAGCAAGTCCGAGGACAAGAAAATCCCGACCTTTGTGATGGGCGTCAACAACGAAAAGTACGACCCCGCAAAATACTCGGTCGTTTCCAACGCGTCCTGCACCACCAATTGCCTGGCACCCGTGGTTCACGTGATCATGAAGGAAGGCATCGGTATCGAACGCGGCCTCATGACCACCATCCATTCCTATACCGCCACCCAGAAGACGGTCGATGGCGTGTCCAAGAAAGACTGGCGCGGCGGCCGCGCGGCGGCCATCAATATCATTCCCTCGACCACCGGCGCCGCGAAAGCCGTCGGCGAGGTTCTGCCCGAGACCAAGGGAAAGCTCACCGGAATGTCCTTCCGCGTGCCCACGCCCACCGTATCCGTGGTTGACCTCACCTTCACCGCTTCACGCGATACCTCCATCGAGGAAATCGACGCTCTCCTCAAGAAAGCCAGCCAGACCTACCTCAAGGGCTACCTCGGAGTGACCGCCGAAGAACTCGTTTCCACCGACTTTATCCACGATCCCCGTTCTTCGATCTACGACAGCCTTGCGACCCTGCAGAACAACCTGCCCGGTGAAAAGAGGTTCTTCAAGGTTGTGTCCTGGTATGACAACGAGTGGGGCTATTCCAACCGCGTCGTCGACCTTCTGAGGTACATGGCGTCCAGGGCTTGATTACCCGTCAGCGGAGCCTTGAATCCGGGCTCCGCACCAGACGGGCCGCGTCTGACGGATCGCGTCCGGCGCAAAAAGATGCGGCCCGTTTTCGTTCCGGAGGAATCAGATGATCAAGACCGTGAAGGATATTCCGCTCAAGGGCAAGACCGTCGTCATGCGCGTCGATTTCAACGTCCCGATGAAGGACGGCAAGGTACAGGACGACACCAGGATCATGGCCGCGTTGCCGACCATCAGATACGTTCTCGATGCAGGCGTCCGCAGTCTCGTCCTGATGTCCCACCTGGGCGATCCCGACAAGGATGCGGCCAAAGCCAAGGAAAAGGCCGAAAAAGACGGCAAGCCTTTCGACATGGAGAAGTATCTCGACGGCAAACACCGCATGAAACCCGTGGCCGAGTATCTCGCCGCGAAGCTCGGCAGGAGCGTCGTTTTTCTTCCCTCCTGTTTCGGTCAGAAAGCCGCCATCGACGCCCTGCCCCAGGGTGGCGTCGCAATGCTCGAAAATACGCGCTTTCACAAGGAAGAGACGTCCAAAGACGAAGCCAAGCAGGAAATCCTCGCCAGGGAACTCGCAACCTATGGCGAAGTTTACGTGAACGATGCCTTCGGCACCGCCCACAGAGCGCATGCCAGCACTGCCACGATAGCGAAATTCGCCCCCATAAGGGTGGGCGGTTTCCTTATGGAAAAAGAAGTGGCCAATCTCGAACCCATGCTCAAGAATCCCCCTTCTCCCATGGTCGCGGTGATCGGCGGCGCCAAAGTGTCCTCCAAAATCGCGGTGCTCGAAAGCCTCCTCAATACCGCGTCCACGCTCGTGATCGGCGGAGGCATGGCCTATACCTTCCTCAAGGTGCAGGGTGCGCGCATCGGCAAGAGTTTGGTCGAGGATGATTTCCTGGATACGGCCCGCTCCCTTCTTGCGTCCGCCGAAGCGAAAAAAGTGCGCATCGTGCTGCCGGTCGACCACCTTTGCGCCGCTTCATTCTCGGCCGATGCCACTCCCGTCGCGGTCGACGGCCGTGACGTGCCGGATTCCCTCATGGGCATGGATGTCGGTCCCAAGACGCTCGCCCTGTACCGCGAAGTTTTGAGCAGCGCGAAGAGCGTGCTCTGGAACGGTCCCGTGGGTGTGTTCGAATTCCCCGCTTTTGCGGTCGGTACCGAAACTCTGGCCAGACTCGTCGCCGAAGCCACCGCGCGCGGCGCCCTCACGGTCGTGGGCGGCGGCGATTCCGTGGCGGCAGTGAACAAGTTCGGTCTTGCGGACAAAATGAGCCATGTATCCACAGGCGGCGGAGCCAGCCTCGAGTATCTCGAAGGCAAAGCCCTGCCCGGGATTTGTTGTCTCGAACAAAAATAGCCTCATCCGGATTCTGTCGCCGCGCAAGGCGGCCGCCCCGGATGGGGCGGCCGCCTTTTTTTTGCCAGTAGAGGCTTTTTCAAAAGTCTTCCGACTTTTGAAATTGGCTCAGTACTTAGCCGGCAATTGATTGTATGATTTTGTGGATAACAGGAGAGAACGTATGAAAATTGCAGCGGATGTTACGGAACTTATCGGCAATACGCCTCTGGTCAGGCTCAACGCGCTCACCAAGGGCAAGAAAGCGACAGTGCTCGCCAAGCTCGAATACTTCAATCCCGGACACAGCGTAAAGGATCGCATCGCGCTTGCCATGGTCGATGCGGCCGAACGTTCGGGCGCCCTCGCCCCGGGCAAGATCATAGTGGAACCGACGAGCGGCAATACGGGCATCGCGCTCGCCATGGTCGCCGCCGCCCGCGGCTACAAGTGTGTCCTGACCATGCCCGAAACCATGTCGAAGGAACGCCGGATTCTCCTTTTGGCCTACGGAGCCGAACTTGTCCTGACTCCGGGAGCGGAAGGCATGGGGGGCGCAATCCGGAAAGCCAAAGAAATGGCCGAATCCGATCCTTCGCTTTATTTCATGCCGAGCCAGTTCGAAAACCCCGCCAATCCCGAGGCGCACCGCCGGGGCACTGCCGAAGAGATCTGGCGCGATACCGACGGTACCGTGGACATTTTTGTCGCCGGCGTCGGAACGGGCGGAACCCTCACCGGGACGGGCGAAGTCCTCAAGGCGAGAAAACCGGGCCTCAAAGTGGTCGCGGTCGAACCCGATGCATCGCCCGTCCTGTCGGGCGGCGCGAAAGGGCCGCACCAGATCCAGGGAATTGGTGCGGGATTTGTACCGGCGGTGCTCAACACGGGCATCTACGATGAGATCATCAGGGTGAAAGACAATGATGCCATGGCGACCGCCCGGCGCATGGCGAAGGAAGAGGGGCTCCTGGTGGGCATTTCTTCCGGAGCGACGGTATTCGCGGCGCTCGAGTTGGCGGGAAGGCCCGAAAACGAAGGGAAAATCATCGTGGTGATCATCGCTTCCTATGGTGAGCGCTACCTGTCGACGCCGCTTTTCTCGGGTCTCATAGCCTGACGGTCCTGAAGGAGAATTCGATGGGTTCAGTTTCCCCGGGCGACGGCGAGGCAGGAAAGCCGAAACTGCGGGAGCGCTGTGGAAGCCTCCTGTGCAGCATCCGCCGCGATATCGAGTCGGTGCGGGCGCGCGATCCGGCCGCGCGGTCGCGCGCCGAAGTGGCCTTGGTGTATTCCGGTCTGCATGCCATCTGGTCGCACAGGGTGGCGCACGGCATGTGGCTGCACGGGTCGAAATTTCTCGCCCGCGTTCTGGCCCAGCTGACCCGGTTTTTCACCGGTGTCGAAATCCATCCCGGCGCTTCGATAGGGGAGGGGTTTTTCATCGATCACGGCATGGGCGTCGTAATCGGCGAAACCTCGATGATAGGCGAGGACGTGACGCTGTACCACGGCGTTACCCTCGGCGGCACTTCGCTGCGCAAGGGCAAGCGCCACCCAACGGTGGGCGATCGCGTGACAATAGGCGCCGGCGCCAAGATTCTCGGCGATATCGTCATAGGCGACGATTCCAGGATAGGCGCGAATGCCGTCGTGGTGCGGTCGGTGCCCGAAAACTCGGTCGTGGTCGGTGTCCCCGGCCAGATCGTCAGGCGGTCCAAGCTTCATCACGCGGGGGATGCGCCCGACCTCGACCACAGTTTGATGCCGGATGTTCTGGGCGTCAGCCTTCGGGACCTGATGGGGCGGGTCGAGGGCCTGGAGCGTCGTCTCGCCATGCGCGAAAAGGACGGGAAGCACCATGTACATGCTACGGAATCGGGCGATTGGGAGGATGACGATTTCGTGATCTGAAGAGGGCGGATTCCGGGTCCGCAAAGACTTTACCCTTATGCCGCCTTCGGATAGAATGGCGGCGAACGGAAACTCGCGTGCGGCGCCGGAAGCGCCGATGCGCACAAGGCGGCACACATGCGCTCATATTACATCGCAGGCAACTGGAAAATGCACAAGACGATTTCCGAATCCGTGGCTCTCGCGGAGGAGCTCAAGGCGAAGCTTGCCGGTTGCCGGGAAAAACTGTTGATCGCTCCCGCTTTTACCGCCCTGTCGGCCGTGAAGAAGGCGATCGAGGGTTCGAACATACTCCTGGGGGCCCAGAATATGGGTCCGGAAGAGCAGGGCGCCCACACCGGCGAAGTATCCGTTCTCATGCTCAAGGACATTGGCGTCGATGCCGTGATTCTCGGCCATTCCGAACGCAGGCACAGCTACGGCGAGGACGACGCACTCATCAATCGCAAGGTCAGACTCGCCCTCCGGCACGGGCTGGGTGTCATTCTCTGCATCGGCGAGACCCTGGGCGAACGCGAATCGGGCAGGCTCGAAGAAGTGGTGGGTACCCAGATCAGAGCAGGGCTGGAAGGCGTGACCGCCGCCGATCTGGCCAAGGTGACGCTTGCATACGAGCCGGTGTGGGCTATCGGCACCGGCAAGACGGCGACTCCCGAGGACGCCGATGCGGTGCATGCATATTGCAGAAAAGTGTTCGCGGGCCTCTATGGAGACCGGGCGGCCAGGGATGTCTGCATCCAGTACGGCGGATCGGTCAAGCCCGACAATGCGGCCTCCCTTATGGCAAAGCCCAATATCGACGGAGCCCTTGTGGGCGGCGCAAGCCTCAAGGCCGACAGTTTCGTTCCCATCGCCTGTTTCCGCTGATCGGGCTCACCCCCGAAAAGTGCATGTGGGTATTGCATCGGGTTGATTTTCTCGTATAGTATGTTTTTCCGCGTGCCGTCCGCTGGACGGCACGAGAGCGCCGGCGCAAACGCCGAACCGGAGTCGAAACAATGGGAATTCTGGGAACACTCCTCCTCATCCTCTTCGTGATTGTCTGCCTCCTTCTCATCTTCTTTGTTGTCATTCAGGACGAAGACTCGGACAGCATCGGCGGACTGTTCGCGGGCGGCGCAGGCAGCGCTTTCGGCTCCCGTTCCTCCAATGTGGTCATCAAGATCACGTATGTGCTGGGAGCGCTTTTCTTCATACTTTCCTTCTCGATGGCCATCATCAATAAATCGTCATTGGGCAATGTCGAGGCAGCGGCGGCCGTAAAGACCCAGGAAGCAGCTCCCTCCGAGTGGTGGAAGGGTCAAACTCCTTCGGACGCTACCCAGAGCCAGACCCCGAACGAGACTGGATCGGGAACCGCCACGACTGTGGCGCCCGCTGCGAAATAGGGACGTTCCTCGTTCGCCTGGGCCGGGAGGTCTATGGATTATGCTCCTACAACAGGCTTTTTCGCCGGCTCGCATCAAGATAGGTCTCGAAAGCGAGCATAAGGACGAGTTGTTCGAAGAACTCGTCGACACGGCGGCTCGCGATTACCGGGGCTCCGCTCCCTTTCCCCGGCGCGCCATGCTGGCCGCTCTCGAAGAGCGGGAAGCCAAAATGTCCACCGGCATCCTGAAAGGCATAGCCATCCCTCATGCGCGCGTGGCGGGAATCGACGGACTTACGGGCGTCATAGGCGTTTCTTCCAAAGGAATCGACTACGATGCCCTGGACGGTTCGCCCGTCTTTCTGGTATTCATGCTTCTTTCGCCTCCCGGCGAGTCCGAACTTCATCTGCAATCGCTCAGAAATCTCGCGCGTCTGCTCGAAATGCCCGGGTTCCAGATGGAATTGCTGGCATCGGGCACTTCGGAACGCGCTTTTGCCACAATAAAGAAATACGAAGAAATCCTTTCGTCCCCCGGTTGAAAGTATATTGTAGATGCGCGCCGCAGCCCCATGCCGAATGCAGGGGCGGTCGGCGCATACGCGATTTCGTCCGGTCAGATAACCGAAGGAAACCGCCATCGTTCCAGGACGACAGTTCCCGGAACGCTCGGAGGTTTTATGGCAGCATACGAAAGTCTGGACCGACTCATTGAAACCGAGCGGAGAGCGGCGGCTGTTGTCGAAGACGCCAAGGCGCTCGCCGCCAAGCGTATCGCCGAAGCGGCGGAAAATGCCGAAACCGAAAAGAAACTATCCCTGACGGCCGAATCCCTGCGCCTTGAAGCCGAATTCGCGGCTTCGAGAAAAAAAATCGACGAAGAGGCCGGAGCCGAGCTCGAGACATACCGTCGCGAGCTCGATGCCTCATCCCGGAACGCCCGGGCGTTCCGGATCGAGTGCGAGAGATACCTTGAAGGACCGGTCTGAGCATGGCCGACTCCTTCGACCTGGCATATCTGTACGGAAGAGTCTGCGGCACCTTTTCCGAGGCCTTTCTCGGAGCCAGGGGCGCGGCCCTTTCGGGTACCGATGACGTCGCCTCCCTGTGGAAAATAGTTTTCGGGGATGATCCGCCCGATTTGCCCGAAGCGCTCCTCCTGTCGGAGGCGGAAAAAAAAGTGATCAGAAGGGCGCTGGCCCGATTTGATCGCCTTGCGGCCCCATTTTCCGAAGGCGACCGGTTTATAGCAGCCCTGAGCCGCAAAGTTGAGTTTTCGGATGTGAAACGTGTTCTCGCTGCGCTTCACGCAGGATATCCGAAACCGCCGGGGCTCGTACTGGGCGAGGGAGAGACGGAATATCATCCTGATGCCTGGCCGGACATCGCGGCGATGTTTTCGGACAGTCGCTACGACTGGATCGACGGGAATGCGGTACAGGAAATCGCGGTTTCGGAAAACCATCTGGACCGTCAGTATTATCTCGAATTGTGGGCTTCGCTCGACACGATACCGAAGGCCCGCATAGGCGCGATCCGGGAACTGGTCTCCAGCGAAGTACTGTACCAGAACCTCGTCTGGGCGCTGCGACTCAGGCGCTATTATGGCTATACATGCGATCAGGCGCTGCCTCTCCTGGTCATACTTCCGGGCGCCGATGTCGAAGGGCCCGCGCTTTCCTGTTTCGACATCGATCTGGACGACCCCGCTTCCTGGTCGTCATGGGAGTGGGCCCGGCTCTCAGGCGGGCCTGCGGGGATGCAAGCCCTGGATGTCGGCCGTTTCGAAACCGCCGCCCAGGGAGAACTGCACCGGCTTGTGAGGAAGGCGCTCCACTTCCATCCTTTCACCTATACGCCGTTGTACTGCCATTTCAAGCTCGGCGAATCGGAAGCCGCACTGATTCTGGGCATGTTCGAGGGAATTCGCCTCGGTGCGCCCGTTCAGGAACGGCTGTCCTACGCCTGGGCCCTGGCGGGGGAGCAGGTATGAGTTCCGTGCCGATGCGAAAGCTCGAACTGCTTGTCCTGAAGCGCGATATAGAAGCGGTACTGGAACTCCTCGGCTCGGAAGGCTGCTTTCAGCTTTCCGCAAATCAGGATTCCGTAAACCGGACCGCTCCGGAAAAGGCGGATATCGAGGAGAGGTCGAATCTGGAGCATATCGAAGCCCGGCTTCTGGGCGTCGGGCGCATCCTGGGATTCGAAGATTCCGGCGTCATCGCACCGGGCACGAAGGCTCCGGACAGGGACTCGCTGGAAGCGGCGGAAATTCTCGCAGGACGCTGCGAGATGCTCCAGGAAGAGAGAAAAGCCCTCCAGGACGAACGGATCGACCTTATGGCGGCGAAACGTGAAGCCGATGCCTTTGCCGGCCTGTCGCTGCCCTTCGATGAACTCGGGCGCATGTCTTTCCTGTCGCTCAGGATAGGCAGGATCGATTCCGCCAGGTCCGGGGAGTTGAAAGAAGCCTTGGGCGATCGTGCCCTGATTCTTCCGCTCGACACAGGCGGAAGAATCGTGGCGGCCGCTTCGCGGAAAGGCAGATTCGCCCTCGATACCGAATTGGCGAAAGCCGGTTTCGTGCGCCAGGAATTTGCGCAAGGGTATTCGGGCGTTCCTCCCGAAGTTGCCGTAGCGCTGGATCATGCCATCACCGAAAACGCCGAAGCCGAAAAGACGCTCGAAGTGCGCAGACTCGAACTTGCGGGGCTGAGCGCATCGCCCTGGGCATCCTTGCTCGCTTCCGTGAGAATCGGACTCGCCCTCGGCAGAGTGAGGGATGGACTTGCCATGACTGGCTGGGTCTATCGCCTCTCCGGCTGGGTTCCCGCCTCAAAAGTGGACGAACTCGTCGCGGAAACGGAAAAGCGCTGTGCCGGCAGAGTGGCTGTCCGCTCTTTCGATCCCGCCGAAGTCGAATCGGTCACGGAAGGGAAGGAATCCGTACCTGTACTGCTCAAGCACGGAAAACTGGCTTCATCCTTCGAGTCGATCGTGCTTTCTTACGGCACCCCGCTGTATGGCGACGTGGATCCGACCGCGATGGTGGCGTTCTTCTTCAGCCTGCTTTTCGCGGTCATGTTCGGCGATCTGGGGCAGGGAGCCGTCATTTTCCTGGCCGGTGCGCTCATGTCCGGCTCGAAACGCGGCTTGCTGGCGCGATACCGGAAATTCGGGCCGGCATTCAAGGCGGCCGGGATCGGGTCCATGATCATGGGACTGCTCGTCGGCTCTTTCTTCGCCAACGAAGAGATACTCATCCCGCTGGAGCGGGTGCTCACCAGACTTGTCCTGGGTTCGCCACGCGACCGTTTCATACAGATCATGCCGACCAACGGGCTGGGCTCTCTTGTAGCATTCTTCGCGTTTACGCTCGGCGTGGGGGCGGTCATCAATTCCGTCGGCCTTGTCGTGAACATCTACAATAATTTCAAGCGCGGCAAGTACGCGAAAGCCTTTTTCGGCAAGACGGGTCTGGCTGGAGCGTCTCTATTCTGGTGGGCGCTTTTCATGGGCGTGCGGGTGGCGACAGGTGGATCCCTGGCCTGGTTCGATGCGGTCGGATTCGGAATTCCGATCCTCGCTCTGTTTTTTTCGGAGCCGCTCGGCCGACTCGTGCAGCCCGGTGAAGCGGACGAAGAAAAACCTTCCATGGTGGATTCGCTGGTTTCGGGCCTCGTGGAGCTCATCGAATCCGTTTCATATTACGCGTCCAATACCATGAGTTTTCTGAGAGTCGGTGCGTTCGCACTGTCGCATGCCGTGCTCTCCTTCGTCGTCTTTACGTTGGGCGAGCTGCTGCGCGAAAGGGCTCCCGCCGGAATCGTCTTCGAAATCCTCGTATTCATCGCAGGGAATCTGATCATCATAGTGCTGGAAGGGCTCATCGTCGCGATACAGGCGGTGCGGCTCCAATATTACGAATTCTTCTCGAAATTCTTTTCCGAAACGGGGAAAACATTCAAACCCCTCGGCTTCGGGACCGAAAGGAGCGAATCTCATGAACGGTAAGAAGTACGCTGGAATCCTGCTCGCGTTCTCCAGTGCGGCGGCAGTGTCCGCCCAGGGAACCACTACGGCCGCCGTGGCCGCGCCCGCCGCCTCGCCCTGGAAATATATCGCCGCCGCGCTTGCGGTATCGGTCGCCTGCATTTCGGGCGCGGTGGCGGTCGCCAAGATTGGTTCCGCCGCGATGGGCGCAATGGCCGAAAAACCCGAGCTTTCCGGAAAGGCTCTGCCCTATGTCGGATTGGCCGAAGGCATTTGCCTCTGGGGCTTCCTGGTAGCCCTTCTCATTCTTCTGCTCTAGCCGTGACGGATATTTTTGTCATCGCCGAGGAAGAACTGGTCATCGCGTTCAGATTGGCCGGCGTTGACGGCGAAGCCGTTTCGAACAGGGATGAAGCTCTGGCCGCGTTCAGGCGCGCGACAAAAACCGGTGCTGCGGCCTCGGGCATAGTTTTAGACACGGATACAGGCGGGGCTTCGGGCACGGACTCAGGAGGCGTGAGAGTTCTCGCGCTGGGGGAGGATGTGGCCGATATGCTCGGCGATGAGCTCTTGGGGTGGCAACTTTCCGGAGAATATCCTCTTGTCGTGGAAATTCCTCCGCTCGCCGGGTCGAGGCCCGGCAGGGCGACCATGACCGACGCAGTGCGCCGAGCGGTCGGTATCAGCATCTGATTCCAGGCGATCGGAAAACTATGGAAGAGATACAGGGAACGGAAGTCCTTGAAAAAGAGATACTCGACGAGGCGGTGAAAAGCGCCGATCGCATGGTCCGCCAGGCGGCGGCAGAGGTTGAACGCGCGGCCGCCCGAACCAAAGCGCAACTCGAGTCCGAACTCGCTGGCCTCAGGGCTGAAGCCGACGCGAAGTCGGGGCGCTATGCGGATGAAGTACGGTCGCGTCTCCCTCTTGAACGGACGCGTATCCGCGCCGCCTTTCTGGATTCGGCCATTCGGGAGAACCTTCGCGCATGGATCGATTCGCTCGATCCGGAATCGCTGGCCCGGTGGTGCGGAGCGCGCCTGGCCGAAGGCGCCTCCAGTGTCGCGCAAGGGGCCTGGATTCTCCGGTACCGCGGCTTTTCCGGAGCGCTCGCGGCAAAAATCGCGGAAGGATTTCCTGGCGCGCTCAAGCCGAAACTCCAGGAAGATTCCGCGCTGCGGGATCGCGGGGTGGTCGCCGAGACTGAGGACGGAAGCGTCAGGTTGAATGCCACAGGGATCGACCTGGAATCTGCCCTGGTCGAGGACAGGCGCGGCGAGCTGGCCGCAGCCCTATGTCCCGAGCTGGTGCCGATACGGGCTCAGGCGGAGGAACGTTGATGGGCGGCAGAATTGTCAGAATATCCGGGCCGGTCATCGTTGCCGAAGGCCTCGATGGGGCCGGGCTGTACGATGTCGTTCAGGTCGGAGAAGCCGGACTCATCGGCGAAGTCATCCGTCTCGAGGGCAGGAAGGCGACGATTCAGATTTACGAAGAGAACACCCTCATGCGGACGGGCGAACCTGTGGTCTGCAGGGGCGTTCCGCTTTCCGCCAAGTTGGGGCCGGGGCTGTTGGGCTCGATCTATGACGGCATCCAGCGTCCGCTGCCGGCTCTGCGCAAAGTATCCGGTCCCATGCTGGCACCCGGACTTTCGGGCGATCCGCTGGATATCACCCGTCTATGGCATTTCGTACCTTCCCTCAAACCGGGCGATCCGACGGCGCCGGGGCACGAATATGGGACTGTACGCGAAACCACCTCCGTTCTGCACCGCCTGCTCATTCCTCCGAAAGCAGTGCCGGGCGTGGTCGACTGGACCGCTCCCGAGGGCGAATACCGCGTGGACGACATAGTGCTTCGTTGCGCCGACGGAAGCGAACGCAGCCTCGCCCAGGAATGGCCGGTCCGCACGCCGAGGCCCGTCCGTGCGCGGCTGTCGCCGGGAGAGCCCCTCATTACGGGATTGCGCGTCGTGGATCTTCTGTTCCCGCTCGCCAAAGGCGGCTGCGCCGCCATCCCCGGCGGCTTCGGCACAGGCAAGACCATGACCCAGCACGCCATCGCCAAGTGGTGCGATGCCGATATCATTGTCTACGTCGGCTGCGGCGAGCGCGGCAACGAAATGACCGAGGTGCTTCAGGAATTCCCCGGTCTGATCGACCCCCGGACAGGCCGCTCCCTCATGGAACGCACGATCCTCATCGCGAATACTTCGAACATGCCCGTCGCCGCGCGCGAAGTCTCCATCTACACCGGCATCGCCCTCGCCGAGTATTACCGCGATATGGGGCTCCACGTCGCGGTCATGGCCGATTCTACATCCCGGTGGGCGGAAGCCTTGCGCGAACTTTCCGGCCGCCTGGAGGAGATGCCCGCGGAAGAAGGATTCCCCGCCTACCTTCCGGCCCGCCTCGCCGAGTTCTACGAACGCGGAGGCCTGGTGGAAACCATGGACGGGAAGGGCGGCTCGGTATCGATAATCGGCGCCGTCTCGCCGCCCGGCG
>Ga0209340_1000969_pt1 | contig 23982 bp, 21 predicted proteins | sample EPASupsiteSAE323_FD_187266 | JGI IMG/M metagenome (GOLD analysis project Ga0209340, IMG submission 187266) | Bioremediated contaminated groundwater from EPA Superfund site, New Mexico - Sample SAE3-23 (SPAdes) (version 2) | ecosystem: Environmental > Aquatic > Deep subsurface > Groundwater >... | reverse complement strand
GCGCGGCGCGGCTCGACGAGTTGCGCGGCAAGATAGCCGACACGGGGTATGTGGAAGGGGCGGTCACCATGATCGCTTCCTTCCTTTCGGCGCGCTACGGCAAGGGGAAATCCAATGACCGACGAGCATAAGGAAGAGGGGCAGAGCCCGGGCAATCGCAGGCCCGGAAGGGGAAGGCATTTCAGGTCCCACAGGCAGGGGGAGGCGCTCCGCAGGCCGGAAAAACCGGAAGGCGGCCAGCCAGGCCAGGCGGGTCAGAATCCTGGTGCCAAGGGAGTTCCGGAGAGGGCGGCACCGCAGCTTCGGCAGGCTCCGGCTTTCTCGTGCGCGCTTTGCGAAAAGCCCATTTATGATCTCACCGGTGCACTTTCGGACAAGGATAGCGGACTGCCTGTACATTTCGACTGTGCCCTGGAAAGGGTGAGCGCCGCGGAAACCCTCCTGCCGGGCGAAAAAATCGCGTACCTCGGCTCGGGCTGTTTCGGTGTCGTGACGGCTACCGGCGATACGCCGGACGGCGCTTTCACGGTGATACGGCGCATACAGTGGGAAAAAGAAGGCGAAAAAAAAGACTGGCGAAAAATCCTCTCTTCCGGAATTACGCGTATCTAGATACGCATATCTAGAACAGGAGAGAGCCATGCACATCATGATCGTATCGATCAAAGTCAAACCCGAATGTCTGGAAGGTTTTCGGGAGGTCACTCTTGAAAACGCCCGCATGAGCCGGAAAGAACCGGGTATTTTCAGGTTTGAGCTTCTTGAGGACCGAAACGACCCGGCGCATTTTCTTCTGGTCGAAGGGTATCTCGACGACGAAGCGCCCGCCCGGCACAAAGAAACGAAACATTTTCTCGCGTGGAAGGAAACCGCGGAGCCGATGCTGGCGGAAGCCAGAACACGCTCATATTACGAACCGGTAGGGGAACCGGGCTGAACGGTTCTCCTACCGGACGGCTTCCCTACCGGACGGCATGCAAAGGTAAATATTCGCCAACCCAAACAGTACACCAGACTGTAGGATTCCCCGGATACTCCGTACTCGCTCAGTTCCGGCGTATCTCCGAAAAGCCGCAATAGGGCTGGAGGGCGGCGGGAATCGCCACCGACCCGTCGGCTTTCTGGAAGTTTTCGAGGATTGCGATGAGACCGCGCGAACAAGCCACTGCGGTGCCGTTCAGCATGTGTACGAACTTGTTCTTGCCGTCATCGTCCTTATAGCGGATGTTGAGGCGACGAGCCTGGAAATCCGTACAATTGGAAGTCGAAGTGACTTCGCCGTACTCGCCGCCGTTGCGGCCAGGCATCCATGCTTCCAGGTCCCACTTGCGGTACGCCGGGGCGCCCAGGTCGCCAGTACAGGTGTCTACGACCCGGAACGGGATTCCCAGACCGGCAAAGATTTCTTCTTCAATGAGACGTAATTCTTCGTGCATCGCACCGGAGTTTTCCGGCGTGGTAAAGGCGAACATTTCCACCTTGGTGAACTGATGCACACGGTAAAGCCCTTTGGAGAACTGGCCGGCCGCTCCCGCTTCGCGGCGGAAACAGTGCGAAACGCCGGCGAGCTTGAGCGGGAGTTTCGACTTGTCGAGTACCGAACCGGAATAGTAGCCGCCCAGGGTGATTTCGGCCGTGCCGATGAGGCAGGCGTCTTCGCCTTCGATAGTATAGACGTTCGATTCGGATCCGCGGGGATTGAAGCCGATACCTTCGAGGATTTCGATTTTCGCGACATCCGGTGTCTGGAAAATCGCGAAACCGCGCTTGAGCAGAATATCCAGGGCGTAACGCACGAGCGCCATCTCGAGGAGTACTGCTTCATTCTTGAGATAATAGAATTTGGTGCCTGAAACGCGGGTCGCGGTGTCGAAATCGATGAGATCGAGGTCCGCACCGAGCTGGACATGGTCCTTGGGCTCGAAATCGAAGCGAGTCGGTTCGCCGACGCGTTTTACCTCGAGATTATCTTTGTCTTCCTTGCCGCGCGGGGCGTCGGGATGTGCCATGTTGGGAATTCGGGACGCTTCCGCCGCGAGGCGGGTTTCCGTTTCGGCCAGTTCGGATTCGAGAGCCGCGATCCTGTCCTTGAGGGCCTTGCCTTCTTCGATGAGCCCCGCCCTGAGCGTGGGTTCCATTTTGCCTTTCATGGAAGCGGCGTTGTCGTTGCGCCGTTTGCGCTCGTCCTCGAGAGAACGGATGAGCACATTGCGGCGGTCGAAAAGTTCCACCACGAGATCGGCGTCGGCCTGCATGAAACGGTCGACGATGTTGCGCTTGACGGCGGCCAGATTTTCCTTGACGAAACGGTGATCCAACATAGTGGCGCAATAGTATCGCGCCGGTCCTGGTCCGGCAATATGCCTGCGCATACATGTATTGCCGCGCGCGCCGGGCCCGGAGTACCATCGCTTCCGTGATCGACCGACTGCAGACCATGCGCGCCCGACTCGCCGAAGTCGAACTCCTCGTGTCCGAGCCCGGCGTGGCGCGGGATCCCGCCCGCTACAGGGATCTCATGCGGGAACGGGCTCATCTGTCCGATATAGACGAAGCGTATCGCGAATACGAGTCGGTCGAATCGGGCATCGTCGACGCGAACCTCCTCATCCGCGAAAGCGACGACGCCGAAATGAGCGCCCTCGCGCGAGAGGAACTGGCCGGACTCGGGCTGCGTAAAACAGCGCTGGAAGGGCGGCTGGCCGAACTCCTCGCTCCGCGCGATCCTTTGGCGGACAAACCCGTCATCATGGAAATCCGCGCCGGCACCGGCGGCGAGGAAGCCGCACTCTTCGCTTCGGACCTTTTCAGGATGTATTCGCGCTATGCCGACGGTCTCGGCTGGAAAATAGAAGTGATGGGCCAGAATCCGACGGAACTCGGCGGCATCAAGGAAATCGTCTTTTCCGTGAGCGGCGACGCCGTCTACGAACGCCTGAAGCGGGAATCGGGCGTGCATCGCGTGCAGCGCGTGCCCGCGACCGAAGGATCGGGCCGCATCCACACCAGCGCCGTCACTGTGGCCGTGCTTCCGGAAATGGAAGAAACCGAAATCGAAATACGCGCCGAAGATATAAGGGTGGACGTCATGCGATCCGGAGGACCCGGCGGACAGAGCGTCAACACGACCGACTCGGCGGTGCGCATAACGCACATCCCTTCGGGCATCGTCGTCCACTGCCAGGACGAAAAAAGCCAGATCAAGAACAAGGCCAAGGCCATGCGCATCCTGCGCGCAAGACTTTTCGAGGCCGAAGAATCGCGGCAGAACGCCGAACGCTCCGCGGAGCGCAAAAGCCAGGTCGGCACGGGCGAGCGGTCGGAACGGATACGCACCTACAATTTTCCGCAGAACCGGCTCACGGACCATCGCATCGACCTCACGCTCTACAAACTCGACCTCATCATGGAAGGCGACCTTGCGGAACTCACCGGCGCGCTCCTGCGCGCGGCCAGGGAGGAAGCCCTGGCTGGCGATCCGTCCTGAAGATGACCGTAGGCCGGTTGCTCGTCGAGGCAAAAGCTCGCCTGGCGGATAGCGATACACCCTATCTTGACGCAAGCCTCATCCTGGCGAACAGGCTCGGCGTTTCGCGCGAAATCCTGCTTGCACGGCTTTCCGACGAGTGCGAAGCTCCCCGCGGTTTTGAAGAAGATCTTGCGCGCAGGGCTCTTGGCGAAAGCGTAGCGTACATACTGGGGCGCAAGGAGTTTTTCGGGAGGGAATTCCGGGTGGACGGCAGGGTTCTCGTGCCCCGTCCCGATACTGAAATCCTCGTCGAGGCCGCCCTCGAGTGCGGAAGTGCGCTGTCCCCCTCGGGATACTTGCGTGTCCACGATCTGTGCACCGGTTCTGGCGCGGTCGCGCTGAGCATCGCCGCCGAAAAGCCGGGATGGTCCGTCTCCGCCTCGGATATTTCGGCCGATGCGCTCGCTGTCGCTTGCGCCAACTCCGTTGCGCTTCTCGGGCGCGAAATTCCGCTTCTGCAGTCCGATCTCTGCGAAGGGCTCGAAGGGCCTTTCGATTTGATCACGGCCAATCCTCCCTACGTGAGCGGAGCGGAGACCGGGGTTCTGCTTGCGAAAGGCTGGCGCGAGCCGGAACTCGCGCTCGACGGGGGCGTGGACGGTCTCGATATCGTGAGGAGACTCGTGCCTGGCGCGTTTCGGGTACTGGCGCCGGGAGGGATTCTATTGATAGAAGCGGACGGCTCGCAGGCGGAAACCATTCATGCTATGCTGGAGAACGTCGGCTATGAATCGATCCGCGTATGGAAGGATCTCGCCGGCTTTGCAAGGGTGACCGGAGGCTCGAGACCATGGACGACAAGCTGAGGCAGTTCCTGGATGCTGCGCAGGCGGCCTACGGTGACTCAGGCGCCCAGGCGGCGGCTCGGGCGCTGGAATGGACCAAGTCGAAACACGGGGCTGCTGTGCGCGCGTCGGGGGAACCCGCCTGGGCGCACGATCTCCGGGTGGCTGAGACTTTGCTCGGCATGGGTATGGACCTCGATTCGGTGCTTGCCGGTCTCGTGCATGATACGTGCGAAGGGCGTGGCGGCGTCGACGATTCGGAGCCACAGACCTTGCCGCCGGCGGATCTTGAGTTCGGGCCCGAGCCCGATGGGGCCGTCGAAGACAAGGCGGGCGCCTCCGATGCCCTGGCGGCGCCCGCAGGCTCGAAACGCCCGCTCCGCCCCGTCCATGCCGCGCATCCCGGCCAGCGCAACCTCGTTCTGGATGCGCGCCGTCGCGCCCTGGCCGCCGTTCCCGACCCCGAAATCGCCGGGCGCTTCGGCGAGGAAACGGCCAAACTGGTCGCGGGCGTTTCCCGCCTGTCCTCGGTGCGAGCCAAGAACAAAACGGTGCAGGCTGCGGAAACGATGCGCAAGATGCTGTTCGCCATGACCGGCGACATCCGCGTCATCATCGTCAAGCTCGCCGACAAGCTCGACAGCATGCGCACGCTGAAATGGCTGCCCGAAGAACGCCAGAAACTCATAGCATCGGAATGCCTCGACATATTTGCGCCCTTGGCGGACCGCCTCGGTATTTCCTGGCTCAAGGACGAGCTTGAAGACCTTTCGCTCAAAGTGGTAAACCGCGAAGCCTACGACCAGATCAAGGAAATCGTCGCGGCGAAAAAAGGCGAACGTGAAAACTTCCTGGACCGTGTCGGCGCTGAAATCAGGTCGACGGCCGAAAAGGAAGGCGTGCGCGTCGAATTGAGCGCCAGGGCCAAACACTTCTATTCGATCTACCAGAAGATGCGGAAAAAGGCGAAAAGTTCGGAGGAACTGTTCGATCTCCTGGGCTTACGCCTCATCTGCGATTCCGAAAACGACTGCTATGCGCTTTTGGGCATGGTGCACCGCCTCTGGAAACCGATCGACGGCCGCTTCAAGGACTACATAGCGATGCCGAAGGCCAATGGCTACCGCAGCCTGCACAGCACGGTCATGTGCTATGACGGCCGTCTCCTCGAAGTGCAGATCCGTACCCGGGACATGCACACGGTGGCCGAATACGGCGTCGCCTCGCACTGGCTCTACAAAAAGGGCAGCACCGCCGAACGGCCGAAACTCGAAGATCTGCCCATCGTCAACCGTCTCAAACAATGGAACGAATTCCTGGCGAATGGCGCCGAATACCTCGAAGAGATCAAGCGCGAACTGCTCAAGGATTCGATATTCGTCTTCACGCCGCAAGGCGACGTGATCGAGCTGCCTGCGGGCGCCACGCCGATCGACTTCGCTTTCGCCATCCATACCGATGTCGGTTCGCATTGCATCGGCGCCAAGGCCGACGGAGCGATCGTCCCTCTGGATGCGGAACTCCGGAATACGCAGGTGGTCGAAGTACTCACTTCGCCGTCCGCCAGGCCGAATCTGAACTGGCTCAAACTGGCGCGTACTTCCAAGGCGCGCAGCAAGATCCGTTCTCTCCTGGTGCAAAACGGTCAGGCGCTCGCGATCGACAAAAACATTGTCGCCGGCAAAAAGGCTGAAAAGGAAAAACCCGAGGAAAAGGGGCACGAACCGGCCCAGGCCGAGGAAGCGAAAACCTATGTGGCGCGCAGGGAGTCCGAAGGCAACCGCACCGAAATCGAGTACCGGAGTTACAGGCCGGGGCAGGAACTGCGGAACGAAAAGGCCGGCGTAGCGATAGGCGGTGCGCGGAACATGATGATCCGCATCGCCGGCTGCTGCAGGCCCGTGACGGGCGACGCCATCGTAGGGTACGTGTCGAGGGGCAGGGGCATCATCGTGCATCGTGCCGATTGCCGTTCGCTGGCCGCCATAGCCGATTTCGCGCCGCGGCGCATCGAAGTGCGGTGGGAGGACGATGTCGAGTTCGCCACGGCGAGGTTCCGCGTCACCGCCAGGATGGCGCCCGATATTTTCTCCGAAATTGAAGCCGCCGTGCACAAATTTTCAGGGCGTCTGCGCGAGGGCAAGCTGGCTGAGAGGGGTGATGGAACTTTGTCGGGCTTTTTCACGATGGAGCTGGCATCCAGAGATGATCTCAAGAAGGTAGCGAAGGCACTCAAGGCCCTGCCTACCGTGTTGAGTCTCGAAGAGGAATAGCCTGGAAATCCGCTTTTCCGGCGCGCCGCCCGGCCGGTCATGCCATCAGGATATCTACATCCACCAGAAGGCTTTCGCGGCGTTTATCTGCTCGAATCCGTAGGAATCGAAGGTTTTCTTGCGCGCCGCATAGTCCGCCGGATTGATCCGCACGGCCACTACTTCGAGGTTGCGCATGAAGTACTCGTCGGCGAAGGCCGCCACTTCCTTCGAAGTGGTTCGGTCGACGCGCTCGGCCCAGCGGACAAGCTGATCGGCGCCTCCCGCAAGCCAGGAATCGGCGAGAATCGTGATTCCCCTGGCGGGATCCATGAGCGCGGCGGCACGGTTTTCGTGCAGCGAAGAGCGGGCGGTTTCGTATTCGGCTTTGGAAAAATACGAAAGACTGGTCTTCATGGCGTACATTTCCGATCCGCGCACGATTTCCTTCAAAGAGAGGACACGGTCTGCAGTCGTGGATACGCCTTCGAGCTTGAACGAAAACTCGAGCGAAAACCAGGACGAATCCCTGGAAGGCCGATACCGGACGGTCGGCGTCGAAATCTGCGCGGCCTTGGGCATGCCTTTCTGAACCGCGGTCGACAGTCTGCATGTGGGCGATGCAGCCAGGACTTCCCAGAGAATCGCCGCGCCGTAATGCGCCGTCGAGGCGACATCGGGGCCCCTGTAGAGCATTTCGACGGATGCCTGGCCCTGGGGAACGGAAGGGTCGGGATATGTCATCCATGTGGGCCTTGTCACACCCGGCTTGGGGAATGCGGCCGGCGCCGTTTTCCAGGGGTCGGAACCCCGCTTCCAGGCTCCGAAAGCCGTTTCAGCCATCACCGCGATCTTCGCGGCATCCACATCGCCGGCCACGATGAGCACTGCGTTGTTGGGCAGAAGCCATGTCGAGGCGAGGGTCCGGAGCTTGTCCCCGTCCGCGGCGCGGATGAGGTAATCGGCTCCGGCCGTGTCGAAGCGCCAGGGCGCCCTGGCGAACAATTTCCGCACGATCGCGGCTTCGTAAACCTCGTCGGGACCGGTCGAATATTCCTTCAGGCTCAGCAGGGCCGCGTTCCGTGCTTCTTCCAGCGCCGCAGGGTCGGCGAGCGCGGTTTCGAGGCGGTAATCGGAAAAAAGGGACTGCAGTGTGTCGAATCCCTGTGCGACCCGGTCGCTCTGGATATCGAAAATAAAATCGAAGCGGTCGGATTTGGCACCGCCCGATATGTTTTCCGCGCCGAGGGCTTCCACCGCTCCGCCCGGTTCGGGTTCGCCGGGGTCAGTCGCATTTCCCCTGAACAGGACGAGTTCCAGCAGGCGGAAGAGGCCCGCGGTCTGCGCGGTTTGCGCGGTCGCTCCGGCCCTGAACACGATTCCCATCCTTACGTGATCGGCCCCGGGTTGTTCAAGGACAAGAATTTCCAGCCCATTGTCGAGGACTTTCCGGTAGGGCGCTCCGGCCGCCACGGATTCGGGCTTCGCGGTCTGGGTGGAAGTGCCGTCCTGCGGAGTCTGGGCTCCCGTTGCGACGAGCCCCGCCGAGAGTGCGAAGAAAATACATAAAAAACCGCGGATGGCGGTGCGTTTGTTCGGTATCATTCCATTGATACTACTTCCGCAGGCTTCCACCGTCAACGAAGCGGCACAGACCGCGGCTTGGCGGCCCGGGAGGGGACATGGTATCGTCTTGCGGGAATCACATGGAAACGAGTCCGATGAAGGCCATTCCCCGCAAGGGGACCGCCGGCCGCCGCCTGAGCGGCATCGACGCAAGGAGCGCGCATGCCCTTGCCCGCCGCTATGCGAAAGGCGGAGCCGGCTCCGCCTCCAGCTCCACTTCCTCCGGCTCCGGCTCCGGCTCCGCGGCACAGCCGATGTCGGCTCCTGCGAAGCGCCGCTTCCGCACCACTCCCGGTCGGGTTTTCGCCGCCGCGGTCAAGATTTTTCTTGTGATTCACATTTTTTATATCGTCGCCACCTCCACACTGATAATCGCCTACCGATTCATCGAGCCCCCGGCCACGGTGCTCATGCCCTACAGGGCGATCGGTTACGGCTGGAAGCTCGAAGCTCCCCGGCCCCTGCCGCTTTCCTCGATCCCGGGCTATCTCAAGACCATGCTTGTAGCGGTCGAGGATGGCAAGTTTTACACTCATTTCGGGATCGATTTCGAAGCTTTCAAGCGGGCCAAGCAGATAAATGACCAGGTAGGAAAGCCGCTGTACGGCGGATCGACGCTCACCATGCAGGTGGCCAGAACGCTGTTTCTTGTTCCCGAAAAGAGTTATGTCCGCAAGTATTTCGAGGTGATCGCCGCTCTGGAGCTGGAGCTCTTTCTCACCAAGGACAGGATCCTCGAACTCTATTTCGGCTATGCGGAGTGGGGCAGGGGAATTTTCGGTATCGAGGCCGCGGCGCGGCATTGGTACGGGAAAGGCGTTTCGGCCCTGACCAGAGACGAGGGAGCGCGGCTCATCGCGCTGCTTTCTTCGCCGATACGGTACAGTCCCACGACACTGCAGAAATCGGGCATCCTGCGCGAGCGTTACGCCTATCTCACAAGGCGTTTCGTGTCAGGAAACGCCGCGGCGTCCGTTTCCCCCGATCTCATCGAGCTGCCGCCCAAGCCTCTGCCTTCCGTCGAGCCCGGCATCGAGGAGAACGCGGAATCCGCCCTTCCTTCGACGGCCGTTCCAGCTACCGGAGAGACTGTGCCGCAGGATGCCGCATCCGCCGGGATCGGCGCGACGGGAACGGAAAGTACGATCCCGGCCGGCGATGCCTCGAGCCTTTCTTCGGGCGCTCCGTCTGTTCCCGCCGAAAGTCCTTCGGTCGAGCCTCTTGCCCCGACACAGCCCTGACATTTGAATCAGTTTGAATCGGACTGATTCAGTCCGATTCAAACTGATTCAAACTGATTCAGCGGGCCGTTCTGTCGGGCATCGAAAGTGCCCTGTCCAGCGCATCGGCGAAGAGTTTGGTCTCGCGGCTGCCGCGTGACGAGGCTCTCGGCGACTCGGGCGCAAGGCCGAGGGCGCGCAATTCCGCCATCCGGTCGCGGAGAGAGCGGCGGGCGCGCACGTTTTCGGTAGTGAACAGGTCTCCCCTGTCGTTGAGCACCGGAATTTCCCTGTCGGCCATGCGTTCCGCGAAGGGAAGGTCGCGGGTGACAACGAGATCGCCCGGAATGGCCGAGGATTCGATAAAAGAGTCGGCCGCATCGGGTCCGGCCGTGACGATGGTAAGAAGATCCGCAGGGATTTCGGGGATTTTTCTGGAAGCGACAAAACGGACCGAGAGAGCCTGCCCTTTCCGGGCGGCGGAAAAGGCGCGACGCAGGAGAATGGGACGCAGATCCCGTGGCAGGCTGTCGGCGTCGACCCAGATCGTCAAGTCGCAGCTCCCGCCGGCACGGATGCCCTGTACACGAGGCCATGGCCTTCGATCCGGTATCGCCCGCAATCGGCGCGGACGAATGCCGACTCTCCGCGCGCAAGTCCGAGCGAAGGGCTGCCGTCCGGCGCGAGTACGAGTTTGCCTGAAACGCAAAGGAGTATTTCCGGTCCCGCCGTCTCGTGCCAGTTTCCGGAATCCGCGGTTCCGCCGGGAGATTCTCCTGAAGAGTTTTCGGAAGAGTCGATCGCGGAAAGGGCGAATTCGCTCGCGGGTACGGGCCAAAACCGCTCCGTGCCGCGGATTTCGGGCCGGACCAGCGTGGCGGCGCCCGTCGCGGAATCGAGGGCGCGCATGAGTTCGGCGATGTCGATGTGCTTGGGCGTAAGCCCGCCTCTGAGCACATTGTCGGAATTGGCCATCAGTTCCAGGGCCGTGCCTTCGACATAGGCATGGAGTACGCCGTCGGGAATGTAGAGACCCTCGCCCGGCGCGAGATCGTACAAATTCAGCAGAAAAGGCATGAGCGCTCCGGGGTCGGCCGGATACGCGTCTATCAGGGATTGCGCCAGATATCCTGCCTTGCGTTCCTCCCGGTCGGAGGAAGAGGCAAGAATCCTGGCGCGCGGTGCGGCCAGCATACCGAGTCCGGAACGGGCCGCAGGACCGAGAGAGAGTATCTGCCCGACGAGAGCCTTAAGGTCGTCTTCGGCGCCGTCGTTCCGGTTTTTTGCCGCCAGGAAGTCGAGAAAAGCGCATATATCCTTGCCGAGAAGAGTTTTCGCTTCACCGTATGACCTGAAGCCGCAGAGCGCCCTGAATGGCGAAAGCGCCACGGCGAGTTCGGGCTTGTGTCCCGGGTCGCGATAGACGCGTTCGGGCGCGTCCAGCGGAATTTTCGCAGCGTTTTCCCGTGCGAAGCCCTCCTTTGCGAGCGCTTCGGAAGGATGGACCTGGATCGAAAGAGGTTTTGCGGCGGACAGCCCCTTGAACAGGAAGGGAAGTCTCCCGAACCTCGCGCCGATATCGGGGCCGAGACAGCCTTCGGGGTCGGCGGCGATATAGGCGTCCAACGAAACTGGAACGCTTTCGCGTTCGCCCGTGCCGTCGCCCCCGGCCCGCAGGGGCGGGCTGCGCAAGAGGGAAGGAGAGGCGGGATGGGCTCCCATCCAGAGTTCCGCGGCCGGCCGGTCTGCGGGAACGGCGACGCCGATATGCTTCGCGAGTCCGTCAAGACTGCCCCATGCATAATCCCGGACCGGATTCGACATGGGGAGAATCCGGAAAGAGTTCCGCGGGGAATTCATTGTTGCAGTGTAACCGGATGGGGCGGTCGCAGGCAAGATCGACGGGTTTCGGTAGTGTTCATGCGTCCAGGAAACGCCCGACTTCGCGTTCGATTACGTCGAGCCCGTCGACGAGGAGGCGGCATTCGGGCAGGCTCTCCACGAAAACCGGACCGTAGCGCTTTGTGACGAGGCGGGGGTCCAGCACGACGACGGCACCACGGTCTTCCGAATGCCGGATGAGACGGCCGAAGCCCTGTTTGAAGCGGATAACCGCTTCGGGAAGGCTGATCTCCATAAAGGAGTTGCCGCCGCGTTTTTCGAGCGCTTCGGCACGCGCCATCTGTACCGGATCAGTCGGCACGCGAAAAGGAAGCTTGCAGATTATCACAAGCGACAATGTTTCGCCGGGAGCGTCCACACCCTCCCAGAAGGAATCGGTGGCGAACAGCACACTCGAAATATCGTCCCTGAAAGCGGCCAGTAGGCGCGAGCGGTCATCCATGCCCTGGCGCATGCAGACGATGCCCAGGGCTTCCATTTCCGGCTTCGCCGTTTCATACGCGCTCAGCAAGGCTTCATAGCTCGTGAAAAGCACCAGCGCGCGCCCGCGCGATGCCTTGATCAGGCGCAGTACCGCGCGGTTTATATAGGCGCGCGAATCGGGATTGTCGGGTGCGGGCGCGCCCTTGTCGACGGCGAGTAGTGCGTTCGTCCTGAAAGGAAAAGGCGAGGGATAGCCCCTGGCCGCCAGATCCTCGCGCTTCCGGTCGAGGCCGGTCCTGTTCATCCAGAAGTCGAAACTGCCCCCCACCGACAGAGTAGCCGAAGTGCAGATCGAAGACCGCATTTTCCCGAAAACCGCATCGCGCATCGTGGCCGCTATATCGAGCGGCGAAGCCACGAAGTCGACGAATATTTCCCCGGAACTCAGCCTGGATTTTTCCAGCCAGAATACCGTTTCCGCGTGTGCGTCGAATTCCTTGAATTTGGCGCACAGGGAGGCCAGTTCGCCCAGTTTTCGCTGCGAGGCTTTCGCTTCGAAGTAGGCGCTCTCCTGGGCGAGACTGTCCGGGCAGTCGTCGAGGGCGTCGCCGAGGGCGTCGCCGAGGATGCCCGATACCGCGAGGAGCGCCCGTTCGAGCGCACCCGCCGGCCCGGAAATGCGGCGTTCGTTGTCCGGATCGCGCAGGGCGAGCCGGACGGTCCGCTCTTTTCCGAAAAGGCCGAGGGCTTCCCTTTCGAAATCGGCGACGGCCGCCCTCGCTTCGGAAAGGGCGCGATCCAGTCCGTCGAAGCGCCGGGAGGGAAAGCCGGGTAGAGCGAGAAGCCTGATGGCGACGCCGAATTCCCGCCCGCGATTCTTGCGCCTGATGCGCGCGAGGCGCCTGTATACCGAAAATTTCGACAGGCTTTCGGAAAAAAGGCTGGTGGCGCTCGACTCGATCGCATGGGCTTCGTCCAGGACGAGGGCGCGGTACGCGGGCAGGACGGCCGTCTGTTCATAGCCGGCGCCGCGAAGGCGCGACGCGAGGTCGGCGAAGAGGATGTGGTGGTTGGCGACGACGATCTGGGCGTCGGCGGCGGCTTTACGCACCGAGAGAAGGTGGCATTCCTCTCTGTGGAAGCACCGCAGGCCCAGGCAGGACTCGGCTTCGGAACAGACGCGGTTCCATACCTGATCCTCGGGCCAGAAGGGAAGATCGGCGCGATCGCCCGAACTCCCTGATTCGTCCCAGGCCGCGATCCTTCGCAGGGGATGATCGGCATCCGCGAGAAGGCCTTCTTCGTCGAGAGCTTCCGATAGCCTGACCTTGCAGAGATAGTTTCCCCTGCCTTTCACGAGTACGGCTTTGACCGGTTTGCGGAACAGGGAGGCGACTACGGGTATGTCCTTGTCGATAAGCTGTTTCTGGAGATTGATGGTCGCGGTCGAAACGACGATCCGTTCGTCGTTTCGCAGGGCCCAGGCGAAGGCGGGTACGAGGTATGCAAAAGATTTTCCGACGCCGGTCCCCGCCTCGGCGACCATGACGCCGCCATCGTTCAGGGTCGCGGCAACGTCGCCGGCCATTTGGACCTGGGAAGGGCGCGGCTCGAAGTGTTCCATGAGGCGGCCAAGTTTGCCTCCCGAATCCAGGACTCCTTCGATTTCCAGGACGTTCACTGGCCGGTATGCCCGTTTGCGCGCCGGTTCGGCTACTACGAATACGTGCGACACTGCGTTGTCGACGATATAGGAACCCACGCCGGCCGACCCTGCCTGAGCGGCGATTTCCACGTCGGCGTCCGAGGGGTTAAGCGTGCCCGAAGGATGATTGTGTACGATGACGTCGCCACGGTCGAAATGCGAGGAGAGCGCAGGCACCGCCGACTTGGAGCCGCGCGCAACCACTTCCACCGAGCTGATTTTGCCGTCTCCGTCGGTCCGGCAGACGGCGAAGACTTCGTTCCCACCTGCGCCTTCGATTTCGCCTGCGAGGGTGAGGATCGCCTCGGGCGTGAAACGGGTCGAGGCCTGTGTGCGGGCTGTCTTGTTCTGGGAAGGAAGCATCGCGCTGCAGTATAGCGCGCCGGTACTGGCGCAGGAACCTCCGGCACGGTTATTCTTGTCGTATCGCCATGAACGAAATCCTTTCCGACCGCATCGTTTCCGTTCGACCCGGTGTCCGCCGCTATGTCGGCCCCGCATGGAAGGACCGTCCCGCTTCCGGATGGTTCGAGTCCGGGCGCAATCCCGTGCCGCTCAGCCCCGCGCCGTTCAGCCCCGTGCCGCTCAGTCCAAAGCCCGGCCCCGGCCGCTCTGGCAGTGAAGACGCCTTCCGCGCGGCGATACTCGCCCTGTCGCGCGAGGACGAAGAGATCGATGTGTCCGATGAGCGGGGTCCGATCATGTTCAAGGACGGTCTGTTCCAGATCGACGTGGAGAACGCCGAAGGGGCGCCCGGCATCGATCCGAATCTCAAAGGGCTTATAGATTCGATTCTCAACCCCTGACAGCCGCTGATAATCGCTGACTACTGCCGCTGTCAACCGCCCCCGGGCTCGCGGCAGGTCGCCTTGAAGCCGCATGAAACGGGGAGTATATTCATCGGGAAAGCATCCTATCGCGAGGAGACGCAATGCTTCGTCTTTTTTCATGGAACGTGAACGGCATCCGCGCCTGCGCCGGCAAGGGTCTGTACGACTGGATCGCCCGCGAAAGCCCGGATTTTCTCTGTCTCCAGGAGACCAAGGCCCACTTCGACCAGCTCCCCGACGAACTCAGGATGCCGGTCGATTCCGGGGGCAAGCCGTATTACATATATTGGGCTCAGGCAGACCGGCGCGGTTATTCGGGCGCGGCGATTTTTTCCAGGCGCGAGGCGAAATCCGTTTCTTTCCTGGGTACGGCCGAATTCGACGCCGAAGGTCGCACCATGGCCGCCGATTTTGGCGACTTTATTCTCGTTTCGGCATATTTTCCCAACAGCCAGGAAGCGGGCGCCCGCCTCGATTACAAACTCCGCTATTGCGACGCAATGCTATCCTACTGCGACGGTCTCGTGCGTGAAGGCAGACATGTCGTGGTCGCGGGCGATTACAACATCGCCCACACCGCGATCGACCTCGCGCGGCCCAAGGAAAACGAGGGCAACGCGGGCTATCTTCCCGAAGAAAGGGACTGGATGAGTAAATTCATCGGTTCCGGCTATGTGGACACCTTCCGCACCCTTCATCCCGAACCGGGAAACTACAGCTGGTGGACCTACAGAGTCCCCAGCGCGCGCGAAAACAATATCGGGTGGCGCCTCGACTATCATTGCGTGGACGAAGGCTTCATGCCCGCCGTACGTGCCGCCGCGATCCACCCCGGCGTGACCGGATCGGACCACTGTCCGGTTTCGCTCGACCTCGACATCTGATAAGGACCTGGAGGCGACCATGCGCATCCGGTACAACGCGCCCGTTACTCTGACCTATACCTTCCTCTCCGCCATAGTGCTCGGGTTGAGCCTTACGGTCTTCCCTTCGCTCACCGCACTGGCGTTCTCCACGCCCGCTCCTTTCCGGTCGAACATGTTCGGCGATTACCTGAAGCTTTTCACGCATATCGCCGGGCATGCCAGCATCGATCACTACATCTCGAACTTCACCATGGTCCTCCTTCTCGGGCCCATTCTGGAGAACGCGTACGGTTCGCTGCGAATCCTCGGCATGATGGCCATAACCGCCCTGGTGACCGGGCTCCTCAATGTCTTCATTTTTCCCGGGACAGTGCTCATGGGTGCGTCGGGCGTCGTGTTCATGATGATAATGCTTTCTTCCATAACGAATTTCCGCAAAGGGGAAATCCCGCTCACCTTTATCCTTGTGATGATAGTGTTCCTGGGCGGCGAGATCTGGAAGGCGGTGGCAGTCAAGGACAATGTGTCGCAATTCACGCATATCATCGGCGGGCTCGTCGGCAGTTTTTTCGGATTCATCAAGCCGCGGTCCGGAAGGGAAGTGGACAATGTACGGTAATCTCAAGGCCGAACTGGCCGACAGGCTCGATCAGATTCGCAAAGAGGGACTCTATAAGGGCGAGCGCGTGATCGCTACGCCGCAGGGAGCGCATATCCGGGTCAGGGACGGCAAGGAAGTCCTGAATTTCTGCGCCAACAATTATCTCGGCCTTTCGGGCGACCCGCGCCTCGCGGCCGCGGCTTCGAAAGCCATGGACGAATGGGGCTATGGTCTTTCCTCCGTGCGCTTTATCTGCGGCACGCAGGCGCCCCACAAGGTTCTGGAGCGGAAGGTCGCGGAGTATCTCGGTACCGAAGACGCCATTCTCTTTTCCTCCTGCTTCGACGCCAACGGAGCGGTGTTCGAGCCGCTTCTGGACGAGGACTGCGCCATAATCGCGGACAGCCTGAACCACGCCTCGATCATAGACGGCGTAAGACTCTGCAAGGCGAAGCGCTGGGTCTACAAGCACGCGGACATGCGCGATGTCGAGGAACTCGACGCCGATACGGGCAAGACCGCCAAGGGCCTGGAGCGCTGTCTCAAGGAAGCCTCGGGCTGCCGCGTCAGGATGATCGCCACCGACGGCGTGTTCTCCATGGACGGCGACATCGCCGACCTCAAGTCGATCTGCGATCTGGCGGACAAGTACGGCGCCCTGGTCATGGTGGACGATTCCCACGCCACAGGTTTTACAGGCAAGACGGGCAGGGGAACCTGGGAGCATTGCGGGGTGGGGGGCAGGGTCGACATCATCACGACAACGTTCGGCAAAGCCCTCGGCGGGGCCTCGGGCGGCGTGATCGCGGCCCGGTCCGAGATTGTCGAGTATATGCGCCAGAAAGCCAGACCCTACCTTTTCTCGAATTCGCTCGCTCCCGCCATCGTGGGTGGCACGCTGGAAGCGCTGGCCCTGCTTTCAAGCTCGACCTCCCTGCGCGACAAGCTCGAAGTCAACACGGCGCGGTTCCGTTCGGGCATGAAGGCCGCGGGTTTCGACCTCCGGCCCGGAACCCATCCGATATGTCCCGTCATGCTCTATGACGAAAAATTGGCGCACGCGATGGCCGACGCCCTTCTCGACGAAGGGATCTACGTGATCGGTTTCTCCTTCCCGGTCGTCCCGCGGGGCAAGGCGCGCATACGCGTGCAGATTTCCGCCGCGCACAGCGCCGAGCAGATCGATTTCGCCGTCGCCGCCTTTACGCGTGTAGGAAAGAGGCTGGGGGTTCTGCACTGAAGCTTATTCAGGCGAACCGCAACGTGGTCCCGGCCTCTTTAGGCCTCTTTACCCTCGCAAGGGTGCTTCGCTATATTTTATCCAGGAATATTTTCCGCCAAGACCGAGGTTTCTTCAAATGCCCACGTATGAATACGAATGCCGCCACTGTACCCACAAGTTCGAGAAATTTCAGAGCATGTCGGACGAACCGGTTCGCGTCTGCCCCAAATGCGGTCACGACGTGCGCCGCGTGATAGGCGGCGGCACGGGCGTAATTTTCAAGGGTTCCGGTTTTTATGTGACCGATTCCAAGCGGGCTTCCGCCGCTACCTCCGGCTCCGTATCGCGGAAATCCGAGTCCCGAACCGCATCCGAAGCGAAAGCGGGCTCCGTCGCTCCTTCCGGTGAAAAATCGAAGGACCCGTCCAGGGAAGCATCGAAAGATTCGGCGAAAGAATCCGCGTAAGTCGATTTGAAAGACGATCCGCGGTTCAGCCGACCCTGAAACCGGCGGGTTCGGGCGTTTCCAGAAGCTCCGGTCTCGCAATGAGTTTCGCGAACAGAGATGAAGCGCTCGCGAAATAAAGGCCGTCGGCGATTCTTTCGTCGACGGTCGCCTTCAGTGTCAGGTGGTGCCGCCGGACGGGCGAACCGTTCGGTCCCCTGGTTTCCTTCAGATTCAGTTTCCCCAGCACGATGAACACGCTCGCGTTTCCCCATTCGTACAGGTGGTGGAAAGGCGCATCCAGTCCGAGACTCCCGAGATTGGCGAAATAGACCGAGCAGTAAAGCGGATCGTCGCGGATCATGCGCGCGGGAGCCAGATTGATGCGGTCCAGTGCGCGGAATACCGTGGTAAAGAGCGCCTTGCCTCCCGGAATCGCGTGGGCGAGCGAGAGGCTGTGCTCTCCAGGACCGTCCCGCGTAGTTCGCGCCCGCAGGATCGCAGCATTTACCTTGGCGGTGACCTGATCGAGGCAATCGTCTGGATCGAAAAAAACCTTGGCGTTGGCTTCGGGGGATTCTTCGGTCATTCTTTTTTTTACGACAAAGGAAAAAACGATGTCCTTGTGGCGATACAAAGCTTTTCCGTGTATAAAATTGTTGATTTCCGGCTTGAACGCCAGGGTGCGCTGGGCCGCGGCCAGGACGAGGGCGAACAGGGAGTAGCGCTCTCCTTCGTCGCTCGGCGCGCCGCTTTCCGCCGCCGGCCCGTTCGCGGCGTTTTTGGCGCGGACATAATGCAGTGCATTTTCCACGTCCAGATCCTTTTCATAATAGATGGCGGACCCGTTTTTGCTTCGCATGAGATAGGGCATCACTGCGTTCAGTGCGTGGGGCTGGCGCAATTTTACGCCGTCGGAGCGGTCTCGGAGGAACATGATGTTCCGACTATAGTTACAAGGCATTCGCAGGTAAAGCGGTGGGAAGAACTCGCGTTGCGCTCTCCTCAAATGGGATGTATATTTGAATATCGGGACTTTTTCGAAAATCATCCGGCTTTTGGAATACGCACCGAACATTGCGACATTTGCGCCGCATCTGCGTTATATGCGAGGAGGTGTCGAGAATTTTCACATCCAGCCACCCGCGAAACGAAAAGAATGGAAGTGCCCGGGATCGTCCTTTTGTCTGCATCCTGAGCGTTTCCCCGGCCGATTCCGGCGCATCGCGTTCGGCCCGGGAACGGTTCCAGAAATTTGTGGGTGCGCTATCGACTGCGGGGCTTGCGGCGCAGCACTGCGAAGTTTCGGATATCGCCGGAATGGAAGAAACGCTTCTGCTTCTTGCGCCCGATCTGGTTTTTTCTGTCCCTGACCATCTTCCCCTCTCGACTGCGGAAGCAGGATCATCTCTCCGCGGCGGGACCGGCGGACGGACGGCAAATGTCCACAGTGTCCTTGAAAGCATGGAAATCCCCTATATCGGATCATCCCCCGACACAATAGACTTAGTCCTTTCCAAGGCGGATCTCAAAGATCGCTGGCTGGCCTTTGGCGTTGCCACTCCTCCCTTCGTCCGGCTGGCTGAGGGAGAAGGAATGAAAGCCCTCGAAGGCAGGAAGCTTCCCGCGTTTCCGATCATTGTAAAACCCGCGCGTGAAGGAAATTCGCGGGGAATTTTCGATGATTCCGTCGTATTCGACATCGAATCGCTCGCCTCGGCCGTGGAAAGGATTGCTGGCAGCCATGGAGAGCTGATCGCCGAACAGTATGTCGGGATCAGCTCCGATTTCAGGGAATTCACCGTGTCCATGATGGGTTCCGGCGAGGCGATGGTGGTCATGCCGGCCGAACTTGTTTTCGCCCAACCGAAGCGGCTCAGAGTGATCACCAATGAGGACAAGGAAGAATCCCGAACCCGCGCAATCCCTATCACGGATGGATTCCTGCATGCCGCCGTCATGTCGTTCGCGAAGCGGGCATTCCGCGTCGCCGGCGTGAGGGATTATGCGCGCTGCGACATGGCGCTCGCCTGCGGCAATCTCACCGCGATCGAAGTAAACGGCCAGCCCATGGTCCCCGACAGCTGGTTCGAATCATGCGCGAAGCATCGCGGACTGGATGAAAACCAATACCTTGCCGCGATCGCGTTTGCCGCAATGGAACGGCATCGCGCGGAAGGCATTTCGCGCCGCCCCGTGCCGCACGAGATGGAACGCGTGCTGCCCTCATGGCTTTACGCAGCCTTGCGCCGACAGCCGGCCGAAAAGAGCGGTGCTTGAGCCCGGGAAGGATCCCGAGCTTCCGGACTTTTGTTTTTGGAGAGTGAAGAGATGCATGTTGTCACAAGGGCCGACGTCTTCGGTCTGATCCATCCGTCTCTGGATGTCCATACGCTGGGCATAATCTCCGTCACCCAGCTTCTCGAAGAATGCGGCATTCCCGCTTTCCTGGGCGATTCCGCGATTGGGGCAGAGCTTGCCGCACTGGGACAAGAGGGAACAGGCAGGGAACTGCGCGCATGGATCCTCGGGCGCCGCATATCGGTCCTGGGTTTCAGCTACAGACTCGATCCCGGAGACGCGGTCCGCCTGTACGGCGATCTATGCGCTTTTCTGGACCGTACGGCTCTTCGGACATCGAAGGGAGGGCCCGTCAAAGCCCTTTATTTTGCCGGTCTGCCGGGCGCATGCGATACGGTCATGGAGCGGTTCCCCTTAACGGCGGGCGTATTCCGCGGCGACGAGAGCCCCGGCGAAACCCTCGACATCCTTGGCATATCCCGGTCAGCGATATCGAACGACCTCTCTTCCAGTTTGCGTTACGACGAAGAACGGTTGCGCTTCGGGGAAGAAATCGCGGGAGAACGCCGGTACCTCGATCTGCAACCGGTTGATCGCAGCGGGTCGCCCCGGTATGGAATGAAGGGAGAACGCCTCGAAGACAGGGTGGATTACGGCATAGCGCAGGGCCTTTCTCCCCTGATGCGCGCCCACGTAGGTCCCTACCTGTCCGACCGCCGCGAAGCAGTCTCTCTCTTTCTGGACTGGACCGGGAAGCTCGCATCGTCCGGATTCCTCGATGTGCTGTCGATAGGCTCTTCCCAGCTTACCCAGGAACGCTTCGGGGAAGACTGGAAAGATGCCATGAACGGAGGCGGGGTGCCTCTGAATTCACGGGAAGAATTCCGGAAAGTATGGCTCTCCGCCAGGCCCATGCTGGTCCGTATCTATGCGGGAACTTCACGGGTGACCGAACTCGCTTCGATATATGAAGAAGATATGGATATCGCCTGGCATGCCCTTTCGCTATGGTGGTTTTCGAAACTGGACGGACGCGGGCCGATGGGCGTGGCGCAAAACCTGGATGCGCATTTCCGGACAATGCGTTTCATCGCGTCGACCGGGAAACCGATGGAACCCAATGTTCCCCATCATTTTGCATTCCGCGGTACGGACGATCTGGGGTACGTCCTTTCGGGCTATGTCGCGGCTCAGGCGGCCAAGGCGTCGGGCATACGGACTCTTGTCCTGCAGATAATGCTCAACACACCCAAATACACTTGGGGCATCCAGGACCTGGCCAAAGCGCGGGCGCTCCTTCGGTTGGTACGTTCTCTCGAAGGCCCCGGTTTCCGGGTACTTCTTCAGCCCCGCGGAGGACTGGATTATTTTTCGCCCGATCAGGATCGCGCCCGAGCCCAGCTGGCCGCGGTGACCGCCCTCATGGACGATATCGAGGCCCACGACGAGACGAGTCCGCAGATCATCCATGTGGTGAGCTATTCGGAAGGGGTCGCGCTCGCGGACCCGGACATAGTCGACGAGAGCGTCAGAATCACTCGCCATGCACTCTCGGAGTACAGACGCCTGAGAAGGGCGGGACTCGTCGATGACATGACCGCCGACCCCGAGGTCGCCCTCAGGGAAGAAGAGCTGCTGGGCGAAGCCCGTACAATGATTTCAGCGATGGAACGGGCGATTCCCAACCCCTGGACCCCGGGCGGGCTCTACGCAATGCTCGCCTCCGGATTTTTTCCCCTGCCGTGGCTTACGGAATTGCGGGAAGAATTTCCCGCGGCCGCCGGACAGGCTACCCATTTCGTACGGGGAGCGGTGAAAAGCGTCGACGAATCGGGGAAACCGCTCACGGCAGCCGAGCGCCTTCCTTCGATACTGGCGAATCTCGCGGCGATAGGCTTCGGGGCCGAAGGGCCGGGAATGGGGAGGCCGGAATCCGGGGAGGAAGCATGAGTCAAAGTTCCAGAAACGAGGAAGTGACCAGAATCCTGCGCAATACCAGGGGAAAAGGCAGAAAAGCCCGCTGGTGCGTTCTTGGCGCGGGCAACGGCGGACTTTCCATGGCCGGCCATCTCGGGATCATGGGCTTCGATGTGCGGCTCTACAACCGCAGCGACGAACATCTGGCGGGCGTCAGATGGCACGGCGGCATCGAAGTTGAAGGAGCGGTGGAGGGTTTCGGTCCGATAAAGCTGGCCACGTCCCGAATCGACGAAGCTCTGGATGGCGCGGACGTTGTCATGATAGTGACCCCATCCACCGCGCACCGTCCGCTCGCACGTGTCATGGCGCCCTATCTCGCTGACGGCCAGGTCGTCGTACTGAATCCCGGCCGGACGGGCGGCGCGCTGGAATTCCGGGCAGCCCTCAGGGAGGCCGGAGCTGAGGGGCGGCCGGTTATCGTCGAGGCACAGACCTTCATCTACGCCTCTCGAATGGTGTCCCGCCACCGCGGGCACATTTTCAGGATCAAAAATGGCGTTCCGGCGGCGGCGCTTCCGTCTTTCAGGACGCCCGAAGTCCTCGGAATACTGGAAGCGGCATTTCCCCAGTTCAGCGCGGGAGGCAACGTGCTCGCGACAAGCATGGAAAATATCGGAGCCGTTTTCCACCCCGCGCTCACTCTTCTCAATGCCGGCTGGATCGAGGAAACCCGTGGAAATTTTGAATACTACCTGCAGGGAATCACTCCTTCCGTAGCGACGGTTCTCCAGAAGATCGACGATGAAAGACTTTCCGTGGCGCGCGCGCTCGGTGTGCGCAGCGTCTCGGCGCGGGAGTGGCTTTATCTGACCTATGATTCGCCCGGCCAGGACCTTTGTTCCGCCATCCGCGCCACATCGAGCTATGCGGGAATAATGGCACCGCCCGGTATCGATCATCGTTATATATGGGAAGACGTTCCGATGAGTCTCGTTCCGATCGCCTCGATCGGCGGCATGCTTGGCGTCCCGACGCCTGCGATCGACATGATCATCGATCTCGCCGACATCATGCACGATACGGATTACCGGACTTCAGGCAGGACGGTCGAAACGCTGGGTATCGCCGGCCTTTCGGTGGAAGATATCCACCGGATCGTCACCGAAGCGGAATAATCAGGAATTGGGGGAGTACGCATATGAACGAAATATGGTCGGCCGGGGTGGAGTTTTTTTCCGGACTGTCGCCGTTGATAAGAGCATTCCTGTGGATCGTTCTGGGGGGAGCTGTGGCGATCGCCTCGCGTTTCCTTGTTTCCAGGATATTCGCCGTTCTCAAATTCGACAGGATAAGCGAAAAAGCGGGTTTTTCAGGTTTCCTCAAGACAGGAAACGTGAGTTATTCGCCTTCGAAGCTCATGGGGCTCCTCGCCTTTTGGATCGTCATGATGATCGCCCTGCTCCGGACCGTCGCGACGCTCGATGCGGGCATCGCCGCATCCATGGCGGAGTGGACCGCATCCATACTCCCCAGGCTTTTCGCCGCGGCGATTTCGGGCGTAATCGGCGTCGTGATAGTGACTTTTCTCGCCAATTTCGCGGAAACGATAGCGCGCAATGCGGCGATGGGGAATCCCGCCTTCCTCGGGCGCACGATCAAGTATGTGGGTAATGTGCTGGTCGCGACGATGGCGCTGGATCAGCTGGGCTGGGGGAGCAGCATCCTGTCGACGGTATTCCAGGTGATTCTGGCCGCAGCGGCGTTCGGGGCAGCCCTGGCTTTCGGCCTCGGCTGCAAGGATATGGCCCGCCGGGCGGCCGAGAATTTTCTGCGCAACCTGAAGGAAAGAGAGAGGAGCAAGCATGGGAACGATCTCGAAGGCTGATAGCCTCCAGACCCTGGTGAGGAAGCTTCAGCCCGCCCGCGCGGCGGCCACGAGCGCTTCCGCCAGCACCGTCATCGGGTCGATGTAGGGAATATCCACATCGGCCCGGGACAGGGCGAGCGGTACTTCCGTGCAGCCCGCCACGATGAGTTCCGCCCCGGATTCGCGCAGGCTGCGCGCGGCCTGTGCAAGCAGAGCGCGGGGGTATTCGCCGCGATTGCCGGCCTTGATGCCGTTCCGGCCGTAGATCGCCTCCATGACAAGCGTTTCCTGTTCCTCTTGCGGTGGCCAAAGCACTTCGAAACCGGGCAAGTTGTCTTCGTACAGGCGCGCGTGCCTGGAACCGGTAGTGGCAAGCACTCCGACGCGGCGGGCGCCGGAGTAGTCCCGCGCGATACGGGCGGCGAGGGTGTCGAAAGCGGAGAGGAAAGGCATGGCTGTCGCCGCCCTGAGCCGCGGCAGGAACGCGT
>Ga0209340_1000965_pt1 | contig 24041 bp, 20 predicted proteins | sample EPASupsiteSAE323_FD_187266 | JGI IMG/M metagenome (GOLD analysis project Ga0209340, IMG submission 187266) | Bioremediated contaminated groundwater from EPA Superfund site, New Mexico - Sample SAE3-23 (SPAdes) (version 2) | ecosystem: Environmental > Aquatic > Deep subsurface > Groundwater >... | reverse complement strand
CATGGTGAAGTTAACGCTTGCGTAACTATACTTACTCCTGGCGGTGATATTTCTTTTATCGTTACTACCATATTTTTTTCATTTTCAACTACATTGGTTATCTCAATTCCATATCCTCCGGTTGACTTTTGCCCCATATATACTGCTATAACAGTATACTTCTCAAAATCAATTTCCGGTATCTGGTTAGCTTCATCGAATGTTAATTCCCATAACTCTTTAAATCTTTCCTTACTTTGAACAATAATATTCTGAGTTGCATAGATTTTAGCATTAGCATCTTTTATTATAGTTTCGAATCCATAATCTGCAGCTTTTTTGCTTTGCAATCCTTTTGCATTAATATCTTTACTGTATTCATTGGCAAGAACTTGATTATCCTGCAAAGCAGAAATCTCTTTATTTTTTGGCACAGCTTTCATATTAGCAGCACTTGCATTAATATCACTCGCTTTAAAACTTTTTCCTTCTACAGCAAAAGCACTGGCAGAACTTCTCATTCCCCCTATTATATTTTTATCCTTAACCGAATTTTCGGATATCTTCATCTCTTTTGATTTCTCTTGTAATTTTGCTAAATCTTCATTCTTTATTACTTGATCATTCATGCTTAAACTATCCATTTGTGCCCCAGTTGCACTAGCAAGGCAATCATTTTTTGTAGTCATCGCATTATAAACAGAAACTCCCTTAACAGTTACAAACATTAGCAATAATACTGCTGCAACCGGCAGAAATTTATTCATAAAATTCATAAGGGTTTTCTTTTCTTCTATATTTGTTTCATTGGAAGCTCTAACCAGCTTCATATGAAGCCTTTGATGATACCCTTCCGGCACTTTTACTTCTTCTAATCCACCGAATTCACTCTTAACACTTTTTAGTATTTCATATTCTTCTTTGCAAGAATCGCAGTTTTCCATATGCTCAAGCAATTTAGTCTTCTGTTGTTCATCAAGGTGATCTTCTATAAACAGATATAATTTTTCATTAAATTTGCATCTATTTTTCATATTTTCACCCCCTTTCATTAATTTAGACGCTTTTACTCACGAAAAGTTCCTTGTTTTTCATTAATAAATCTTTTAACTCACTCCTTGCACGATTGATTCTTGATTTCACTGTCCCCGGTGGACATTTTATGATTTCTGCAATTTCCTCATAAGAAAATCCTTGAACATCCCGTAAAACAATAACCGTTTTATGTTCACATGATAATAAATTCATAGCCTCTGCCAGATATTTTCTAAGTTCATTCCTTTCAACCTTTTCTTCAACCGATTCTCCCTTATCTTGTATTTCTCTCTTTATTTCATCATCTTCTGTCTCAAAAGGTGAATCAATTGAATAAAGGACGGCTTTTTTTCTCTTTTTGACCATATCCATGCATTCATTAACCGTTATTCGATAAAGCCAGGTATAAAAAGAAGATTGCTCCTTAAATCCTTTAATTGATTTAAATACTTTAACCATAATATCCTGAGATACATCTTCGGCTTCTGCATAATCACCTAGAATCCTGAATGTGATATTAAATACTTTGGTTTCGTATTTTGAAATTAATTCCTCAAAGGCTTGCAAATCTCCATCTTTGCACCTTTTTATCAAGGTTTCTTCGGACTGCTCATTCATCCATTACACCCCTAACTCACAACCTATTCCCTCTCTTATCAAAAGATGAAGAATTAGGTGTAGCTTTTTATTAACCGTATACTGCCAACCTTCAGATTTCTATCTGGTTTTAACATATTCAATATATCTTTGATAATTCGACTTCATTTCTTCAATGCTATCTCCGGCAAATTTTTCAACCATTGCACAGGCTATCTCCCATGCCGCAGCAGCTTCTCCTACAATGCTTGCAGCAGTAACTGCACAAACATCTGACCTCTCAACACAAGCCTTGTATGGTTGCTTAGTTTTCATATCTACAGAATCCAACGGCTTGTAAAGAGTTGGAATTGGTTTCATAGCCGCTCTGATTATAATCGGTTCGCCGTTTGAGATTCCTCCTTCAATTCCTCCGCACTGATTAGTATTCCGTTGATAGCCGTTCTTAGAGTCAAAATATATTTCATCATGAACTTTCGAACCTTTTAGCTCTGCTGTTTTAAACCCTGAACCTATTTCGACACCCTTGATTGCCTGAATGCTCATAAGAGCTCCTGCCAATCTTGCATCCAGCTTTCTGTCCCATTGAACGTGACTCCCTATTCCTACTGGAGTACCAAGAATTACAACCTCAAAAATCCCGCCAAGAGAATCTCCATCATTCTTTGTGTCATCTATTAATTCAATCATCTTGGCTTCAGCTTCATTATCCAGGCATCTAAGCTGAGACTTGGCAATTCTATTATTGAATATTTCTTTGTCAAACACCTGATTGGTCTTTACCTCACCTATTTGAACAACATGACCATAAATCTTTATTCCGAATTCTTGAAGCAGCTGCATACATAATGCTCCTACTGCAACTCTTACAGCAGTTTCTCTGGCACTCGCTCTTTCAAGTACATTTCTTATATCAGTAAAATTATATTTTAATGTACCAGAAAGATCAGCATGACCAGGTCTCGGTTTTGTAATTTCTGCAATTTCGCCTAAATATTCAGCACCCATTCTATCCTTCCAGTTTTCCCAGTCTTTGTTTTCAATTTTCAAAGCAATAGGACTTCCGAGGGTTTTACCATTTCTAACACCAGAAAGGATTTCAATCCGGTCGGTTTCTATTTTCATTCTTTCACCACGTCCGTAACCGCCTTGCCTTTCGGCTAATTTTGTATTAATTTCTTCTATATTAATATTGAGATTTGATGGTAATCCTTCAATTATGGTCGTAAGGCATTTACCGTGGCTTTCTCCTGCTGTTAGAAACCTTAACATTGTATTCCTCCCGAATGGCTTTATTCTGTTAATAATGATACCATCTGAATAGTAAATGGACAATAGTAAAGAGTTTTTAGAAAATTAAGTGAAATATAATATCTTTTTACATATTGAAAAATTGTTTAACTTTTGATAGGATTATTTGGTAGTATATATAATAATATATAATGCCTAGAAATATTGATTTAAAATTAAGGAGGAAATTCGATGAAAAAAATCAAATCAAGATTATTAGCTTACTTGATGTTTATTGCAATTGCTACTATTTGTCTAGCCTCAGTAAGCCAAGCAGCTGCTACAAAGAAAACTCTAGCAGTATTATTCGGAAGTATCAATGTACAATACAACAACCAAGATGTTACTAACCAAGTTACACCAATTATTGCTAATGGGCGTACGTACCTACCTCTCCGTAGTATGGCTAACCTTTTCAATAAGGAGCTATCTTTATCGGGTAATACAATATACTTATCAGACAAATCAACACAAACTTCTATTACAACAGATTCGGCTTATATTTCCTTGCAAAATCAGCTTGCATCCAAAGATGCATATATCCAAACACTAGTTCAAAAAGTTTCAAATTTAGAAAGCACAATTAATTCCATTAATTCAACCAATTCAAGCAGCTCAAATAACAACAGCATTACCAGTAGCCTAAACGATTTAGAAGATGACTTAAATGATGATTATGAGTCATACAAAGATACTGATTTTGAGATTTCTTTATCTGGCGATAAAAATAATATTACTGTAGCTATCAAGACAGATGAGGAAGACTGGAACGATATTAGTAATTCAAATCAAGAGAACTTCATGGAAAATATTGTTGACGATATTCAGGATGTATTTAAAACAGCTGACATTCAAGGCAAGATTAAAGATGGTTCGAGCACTTTAATTGAATTTTCTGCTAAATCAAATGAAGATGTCGTTATTGACACAACCAGCTTAGTAGACAATTTAGTAGATGAACTGGCTGATAAGCTGGATGATGATGATTTTGGAACATTAACCAGCATTGACAATGATGATTTGGAAATCGCAGTTGAGGGTAATACCGATGATTTAACTTTTACAATAAAAATTGATTTTGATGATTATGAAGATGAATGGGATAATCTCTCTGAAACTGCAATTAATGATTATATGAAGAAAGTATATGATTATATAGTTGATCAAAGTAATTTTGAAGACACTGATGTGATTGGCTATTTTTACGATATAGATGGCGAAGACAACCTTGTAAAAATATATAATGATGGGAAATCATTTAAGCAGTATTAAGATTTTTTAAATATTGATAAACAATAAAGAAGTGACTCTTAAGGAGCCACTTCTTTATTGTTTATACAATATTTTTAAAAACACCTGATTATGTTGTCACATTTTTGTTCTTTTCTCGGATAACAACAATCATCAAACTGCTTAATCCAATTGCCGCCCCAATAATCAATGCAGTCGGTGCACCCAAAACATGTGCAATTGTTCCACTAATCAAACTTCCAATTGGGATTACTCCGCCAAAAACAAGTGTATAAACGCTCATTACCCTGCCTCTAAAATTGTCACTTGAATTAAGCTGTAATGTTGTATTAACTGATGTCGTAAATGCAATCATTGCCCATCCAGTAAAAATCAGTAAAATCAGAGCTAAAATATAATAATGGCATAATGCAAACAAGATTTGAAAAATACAAAAGCAACCTGCTCCAAGGAACAATATGTGTCGACCTGGCACTTTCCCACTTGTCCCGGCTAATATGAGTGCACCTAACAAAGCTCCAATCCCTAACGCAGACAAAAGCAAACCAAATCCGACAGCTCCCTGTCTTAAGTTGTTTTTTGCAATTAATGGAACAAGTACATTTAGATTCATAGTGAATGTACTCATTATTGCCATGAGAATTATGGTATTAAAAACTATTGGAATTGAACGGATATATTTTAATCCTTCCTTAATGTTCTGCCATATATTATTCTCTGAGTTTTCAAAATTAATCACAGGCAGCGATCTCATAAGATACAACCCTGCAATAACAGCAACAAAGCTTGCAGAGTTTATAAGAAAGCAAGCAGCTATTCCAAGTTTGCCAATTATAATTCCTGCAATTGCTGGTCCAACTATACGTCCAAGGTTAAAAGCAGTTGAGTTAAGTGCTATTGCATTTGGCAAATCCTTCTTTCCAACCATTTCAATTACAAATGATTGTCTTGCCGGCATATCGAAGGTATTCAGCAGCCCCAGCAATCCAGCCAGAATTAACACATGCCAAAAACGAACTATACCAGTCATGGTTAGCAATCCTAAAATCAGTGCGAGTACCGCTTGACCAAATTGTGTTATAAGCAGCAGCCTCCTTTTGGGAATCCTATCTACTATCACTCCAGCCATTAATGAAAAAAGAAGATAAGGTGTAAATTGAATGGCAGTGGTGAGTCCAAGTAAAAATGGAGAGTTTGTAATTTGCAAAACCAACCATACCTGAGCCATATTCTGCATCCAAGTACCCATCAAAGAAATCAATTGTCCGAACCAAAAAAGCCTAAAATTGCCATGTTGGAAAGCGCTTATTCCATTTAATTTTTGAATATTCATGTTATTTCACCACGCTGTTCTATCAAATGCTTACATGAATATTCTATCATTTAACCCTCTATTAATCCATCAGTCATTTATCAACATAACGCCTAATAGTCCATTTTCATTAATAATATCCTGAATTTCATAGACAGATATAGGAAATTGGGGAAATCCATATACATATGGTGTTAAATCATATAGTTGATAATAAACAACCAATGCCTTATCAGCTATATAATAATCCTGATCCGGTTTTATCCCTGTGAATCCATCAAGAAGAGGAATCTGTCTTTCTTTAATTTGCTTTTCGATGATGTCAGACAGTATTTTTTTATAATCACTTTCAGGCTTAAACAACTCAGATAACTCATAGTTTTTTCCGCTTTCCGTGTTGAAGTTAAGCGATTTTATTATTGTAAGGCCATGCGCTGCATGATAAACATATGTATAATTAATTATTGATAAACTTAAAACACCACGTTCATTTGTTTTTATTTCGAAATATCCATCAACTTGGGTCTCTTTAGGGTTTTGATAATACCCTTGTTCTTTAATTAATTCTTTTACTTTATTTAATATCGAACTATTAATCTTTTGCATTGCACCTGGATTTTCTTCATCAACTACAAATGGGTAAGTTACTTCCAGATTTGGCATTGTAATCTTTCTAACTATTATTTGAACAGGTAGTTTAATAAAAGACATATTGAAACCTTCTTATGCTTATTTTTTATATATTCTATTCAACCTAACCCATTAACGTTAATGTAGCAAAATATTTTTAATTGCATGGAACAAAAATACTATTTCTACGTCTAATGTATTATAAAGGAAGGGGAGGATTTTAATGAAAAATTTTATTAAAAACAAGAAAGTGATATTAGTATTGGGATTGATTTTGGTTTTAGGAATAGCAGGCGTGCTTGCCGCAGTGTACACTTTGCCAATGATGCAAAAAAATAAAGGTCTTGCAGTATCAGAAGGAGCAGGAATGGATTTGTTAGCTACAGACATAGCTTCTTCAACAAGTAAATCTTTCTCTTCTTCAGCAATCTCAGATAGAGCAATATCAGGCAGCAAACCAGAAGCACTTGCTGTTTCAAGTACTGAAGGGTCTGATTCATATATACCTTCTTCACAAGGTGGAAGTCCCTCCCAAAAAGATGAAGAAATCAAGGCGGGTCAGCTTACTGCCGGGGAATGGAATGACCTGAATAATTGGAGCTTCTGGTCAAACCTCATGAACAATAAGGAATATGCAGGATACCAAAACAGTTGGGGATTCTCACTATATAACCATTATCCTGTTTTAGTAAAGCAGGGAGAAACACCTGTTAATGATGCTAAAATAATATTAAAAGATTCTAACGATAATATCATATATCAAGCCAGTACCGATAATAAAGGACAAGCAACCCTTTTCGCCGGTTCATTCCAGCAACAAGAATCTAAAAACCTCAGCATAATAGTCAAAACTAATATTGAAACAAAAACTATTACAGATGTAAAACTTGATTCCAATAATGCTCTCGTTATAAATATGGAATCAAGCCAAGCTGATTCTAATATACTTGATTTAATGTTTGTTATGGATACTACCGGTTCCATGTCTGATGAATTGGAGTTTCTAAAATCCGAACTAAAAGATGTTGTAAAAAGCACACGTGAGAAAAGTGCAGGTCTTAATATCAGATTAAGTTGCAACTATTACCGTGACCATGGAGATGATTATGTAATACGTCCGTTTGAATTTACAGAAAATATTGACGATGTAGTTAACCAAATAAGCAGTCAATCAGCTGACGGTGGTGGAGATTATGCAGAAGCTGTTGAAGAAGCATTAGATAATGCTGTATCCAAGCACTCTTGGAGTGAAAGTGCAAAAGCAAGGCTTCTCTTCCTAGTATTAGATGCACCTCCTCATTATACAAAAGCTAGGGTCGAAAAGCTTCAAGAAGTCGTAAAAAAAGCATCTGCAAATGGTATAAGAATTATTCCTGTAGCTTCAAGCGGAGTTGATAAGGAAACAGAGTTTCTGCTTAGATGTCTGGGCATTTCAACTGGTGGAACATATATATTCTTGACAGATGATAGTGGAATAGGTGAATCCCACATACAACCGACAATAGGAAAATATGATGTACAGCTTCTAAATGAATTGCTGATTAAGACTATAAATGAATATGTTAGTAAATAAAATTCAGCAGGGGGCAAGGAGCAAATCCTTGTCCCTTCTGATTATTAATGACTTTTATACAATCTTTCAATCCCAACCTTATAAAAATCCTCCCGGCTAATCTCCGGCTCCCAATCCATCTGTTTCACAGTCCGCTTTCCAAACTCTCTAACCGCCCTAATCATGCTCTTTTCTTCTCCGCTATATTTCCATAACCCAAAAAACCTTTCATGAATCGCTTTATCAAGAGGAGGAAACGCCCAAAGCTTTGCTCTATAATCTGAATAGCACCAACTAAAAGCTCCAATACATCCTACATCATAAATCTCTTCAAGCACTTTCACATAGTATTTTTCTGCCTCTTTCTCACTCTTAACAATAATAGAATCATCCTCTATATTCGACTTAAAGTTTGCACAAACCGCTAAGCCAAATTCTTGAAATACGACTGGTTTTTGAGCTAACCAACCAGCAACCCGAGCTAGAAATGGAATCAAATTAGTATCAAGATTGCCCTCCGCCCATTTACAATATGAAGGATAGCCGTGCATACACACAAAATCGCAATACTTTCCAGCTTCAACAAGTCCTAAGTTTCTATCCTCTTCCAAATCTTTCATATGCAATCCTATTGAAACCGGTTTATCATTATCAATCGTTTTTAAAGCATTAACCATTTTCTTAAGCCAAACCAACCCCTGTTCTTTACTTTCAGGAATTACGCAGTTTGAAGATTCATTTCCCAAATCCCATGCCCACAAAGCAGAATGTCCTTTAAGTAATTTTGCAATTTCTGTAATCTGGTACACCTGAGCATCTTGGATTTCTTTATCCTCATAAAAATTTTTTATTACCCTTTTTGATAATTCCCCTCCAGAAAAAACCTCAAATCTGGAATTACAGTCTTCCGACGTAAGCATCCATTCCGGCATCCAATTAACTCCACTCATATGACCAGTAAAAAATGTTGGCATAATACCAATATTATTTTTCTTTGCAATATCAAGTGTTCTAGAAAGATAATCTATGCTCTGCAAAAGTATTTTATTTATCTGTGGCTGGAAATCCTCCCATAGCAAAAAGATTCTAACCTTGTTAAAGCCCGATTCAGCAATTCGTTTAAAATCAGTTTCAACTTCTTCTGCTTCCCAATTTTTCCACCAGTACATTGCCTTCGAGGCAGGCCAATAATTAATTCCAAGAACAAAATCATTATTATTCATATCATATCCCTTTTTATAATCTTCATATAAACCTTGATATAATCATTAACCATTCTTTCCTGACTGAATCTATCCTCAACCGTCTTTCTACAAAGAGCTCGTGGTATATGCTTCACTTCTTTTATTTTTGTGACCATTTGGTCAACATCATCAACAAGATAACCATTGATTCCTTCCTGAATTATTTCCGGCATTGAACCTTTTGAAAATGCAATTACAGGCGTGCCACATGCCATAGCTTCAATTATGCTTAATCCGAAAGGTTCTTCAAAGTTGATTGGATGAATCAAGCAGTATGCACCTCCTAAAAGCTTATTTCTTTCAACAGAGCCTACCGAACCGACATAAATCACGTTTTCTCCGTCAATATAGGGCTTAACCTCTTTTTGGAAATAAAGCTCATCCTGTATGATTCCAGCAATAACTAATTTTTTTTGAGCCTTTCTAGCTATCTCAATAGCTTCAGCCGTTCCTTTATCATGGTGTATTCTTCCGAAATACAACAGATAATCTTCGTGTGACACGCTATATTTAAAGCTTTCAATATCTATCCCATGATAAACCGTTGCTGTATAATTCAGTCTTGGACTTCTATCCGCATTACTAATTGAAACATAATAATTATTTTCATTATATTTTTCATAAACAGGAATAATCTTTTCTGAAGAAAACCCATGAATTGTAGTAACCATAGGCGTATTTATCAATTTACTGTAAGTTAGTGGAACAAAATCAAAGTTATTATGAATAATATCAAAACCACCAGCCTGCTCCATAGCATCGGAAATATGCAGGCATTCGCAAACCTTTGCATCAAGTTCTCTATCTTCTTCATATGGAGTCTTGCAAATATATTTTAAATTTGCTGAAGTAACTGAATCTCCTGTTGCAAAAAGGGTTACATCCAAACCTTCTTTTACCAATCCTTCTACTAATAAAGAAACTACTCTTTCCCAAGGACCATAATGTCTAGGAGGCGTTCTCCACGCAATTGGAGAAATGATTCCCACCTTCATGTTTTATTACTCCTCCGTTTCCGGGCATTGTTTTATATAATCAAGAAGCTCTGAAAGATTGGCAGTTGCTACTGCTATGCAAGTATCTGCCCCTCCATAGTATAATCTGACTTGGTCTGTTGCTTTATCATGGATCCACCCACATGGAAATACGACATCGTCAACATCCCCTTCCCTTTCATATTCTTCGGTTGGACCAAAAATCCATTCATCGCTTCTGTTCAGGACTTTTTCCGGATCCTTTAAATCAAGAAGTGCAAGACCTAACCTGTATATTGCTCCATTTACTGTTCTTTTTACTCCATGATAAAGAAGGAGCCACCCTTCTTGTGTTTCCAATGGCTGCGGTGCTAAGCCAATCTTATTTGCATCCCACCAGCCACCTCTTCTGGCTTTGATAAGTATTTGATGATTACCCCAATACTTCAAATCAGGTGAATACGAAAGCCAGATATGTGCTCCAGTTCCACTGTATGCTGGTGTTGGTCTGTGCAAAAGAAGCCATTTGCCTCTAAATCTTTTAGGAAATAGTGCTGCATCTTTATCTTCCGGCGGCATTATTGGACCAAGTTTGTTAAACTCCTTAAAATTGGTAGTTGTAGCAAGAGATACAAGTGGACCTCCTTGAGAATATGCAGTATAAGTTATTGCCCATTCGCCGATTTCCTCAAGGTGCGTAATCCTTGGATCCTCGATCCCCCATACTTCTTCTGGATAGTTTTCTGGATCAGGCTGAAGCGTCGGAATTGAATCTATTTTCCAATCAGTAAAACCATCTTCACTTGAAGCCAGGGTTAAGTGAGAAATTCCTCGTTTGTCCTCAACCCGAACCAGCAAAAGAGTTTTACCATTATATATTGTTGCTGCTGGATTAAAAACCGTATGTGCAGTATATGGCCAATCTTTTGCCGTCAAAATCGGATTATTATCATACCTCTTAAAAAGCTCATTACATTTTTTCATGCTTATTTTACTTCTCCTTTTCTTCTTATACAGCATTATTATTCCCATTTTAAAAAACTCATTCAAAGAATTAATAAAAAAACGCGATTTATTTTAATCGCGTTTTTTAAAATTCAGTTTTTAAATTTATCTTTTTCTTTTTCCTCTTCCAATCCGAAGCAATCTTGTAGGCTTCATTATACTGCTTTGCAACAATATTCCAAGATACAACTTCATTAAGATATTTATTTAAGTTATCTCCCAATTTGAATCTCAGTTGTTCATCGCAAGCAAGTTTGATTATCTTTTCCTTGAGCATTTTCTTATTTGTAAATAATAATCCGCCTTCACTCTCTAATGTTTGCGAAGTCAATCCTTCCATTGGAGCAGTAGTGATATATGGTTTATTCAATGCAAAAATTCTTGCAAGCGTTCCAGACTGAGTTTCGTCAGTTGAAGGAAGAATAATAAAATCACAAGCGCCCATTATCTTATAGTATTCTTCTCCCCTAGGAACAAATTCATAATAATGTGCCATTTGCTTCTTTTCTAAATTCTTTATCATTCTCTTGTACTCAAGATAATCTTTTTTATGAGTGGGATCTCTCATTGCACCAGCTCCCATAAGAGTCCATTTTTCACCAGTCATATTGTAAACTTCTTCAAATACTTCCTCCCAGATTGATGCAACAATATCCCATCTCTTGTTAGGCTGGATCCATCCAATCAATCCCGCAATATGCTTTCCACTATTTGGAATTCTATCAAACCCAAATTCTTTTTTTATCCTTGGCACTTCAGAAGGAGTAAACCTCATGTCATCTCTCGCACCATGCGGAACAACCATTACATTATTAGGTATTTCCCATGAATAACTTCTGAAATTCCATTCCAAACGCCATTTTTGATAATTACATTTAAGCATAAGAACATCAATTTTGCTGATTAGCAATCTTAAAAAATGTGCTTCTGCATCTCTTAATCTTCCATGAACCGTGTGAGGTTCAACAACAATTGGAAATTCCGAAATAGCATCAATAAGGTCAAGCAAACCTTTATTATCATCACTTCTGCCATCTTTATCTATATAATTGTACAATCCATATTCATGCTCAATATGAACAGCATAAGGATTAATCTCTTTAATTTTTTTAGCAACAGGTTTCCACCAATCCTCCCTTGTCAGGTCAATAATCGGGATAACCCCTTCTCCCTCTCCATCAGTATGACTGATTACAAGAACCTCTTTGCCGGGATTATGCTTTTGTATAAACTCTCTGGCTTCCTCACAGAAGGTTGCAATACCACAAAGTCTCGGAGGATAGCTTGAAATCAAAACAATCGGACCTCTCTCTCTCATCGCCTATACCCCTCTCACCAAATATACACAGATGATTAATCCCGTCAACATTAACCGGGATACTTATGCTTATTAATATTTATTAGCATATGTATTGCGAAAAAGAAAGGAACCACCTGCTTAGTGATTCAAGATATTTATATATGTGCTTTGAGATAATCTTTCGACTAGTTTGTATGATAATATATCCGACAGCTTTTTTCAACATTTCCAGCCATGTAATTTATAGACCGTGTTACATTATTTGTATAATATACTGATTTGAATCTAAAACAGTATATTCTTTGTAGCAAAATTCCAAACGCAAATTAGTATAAATATTCCGATTAAAATTGAAATATTAATATAGGAAAATATTTTATTTGAATAGATGCTTAAACAGTGTGGAATAATGTAACAGTCGAAATTATTACGGCATTATTTATGAAATTATTAAGGAGGATAAAGATGGCAATCTACAGAAAACGCCAGATAGGATTTTTAAGCACTTATCCACCAAGAGAGTGCGGTCTGGCAACATTTACAAGTAATCTGACAGCCGAGCTTGATAAGGTTCAACTTTTAAATGAAATGAAAATAATATCAATCAGTAATAAAGAACATAATTATGACAATAATGTAATATTTGATATCCAGCAAGATGATCTTGACAGTTATCTCGCAGCTGCAAAAGCAATAAAAGATTCTAAAATAGACTTGTTATGTATTCAGCATGAATTTGGTATTTATGGAGGTTACTGCGGTGATTTCCTTGTAGATTTTCTAAGTAAGATTGAAATCCCGATTGTAGCAACAATGCATACAGTTATTCCCGAACCTAATTCCCGACAGCTCTATATAATTAAAAAGATCGCAGAAAAAAGTGCAAGAATAGTTACAATGGCAAAAAATACAATAAGTACTCTGGTTAATACTTATGATGTTGACCAAAATAAGATTACTTTTATTCCGCACGGAGTACCTTTTAGAATTCTCCCAACCCGTGACAATCTTAAAGAAAAATATGGATTTCATGGAAAGCAAATCATATCAACTTTTGGTCTTATAAGTCCAGGAAAGGGTCTTGAGAATGGAATACAAGCAATGGCAAAAATCAAAGACAAATTTAATGATTCAGTTTACCTGATTCTCGGGCAGACTCACCCTGTGGTAAAAAAGCAAATGGGCGAAGTTTACAGGGAAAGTCTTCAAGCTATGGTTCGAGAACTAGGTCTTGAAAACAATGTTTTTTTTGTTGATAAATACCTCAATATTGATGAGCTTCTAGAATACTTGAAGCTTTCTGATATATATATGACGCCTTATCTCGGTAAGGATCAGGCAGTAAGTGGAACCCTTGCTTATGCAGTTGGATATGGTAAAGCAATAGTATCAACTCCGTACACTTATGCTCGTGAGGTGCTTGACAATGAACGAGGTTTACTGGCAAAGTTCAAAAATCCAGATTCTCTTGCTGAATGCATGGAAAAAATTTTATCAAACCCTAGTCTACAAGAAGAGCTTGAATATAAGACCAAGACTTACGGGAAAAACATGATGTGGAAAAATGTGGCCACTAGTTATGCTAAAACTTTCATAGATATAATTGAATCAGAAAAAATGCTTGTACAAGATGCTTAACTTGCCCACTACTTTAACCAGCCCTAATTCTAACTTTGTTCTCACCTCGCCATGATATGAGAGCGGGAAATTAATATATATTGGAGGTAGCAATGCTTATAGAAGCAGAACTCAAAATTGATCATCTTTTAAGAATGACTGATTGCACAGGAATAATACAACATTCAAAATACTCAATTCCCGACCTGGCAACTGGCTATACAACAGATGATAATGCAAGGGCCTTGATAGTTGCATGCATGCTTTATGATAAATTTGAAGATGACATTTCCTTAAATCTAATAATCAAGTACCTATCTTTTTTACATTTTGCTCAGAATTCCAATGGCAGGTTTAAAAATTTCATGAATTATCAAAGACAGTTTATTGAGGAAGAAGGTTCGGAGGACAGCTTTGGAAGAAGTATGTGGGCTTTAGGATTTTTAACTTCTTTTGAAAACATGCCAAAAGGGTTGCTTGAACCTGCAAATCAAATGATTAGCAATTCAATCCCCAATCTGAACAAATTAAAAGCTATGCGGGCTATATGTTACTCTCTTATAGGTCTGGTTCATCTTTATGGAAAGAACAATAAGATTGTTACTAGAAAAGTAATCGAAAGCCTTGCCGAAAGAGTTTTTAATGAATTTGAAACAAACAAATCAGAAAAATGGTATTGGTACGAAAACAAAATAACCTATGCAAATGGTATAATTCCATATGCTTTATTCAAGGCATATTCTGCTTTGGAAAAGAAAAAGTATCTTAAAACGGGTATGGAAATTCTAGGATTTCTTGAAGATATTTGTTTAAAAGATGGTTATTTAAAACTTATAGGATGTAATGGTTGGTCAATTAAAGGAAAATTGCCAGCAAAGTTTGACGAACAACCTATTGATGCAGCAGATATGGTTTTAGCATATTCAGAAGCATACAAAGCAACGAATGATTCAGTATATCTTGAAAAAACAGAATTATGCTTCAAATGGTTTCTCGGTTTAAACTGTCATAATGCACCACTTATAAATCCTGAAACTGGAGGATGCTTTGACGGTCTTACAAAAACAGGCATAAATCTCAACCAAGGTGCGGAATCGATTTTTTCATATATGATTTCCTTTTTTAGTGCAGAAGAATTAGGCATAATATCACATGAAAAGAAAAAGCAAAAATCAAATTCTTTTGAAGAAGCTGTTTAGAAAAAGAGATAACGGCACATAGCACAGTGCCGTTATCTCTTTTTCTATGTTTTTCTTGATATTTTTACAATATTATCTATAATAAAATGTAGTATTAAATGAGGAGAATCGAAATGAGTGAAATTGAAAGAGTTAGAACCTTTTTAAATAATCGCCCCAAGAAACTACAAATTATTGAATTTGAGCAATCAACTCACACTTCTGAGCTTGCTGCACAAGCACTTGGAGTTGAACCAGGTCAAATTGCAAAATCGCTTCTGTTTGTTACTGAAAAAGGACCATTAATGGTAGTTACATGCGGTGACAAAAGGATTAATCAGAAAAAAATAAAAGAAAATCTGGGTTTAAAAGCCAGATTTGCAAGTGCTGAACAAGTTTTAGAATTTACTGGTTACACTCCTGGTGGAGTTTGCCCCTTCGCTCTAAAGACCACCATGCCAATCTATCTTGACATTAGCATGCACAAGTATCCCATAGTTTATGCTGCCGCCGGCACCTCAAATACCGCAGTACCAGTAACCTTTTCAGACTTGATGGATATTACAGATGGCACAGAATGTGATTTTTGCGAGTAAATTATTCTCCATAAATGTATTTGATTATTTCATATTCACGTAAAACCTTTTTGACGTACTTATCAGTTTCAATAAATGGAATCTTTTCCAGCGACTTTCCTGTACTGCTTAATTCTTCATTTTTCAGCCACTCTTGAACCCTTCCGCTGCCACCATTATAAGCAGTTATGGCTAGAGTAATGTCTCCATTAAACTGTTTTTTTAATTTGCTTAAATACCAGCACCCTATATGAATGTTTGTATCAGGAATAAATAGATTTGCCGAAGAAAAATCCTTTATGCCAATTTTTTCTGCAGCCCAAATTCCCGTTTTATCGGTTATCTGCATTAATCCTTTAGCACCTTTTCCTGAAGCGGCATATCTATCGAAGTTACTTTCCGCTTTCATAACTGCAAATACAAGCAAAGGATCAATATCAAATTCTTGTGAATATTTATTAACCTCTTCACTAAATTTTAAAGGATATACAATTTTTAAAATTATTTTATTGCTTGAAATAAATAAAACAATCCCAATAAATATAGCAGTAAATAAAACCGCTATTAAAGCAATTCTTTTGCGTTTCAATATTATCACCCATTTTATATATATTTCTTTTGTACACGTGTCATTCTTCCAGAAGATTAACCACACTATTTCGTAATTCTTCTTCTGTTCCTTTATTTCTAATTACTTTATCAGCAAGCCTTAAATAGTCTTCTCTTTTTAGCTGGGAATTTATTCTCTTAATTGCCTCTTCCCTAGTTATTCCCATTCTATTTATTATTCTGGCTATTCTAACTTCATCATCACAATCTACAACCCATATTTCATTTGTCATTTTTTTAAAGTCCTCATTAGGAATAGGAACGTCAAGAACTACAATTCTGATATTATCTTTTTGCTTTAGAAATTCTATTGTTTCTTCCATTTTTCTGTATACTTCTTTATGGGTAATGTCGTTCAGTACTGCCAAATTTGGTCTGTTATTAAAAACTATACTCGCCAGCTTTTTTCTGTTAATTTCTTTATCATCATCAAGAATTTCAGCTCCAAAATAATCTACAATTTCATTATAAGCTCTATTCCCTTTTTTCAAAAGTTCTTTTGCAATTTCATCAGCATCAATTATAAAAGCCCCAAGACTTTCAAGTATTTCCGCAGCTGTAGATTTTCCAGAACCAATCCCACCAGTAATACCAATTATCCTCATATTCCCTCCTAGTATTATTTTGCTTCATACCAATTTTTCCCCATATGTAAATCAATATCCAGCGGAACCTTTAGCTTATAAGCATTTTCCATTGATTTTCTTAGTATGCTTTTAACTTGGTCAATTTCATCATTTGCTGTTTCTATTATCAATTCGTCATGAACCTGCAGGATCAGTCTCGATTTAAGCTTCCCTTTCTTTAACCCAGCATGTACATTAACCATTGCAATCTTAATTATATCTGCAGCCGTACCTTGTATTGGAGTATTTAATGCCATTCTTTCAGCCGAGGCTCTGACATTAAAATTTGATGCTTTTATCTCCGGCAGATACCTTCTTCTGCCCAGCAATGTTGAAACATAGCCTTGTTCTTTAGCTTTCTCAACAATTTCATGCATATATTCATGTACCCTATCAAACTTAGCAAAATAACTTTCAATATATTCTTTAGCCTGCTTCCTCGTTATTCTCAAATCCTTTGCCAGACTATATTCACCTTTTCCATAAATCAGGCCAAAATTAATAGCCTTGGCGCTTGTCCTCATAAAAGGCGTTACTCCAAGTTCTGGAACACTGAATATCTTTGCAGCAGTACTCCTATGTATATCCTGCCCTTCAATAAATGCATTAATCATATTTTTATCACCAGAAATATGTGCAAGTACTCTTAATTCAATCTGGGAATAATCCGCATCAACAAGAGTGTATCCTTCACTAGCAATGAATACTTTCCTAATCTGTTTTCCCATCTCAAGCCTAACAGGTATGTTCTGCAAATTGGGTTCCGTACTGCTGATTCTTCCAGTAACCGTAACCGTCTGATTAAAATTCGAATGAATTTTATATGTATCCATATTTATTACTGCACGCATTCCATCAACATATGTAGATTTTATCTTTACACATTGACGGTATTCTAAAATTTTATCAATTATGGGATGTTTGAGCGCAAGATTCTCCAGCACCTCAACATCAGTTGAATAACCTGTTTTGGTTTTTTTGACTACTGGCAATTGAAGCTTTTCGAACAATATTACTCCAAGCTGTTTGGTCGAATTTATATTAAAATTGTCACCAGCTAATTCAATTATTTCATTAGTAAGCGTCTGTATCTTCTCTTCAAGCAGAACCGAATACCCTTCAAGTGCCTTCACATCTACCATGAATCCCACTCTTTCCATATCTGCAAGCACACGCGTAAGCGGCAATTCAATTTCATAATATAGATGTTCCATTTGCATTTCCTTGATTTTTGCATTAAAAACCTTTACAAGTCTAAAAACAGCGCAAGCATATCTGCAAATCTCTTCTATGCTTTTTGAATTTAAGTCACATACTCTTTCTCCAAGATACTCCAAGGAAATCTCCTTCAACGGATAAGATTCTCTTGAAGGATTAACCAGGTAAGCAGCTATCATTACATCAAAATCAACTTTTTCTATATTGAATTTCAAATCATCAAATATCCTATACTCTGGTTTTGAATTATAGCTGTATTTACGAACTCCCTTATCCTCAAAAATGCTTTTAAACATATCAAGCAAATCTTTTTTTTCTAAATCAATAAAATAGGTTTTCTTTTCGCTATAACAAATAGCCATACCCACAAATGTTTTTTCGTCTTCTGAAACTAAAGGATAATATGCAAATTCTTTTATCTTATCAATTTCTTGAATTAATTCTTTTAATTCTTGAAGGTTAGTTATTTCTATTATTTCAACTTCCATATCTTTTTTTTCTTCTATGAGTTCCTCTCCGCTTAATCCAAGCTTAGATATCATGCTATTAAATTCCAATCTTTTAAGTAAAAAAAACAAGCTGGTTTTGTCAAATTCTTTAATCTCGCAATCACAATAAGAAAAGTCTGTAGGAACATTCAGTTCAATTGTACCAAGCTTCCTGCTAAGATACGCAATCTCTTTATTTTCAGCCAGCAAACCCTTTATCCTGTCTTTAATATCAAGATTATTAATATTTTCATATATATTGTCCAAAGAATTATATTTCTTGATCAATTCAAACGCTGTTTTCTCACCAATACCAGGCACCCCAGGAATATTATCTGACGAATCTCCCATTAGAGCTTTTACTTCTATCATCTGAATTGGTTTCACTCCATATTTTTCAATGACTCCATTTTCATCATATTCTTCAACTTCCGTTTTTCCCATTCTTGTAATAGGAATTTTCACTCTAACTTTGTCTGAAACCAATTGAAGCGAATCTCTATCACCAGTTAGAATCATTACATCCGCTCCAGCTTTTTCTGCGGATTTTGCAAGAGAACCTATTATATCATCAGCTTCATATCCCGAAAGTTCTGCAATTTTTATATTCATTGCATTCAAAAGCTCTTTTGCTACAGGCATTTGCATTGCTAATTCTTCAGGCATTCCCTTTCGGTGTGCTTTATATTCTACATATTGTTCATGTCTGAAAGTAGGTGCTTTCAAATCAAAAGCTACAACTATGTGCGTAGGTTTTTCATCATTTAATGATTTTGTTAGAATATTCGCAAATCCATATATTGCATTGGTATAAAACCCATCAGAAGTAGAGAGCATTTTAGGACCCATAAGTCCATAAAATGCCCTGTTTAAAATACTATTCCCATCTATTAGCAAAAATTTCTGATTCAACATCATATTCCTTCCAAAATCATTGATAAACTTTTCACTCTTTTTCTTCTAAGAACATATTTTCCTCTTCTTCTTCTAATTTTTGTATGTATTTCACCAGTTCACGATAATTTACATCATCTATCTTTGTCTGAACTATTCCATATTCATAAAAGTTTGGAAGCTCTCTAACTCTTATTATTTTGCCATAATAAGATATTATATTATTCTTAGAAACAGCAATATCAATCAACAACTCCGCACCCGATTCAAACTCCTGTTTACAAGTAACACTTGCACCCACAATACTCATATTCTTAACAACACAAAAGTAAGCTTCATTACCATTTGGCTCAGTAACATTAGCACTTAGACTTACAGAATATCTGATATGCTTTCTTTGATTATTAAATTTTTCTACATTATCAATATTTATAGTCAATTGCTGCGGGAACAGAAGAGTTATGCTCGATACTTCCCCAGTTAGAACATATTCTTCATTGTTATCAAAGTAAATACATACAATGTTATCTCCAACAAGAATGTTATTTTCCAATAGTTTTTGAGGTAAATCCATTATAATACTATTACCTTGAATATTACCTATTGCATTGGTTAATGGCTCAAAGACGGAATAATGCTTTATCTTCATTTTGCCGCCTTTTTTAACAGCTAACGGAATAATACTATCCTTGTAAAGCTCATTCATTATAGCTTGATTAATAATTGCCATTTTAATTATCCTCCTAGAATTTCAATAAATAAATTATTCTACAAACAGTAATGAATTCCTTTATTTTCCCTTCATTTTTTCTTCATTTTTTTAAATCTTTTATTAACAACTTCATTTGAGTTAATGGAATCTTCGAGCATAAAATCAAGTCTTCTGGCATCTTTATCCGCTTTTACTAATCTCACCTTAACTTTTTGGCCGATTTTAAATATTTTTTTGCTCTTTTCTCCTATCAAACAATGCTTTTGAGCTTCGTATACATAATAATCGTCCTGAAGATTGTCTACATGAACGAGACCTTCCACAGTATTATCAAGTGCAACAAAGAATCCAAAATTAGTAACTGAAGAAATCGTTGCTTCAAAATCCTCTCCAACTCTGTTAGCCATAAATTCAACCTTTTTTAGATCTTCAACCTCACGCTCAGCTTTTTCTGCAAACCTTTCCTTTTCAGATGATATTCTGGCAGATTCAACCGAAGAACTCATGAGTATTTTGTATCTTTTCTCACTCAAAGCATAATTGTTTTTAATTAGTTCTCCAATTACTCTATGAATGAACAAATCAGGATATCTTCTTATTGGCGAAGTGAAATGGCAATAGTACTTTGCCGCAAGACCGAAATGGCCATCATTCTTATGACTGTATTTTGCCTGCTGCAATGACCTCAACATTAAAGTTGAAACCGCTGTTTCTTCGTCTTTACCTTTAACCTTATCAAGTACTTCCTGTAAAGTTCTTGGGTGTATGCTGTTTTTTCCTTTGATACTTAGCCCCAACCCATGAAGGAACTCATCCAATACCTCAATCTTTTCAGCATCTGGATTTTCATGAATACGATAAATAAACGGCATATTCAGCCAGAATATTTTTTCTGCAACTGTTTCATTGCATACAAGCATAAACTCTTCAATAATCTTATTTGATACGGTTATTTCATATCTTTTAACCTCAATAGGTTTTCCTTTTTCATTTAAAATAATTTTAACTTCAGGAAAATCAAAATCTATGCTGCCACGTGCAATCCTTTTTTCCCTAAGAATTTCAGATAGTTCACGCATTATTTTGAAATCCCCTATATGATTTTCGTACCTTTTTATTAGCTCTTCATCCTCATCTTCAAGAATCTTTGTTACATCCTTGTACGTCATTCTTTCTGCTATATTAATAACACTTTTATAGATTTCATGATTAATTACATTGCCTTGATTATTAATTTCCATCATAACAGTAAAAGCAAGCCTATCGACCCCTGCATTCAAACTACAGATACCATTTGAAAGCTTTGGTGGAAGCATAGGAATTACCCTATCAACCAAATAAACACTGGTTCCTCTACTTGCTGCACAATCATCAAGCGGATTTCCCTCTCTCACATAATGGCTAACATCAGCAATATGAACACCTAGAAAATAATTGCCATTCGATAACTTCTCAATTGAAATAGCATCATCAAGATCTTTTGCATCTTCTCCATCAATTGTAACAATTCTTAAATGTCTTAAATCATTTCTCCCCTGCATATCTTGCTCTTGAACTTTCTCTGAAATAATTTTAATTTCCTCAAGAACTTCTGGTGGAAACTCAGTTTCAATTGCATATGATTTGGCGATTGATAAAATATCAATACCAGGATCCCATTTTCTGCCCAATATTTCTATAATCTTTCCTACCGCACTTCGATTTTTTTCTGGCCATTCAACCAACTCAACAACTACTTTATCTCCTGTAACCGCTCCATTTATCATGTTTTGAGGAATATATACATCCCCAATTCTCTTATTGTCAGAAATAATAAACCCAAAATTCTTTTTTCCCTCAAATGTTCCAACTACTTTTGTATTTGCTCTTGAAAGAATCTTAAAAACTTCAGCTTGTGAACTTTTTCCTACAATTTTAGATTGTTTAAGTTTAACAAGTACCTTATCACCATTCATTGCACCATTTAAATAATCAGCAGGAACAAATACATCTTCTTTGTCGGTTTCAGGAATAACGAAGCCAAATCCCCTTTCATTTAACTGCAATATTCCCGTCAGCATATTTGCCATTTCTGGTCTGACATATTTACCTTTTCCGGTTTTGACTACTTTTCCTTCTTCTTCAAGTTCTTCAAGCAATGCCAATAACAGTTCCTTGTCTCCATTATATTCAAGATATTCGGATAATTCCTTAAGCATCATTGGCTTATAAGAATAATCCTCAACCAAATTAATTATTAATTCTTTGATTTCCAAATCTTCTTCCTCTTTTCTTATATATATACTAAAACAGGATAGACTATATAGCCTATCCTGTCCGCAATTCTTTGAAGTTATGCACCTATACTCATAATTGTTAGTATAATCGATGTAATCAGAAACACGATTGCTGCAACCGTTGTCCATTTGCTTAATATTGCATCAAGGGTTCTTCCTTTGTTTTTACCCAAGAATGTTTCAGCAGCTCCAGCTATGCTTCCCGAAAGACCAGCTGTCTTTCCAGACTGCAAAAGTACTATTACAATCAATGAAATAGCCATAATAATATGGATAATAGTCAATATCAGTTTTCCAACTGCCATTTTTACACCTCCTAAATTTAGCAAATTTATTGTAGCACAACGTTCACATATATACAACAATTTTACTTATATTTTATTTATATTTTTTCAATTTATTTAGTCTTGTACTCGAAAAAATAAAAATATATAATCTATTTTGATAAGTCTTTACCATTGGAGGTATATTATGCATGACATTATAATTATTGGTGGTGGTCCTTCAGGTCTGTCAGCCGCTTTATATGGTGCAAGAGCAGGCAAAGACACCCTCCTCTTTGAAAGAATGTTTGTAGGCGGTCAAATGGCAACAACCAGTATGATAGAGAACTATCCAGGCGTTCAATCTATTAGTGGAATGGAACTTGCTATGAGTATGGAAAATCAAGCAAAGAGTTTTGGCGCAAAAATCTTGTACGAGGAAGCAATAAGCGTTGAACTTGATAAGATTAACAAGATTGTAAAAACTAACAATGCAACATATATGGCTAAAACTATAATCCTCGCAATGGGTGCTTCTCCTCAAGAATTGGGCGTTCCTGGAGAAAAAGAGCTAAGAGGAATGGGCGTATCATACTGTGCTACCTGCGACGGTGCGTTTTTTAGAGATAAAGTTACTGTTGTAGTTGGTGGTGGAAATACCGCTGTTGAAGACGCTATTTTTCTATCCGGCTTTTGCAAAAAAGTTTACTTGATTCATAGACGTGATTCATTCCGTGCAGAAGCAATACTGCAAGAAAAAGCATCTTCAACCCAGAATATTGAATTCATTTTAAATACTACAGTTGAAGAAATTAAAGGGACTCAACATGTTGAAGGTCTTATATTAAAAAATGTGAAGACTAACGATATTAAAACTTTAGAAGTTGATGGAATATTTATTGGAATTGGAACAAAACCAAATAGTGAGCTTATAAATGGAATTATTGAGGCAAACAACAATGGCTACATCAATACAGATAATAGTATGCAGACAAACATCTTCGGAGTCTATGCAGCAGGTGATATAAGAGAAAAAATGACAAGACAGGTTGTCACAGCATCTGCAGACGGAGCTGCTGCAACCCAATCTGCAATCAGGTATATAAATGAACATCAGTGGAGTTAATATGTACGAAATTATAACAAAATCAGAAAATGAAACACGTGCCATTGCAGAAAAACTTGGTTCTATGCTTTCTGCCGGAGATATTTTATGCATCTTCGGAAATCTTGGTACCGGAAAAACTGTTTTTGCATCTGGCGTATCAAAAGGGCTGGGTATTGCTGAACACATTTCAAGCCCTACTTTTACTATCGTTAACGAATATATGGGCAAACTACCATTATATCATTTTGATGCTTATAGAATAAATAGTGACGAATTTTTAGATATTGGCGGCGATGAATACATTTATG
>Ga0209340_1000964_pt1 | contig 24041 bp, 21 predicted proteins | sample EPASupsiteSAE323_FD_187266 | JGI IMG/M metagenome (GOLD analysis project Ga0209340, IMG submission 187266) | Bioremediated contaminated groundwater from EPA Superfund site, New Mexico - Sample SAE3-23 (SPAdes) (version 2) | ecosystem: Environmental > Aquatic > Deep subsurface > Groundwater >... | reverse complement strand
GGTATGGCTCGAGAAGGTTGTAGCTCTTGAGAAAGAGCGAATGACAGTCTTGAGTGAGCTTCCAGAGTCACTTGGATATTTTTTTGCAGATGATTTAGTATATGATTCAGAACTTCTCATTTGGAAAAAGAGTACTCGTGAAGGATCAAAAGAAATGCTTCAAAAACTTGCACAGTTTATTGAGGAAAATATAACAGATAACGAATGGAATGCAGAAAATTTGGAATCTCAAATTATGGGTTATATTAAGGAGAATAATTATGGAGTAGGGGATGTACTTTGGCCAATGCGTACAGCGCTTTCCGGACGAAAAAATTCTCCAGGACCTTTTGAAATCGCAGGGGTACTCAATAAAAAGACAGTATTATTAAGATTACAAAAGGCATATGGAATCCTTTAGAGAATAAGTCTTTTAAATTGTATACTAAAAGAGACATTTATTTGTCTCTTTTTTTGTGGTATAATATGAGATATTAAGTAGAAACCATGAAAATTCGGTATTCAATTTTACTAATAGTGGTAATGACCTTTGTTGCTTGTTTTTTTGTATATACAAAAAACACCTATGCTGAGGACACTGTGGTTCAAGAGGAAATTGATGCTCTGACACAGGAGATAAATGAGAAGAAGGAGAAGATAAAACAAATTGAGCAGAGTATTACCGAATACAAGAAAAAAATTGAAGAAAAAAGGTTACAAAGTGTATCACTTTCAAATCAATTGTCCATATTGGAAAATAAAATATCTGAGGTTGAACTCGATATTGAATTAACAGAAGAGAAAATAGCAACAATAGAGCTAGAATTGGAGAAACTCAAAAATGAAATTGAGACAAAGACAAATACTATTGAGAAACAGTCGGAGATAACAGCTGAACTGATTCGTTCTTTGTACAAGAATTCAGATAAGAATTTTATTGAAGTTATGGCCGCTTATGAGGATTTTTCTGATTTCTATAATAAACTTCAATATTTAAAAACCATAGAAGCGGATTTATCACAAAATACAAAGAATATTAAAATTGCAAAAGTAGAGCTTGAGGAAAAACAAGTACAAGCCACAGAAAGACAAGAGGCATATAAAGAATTGGAAGAGGAATTAGAAAATAAAAGAAAAGATTTGGAAGAACAAACATTTGCAAAAGAAGATGTCCTCAATCAAACACGTTCATCAGAAATGACTTACAGAACGCTCGTTGTAAACCTGAAGGAGCAATATCAAAAAATTGAAGGGGATATTTCTGCAACAGAACAGATCATGAGACAGAAGCTTGAGGCAAGTAAAAAGCTTTCAAATATTTCAGAAAATGATGATTCAAGTGTCTTATCTTGGCCAACAGATAGTAGATATATTACATCAAGATTTCATGACCCAGATTATCCATATCGTAATGTATTTGAACATAATGGAATAGATATTCGTGCCTCTCATGGAACACCGCTCCGTGCAGCTGGAACTGGGTATGTCGCTCGTGCAAAGAGTTGTAGTAATTCAAGTTGTTATGCCTATGTCATGATTATCCATCCAGGTGGAATGGCTACTGTGTATGGACATATGAGCAAGATAGTGGTATCAGAAGAACAGTTTGTCACACGAGGAGATATCATTGGTTACTCTGGAGGTACGCCGGGTACTGTGGGAGCTGGTCCATTTGTTACAGGTCCACACTTGCACTTTGAAGTTCGTAAAAATGGTATTCCAGTGAATCCGGTGAGTTATCTTGTACAAGATTGGTAAAATAAAAAAACGGCAACTGCCGTTTTTTTAATACTGATTTGTTATATTCTTTCTACCCAATGGATATCTACTGCCACCTGGAGATCAAGATATACTTTTTTATTGGTTGCTTGTTCTAATTCTTTTCGTGCAAGTTGTCCAATTTCTTTAATAACAGAAGCATTTTTTCCAATAATCATTTTTTTATATCTTTCTGCATCTGTCAAAATTTTTGCTGTAATAGAAAGAAGATCATCTTTTTCTTTTACCTCTTCAACCTCAACATTCACAGAGTAGGGGATTTCTTTATTTAATATGGAAAAGGCTTTTTCACGAATTATTTCTGCAATCCAGAAGTAATTATCTACGTTTGTTAATTGATCATCAGGATACATTTGTTCTCCTTCTGGTAGATATTCCATTACTTTTTCTTTTAGTGGAGTAATGTGGCTTCCACGAAGTGCAGAAATTTTAAAAGTTGCATCAAAGTCCTTGCTCATAAAATCGTAATCTTCCTCAAATTTTCTGTCTTCGTTCTCAAGATCACTTTTGTTAATAACAAGGATTTTTGGTTTTTCAATATGACGTACTAATGCAAGCATAGCTTTTTCTTCTTCTCCAATTTCGCGAGAAGGGTCAACAACATATACAATGAGATCAATTTCAGAAAGAGCCTCCTCAATTTTGTGGAGGAGTTTTTTTGTTAAGATGCTTTTGTCTCCCTTAAGCATACCAGGTGTATCAATGAACACAGCCTGCCCCTCAGGTGCATTTAAAACACCGTGGATGTTGTGGCGTGTCATTTGTGCACGAAAGCTCGTAGCTGCAATTTTTGTGCCTACAAGAGTGTTTAAAAGGGTAGATTTTCCAACATTTGAACGGCCTACAATAGCCACAAATCCTGATTTCATAGTATAAATGATAGTATTAATTATCTATGTATCTAATTTTAGCAAAAAAAGAGGATATTGTCAATGTCTCGTTTTTCCTGTATAATTGGCTTATGAGTTAGAAACGACTATTTTTTGATTTTTATGAAAGTACTCCTTACTAAGAATGTTCCTGGGACTGGGAATAAAGGACAAATTACCGAAGTGTCAGACGGCTTTGCAAGGAATTTCCTTATAAAACAAGGCCTCGCAAAACCCGCTACACAGCGAAACTTTGAGCAAAATGATGCAAAGGAAGAAAAGAAAAATCGGCTTAAAGAAAGAGAGAAAAAAGAGCAAGAAAAGCTGGCTCGTAGATTAAAGACCTTGACACTGACCATAAAAGGAAAGACCAATGAAACAGGAAGTCTTTATGCCTCTATCTCTTCAAAAGAGATTTGCGAGGCTCTCCAGAGTCAACACGGTCTTGAATTGAATGAAAAAAACATAGTCCTTGATGAACCAATTAAAAAAACTGGAAATGTCAAAGTCGGTGTACGCATCGCTGGTGAATTGTCTTCACTCTCAATAAATATTGAACCACGGTAAACGTGGTTTTATCTTTTAATAATTATTTTTTCATTTATTATTCATTCTATGAAAGGGAATCCAAAGTTTATCTTTATAGTAGGCGGGGTATTAAGCGGGGTTGGTAAAGGGGTTACATCCTCTTCACTTGGAGCAATATTCAAATCAAAAGGATTGCGGGTTACTGCGCTGAAGGCTGATCCTTATGTTAATATAGATGCTGGTACCATGAATCCAACAGAACATGGAGAAGTATTTGTGACGATTGATGGTGATGAAACTGATCAGGATATGGGGAATTATGAACGATTTCTTAATGTAGACCTGACCTCAATGAACTACATGACAACGGGGAGGGTATACCAGACAGTCATAGAGAATGAACGAGCTATGAAGTATAAGGGAAAATGTGTACAGGTTGTACCACATATTCCAGAAGAAATTATTGAAAGAATTCATAGAGCTCAGGAAAATCATGAAGCAGATATTACACTCATAGAAATTGGTGGAACAGTAGGGGAATATGAAAACATTCTTTTTCTTGAGGCAGCTCGTATGATGAAACTCAAGAATCCAAAAGATGTTGCTTTTGTTATTGTAAGTTATCTTCCTATTCCAGGACATTTGGGTGAAATGAAAACAAAACCAACACAACATGCTGTGCGTGAATTGAACCAGGCAGGAATAAATCCAGATATTATTATTGCACGTGGTGCGGAAGAATTGGATGAACCACGAAAAGAAAAACTTGCCACTTTTTGTGGTGTATCGAAAGAAAATTGTATTTCTGCTCCAGATGTTGATTCCATATACAAAGTGCCAATAAATTTTGAGAAACAGGATTTGGGGAATAAGATATTGCGAGTATTGGATCTTCACGAACGGGAATCTGACATGTCATTTTGGGATGATTTTTATAAAAAATCAATACAGAAAGAGAATATTGTTCGTGTAGCTGTCGTTGGAAAATACTTTGGAACAGGGGATTACACCCTCTCAGATTCGTATATATCAGTGATAGAGGCAATAAAACATGCATCATACTTCCATAATTGCCATCCACAACTCACTTGGATCGATTCAGAAGAATATGAATCCAACCCAGAAAAAATTGAAGAATTAAGGGAATATAATGGAATTATTGTCCCTGGTGGTTTTGGTTCTCGTGGTATTGAAGGGGTAATTCAAGCAATACAATTTGCAAGAGAAAATAAAATACCATATTTAGGACTCTGTTATGGTATGCAACTTGCTTGTGTGGAATTTCTTCGTAATGTAGTTGGAAAGAAAGATGCTAATACTGTAGAAATTAATCCAAACACGCCTGATCCAATTATCCATATTAATCCACTTCAAAAAGAAAATGTAACAGAAAATCGTTATGGTGGAACAATGCGTCTTGGTGCATATAATTGTCTCTTAAAAAAAGAAACAAAAACATACGAAGCATATAACGAAGAATATATTTCTGAACGACACAGACATCGATATGAATTTAACAATGATTATCGTGAGGTAATAGAAAATGCTGGACTAAAAATTGCAGGTATTAACGAAGAATCGAATCTTGTGGAAATTGTTGAACTCAAAGATCATCCATTTTTTGTAGGGACACAGTTTCATCCAGAATTTCAATCACGTCCAATGAATCCGCATCCACTGTTCCGTGCATTTATTGAAGCATCAAAGAAAAAATAAAAAGACAATATAATGAAGATAAAAAGGAATGTGTTTATGCACATTCCTTTTTTTTGACAAATACTTTTTGTTTTAGTACAATAAAACAGGACAATCAACAAGCTGGGAGGCATCATGGGCGAAGATGGTCTAGAAGCACAGAACAATTCTTCCACTGATTATACTCACCTGGTCACAGTGTGTATTGCGTGCGGTGCGCGCCTGGGCGAATACGCAACCAAACGCGCTGACACTTGTGATACCAGGGTGGATAGAATCCGTGAGATACCACGATGTAGGGCTTGCCTGGGGAAGAAGATGTCATCTCCCCCAGCTGAAATTCCGGCTGAACTTGTCGAGATTGTTGACGATGACAAGTCTGTCATTGTAACCATTCGTCAACTTGACGAGGGAACACGTGCAGTGGCGACACTTCAGCGCCATCACAAAAGGCACGGACGGGAAAAAGTAGAGCAGGGTACGAGAGAGGGTCGTAAGGGCTCACGACCACCTCGTTCCATGGGCAGAAGGTAAAAAAGAGGGGACAACCCATCATAGCCAGGCCGAAAGGACCTGGCGTTGAAATTTTGCGACACATGTTTTTTGAACAAGAAAAAGGAGAGAATCATGATAGAAATTAAGATTCAAAATGGCATGCCAAAAATTTGCATTGCAGTGGGGGACACTATCCAAGATTGTCCATGTGGGAATGGACATGTGATGCGAATTGTATCAAAGGGGTCAACTGAAACACAGTCAATTCAATTTCAATGCACCTGTGGGGCAATCTATAAATTCTTATTCGTTCCACTGACAATGATTTCAGAGAAAGCATTTGATACACCCTCAACCAAAGACAAATAAGGGGAGGGTGTAATATATTTCCACCTTTCTGTATGAGAGAACTTTCTGGGTTCTTTCTTTTATTTATAGTATAAATAACGCGTCGCACAATATATCTTATACGACGCAACAGAAAGATACTTCAAAAATACAGGTATAAACATACCACTCATTTATATATAAATTCGCTGTGATTAGCCAAATATTGTACGTTTATGTGTAAAAATACCATTTGTATTTTACATTGTATATTTTATAAAACTTTTTTTTCTTTTTTATTTTTTCCTTACAGATTTTAATTTATCTTTGGCTTTTCTGTATACTTTAATAAAACATGGAAGCGTATGATTGATCATATCTTTTCTTAAACATGTCATAATCCCCTCTTTTTCAAACTAAAAAATATATTGTATATTTTGCGACACATAAGTATTGGAAAGATATATTTATCAAATAAAAAAGAGGAATGTCTATTCCTCTTTTTAATATTGATTTTCTCCTAGAGTAGTGCTTTGATAGCCTGTTCTACTGCTTCGTAAGGTTGAGCACCATTTATAGGGGTCTCTTCCCCATTTGGTCCAACTATCACACTAAATGGTGTTCCTTGTTGAGATACATCAGCCTGATCACGAGTAATTTTACTGTTATATTTTGTAGAATTGAGACAGGTCTCAAATTTAGTAGTATTGAGTCCTACTGCTGATGCATAGGTTTTAAATTGTGTTCCATCAAGTTTTCCATTCGTAGCAACAGTATTATATAAATAATCTGCTAATTCCCAGAATTTTCCCTGTTCACCAGCACATTCTTCTGCAACTGCTGCTTTTCTTGCATTTGCATGAAGTCCATCAAGTGGATTGTGTCTGAGTACCCAGCGTACTTGGTCACCGTAAGTATCCATTATTTGTTTCATTGTTGCATGGAATCTGTTGCAATATGGACATTCAGTATCTGAATACTCAATAATAGTAATTTTTGCATTTTGGTTTCCACGGATATGGTCTACTTTTGTATCTACTGCTGTGAGTGTGTATTCTTTTCCAGTATCAACTACTTGATCTGCAGGATCCTGTTTTTGTACATCATTATTTCCAGCAAGAGTTTCATCTGACTTAAGTACATTTCCTAAAAGGATAAAAAAACCGACGGTGCAGAGGACAAGAAGGCCACTGACAATGCCTAGGGCAAAAGTGTGCACTGGCTCAAGCTCATTTAAAGCTCTTACTATTGGGTGTTTTGTATTTTCTTCCATACTATTAGAATTTAGATTAAGTATATATTCATAGGTTCCCTAACTATATCATAGGGGGAGTTTTTCATCAAGTGGATTATTTCCAATAAATTGTTCCATCGTATCTGAGATCAATATACTCTCCTGCAGTCTTATTATTTGCAAAAAATACATTCAAATATTCAATTTGTCTTTTAATATCATTTCTTCCTGTGAATCGGATTATTAAACCATTTTTTGTATATAAAAGAAGATCTTTTGATTCATCTTTTATATACATATATTTAAACTGAAGCTCAGAAAAAGTATTCACAGCGTGATAAATATCAATGACTTTTAAAATAGTTTCATCATTGAAAAGAGTGTCATTAATTTTGATTTCAGTCCCCTGCCCTTCGTGATAAACAATAGGATAGTTCCCATATTTTGTATTGAGAAGTGTTGCACTCGGTTCATGTTTTCTTTCTATTTCTCTTTTTTCCTCGATTATATTTCCTTGCTCATTTGTGGTTGTGGTCATTTCATACTGTATTTCCCACTCATCCTCCCCTACTTTCTCAAGAAGTTCAATGATTTTTCCGTCAGTTCCAATATACGCATATTGAAATCCATTATCATAAATTACCGTAGATATTTTTTCTGTTAGCTCTATAGTAAGAAGATTTGGAAAAGTCTTTTTTACAGTAATTGAATTCAATGGATATTTTTCCATCAAAATATCTCGTATTTCATTCGTATTTACCAAAATATAGCTTTCACCAGGGAGGAAAAGGAGTTTGTTATAGCGAGTAATACCAATAACAGTATCTATGAGCTCTTGCTTGGTAATACGATCATTTCCTTTTATCTCTACATTTTGTATATGAAAAAACTCATTGAATACAAGGGTATAAAATATTCCAAGAAAAGAAAAGAAAATAATAGCAATGTATATCTTTTTTCTTGTGGAAAGTCCCTCATGAGTAGAGATATTGAATGGGTTTTTACTTTTTTTCCAAGAAGCATCTTTTCTGTGTCTCCTTTCGTGCAACCAAAATTTCCACCTGGGTGGCTTGGTGTTCTGTGTTTTATATTCTGATGTATGATATGGCATAGTTAGCCAAGAATTGTTTTTCCAATAAATTTTTGAAGTACTTGAGGTACAGAAATCTTTCCATCTTCGCGTTGATTGTTTTCTGTAATTGCAATTGGAAAACGACTGAGGACAACAGCCGTGCCATTAAGCGTGTGTACAAAATCTTTTGTTCCATCCTCTTTTACATATTTGATATTCAGACGTCTTGCTTGGTAGTCAGTACAGTTGCTTGTACTGGTGATTTCACCATAGTCATTCTTCATGGTCATCCAAGCTTCAATATCATACTTTCTGTAAGCGGGTCCACCAAGGTCGCCAGATGGTATATCAATAACACGGTATGGAATTTCTAGACCATCACAAATTTCTTTTTCAATACTGAGGAGCTCTTCATGAAGTTTCTCACTATCCTCTGGTTTAGAAAAAATAAACATCTCAAGTTTAGTAAACTGATGAACACGGTAAAGTCCTTTACTTGTTTTTCCATAAGCTCCAGCTTCAGTACGGAAACTGTGTGAAATAGCAGCGTATTTTATTGGGCCATTAGAAAGATCCAAAATTTCATTTGCATGATATCCAAGAGTACTAATTTCTGCTGTTCCAATAAGACATAAATCAGTTCCTTCAATATTATATACTTGAGTTTCTGCCCCCCGTGGATTAAATCCTGCTCCAACAAGGATCTCTTGCTTTGCAACGTCAGGTGTTTCAAGAAGAATGTATCCATGTTTTGATAGAATATCCATTCCATAGTTAATCAAAGCTTGATTCATTCGAACACCATCATTTTTATAAAAATAAAATTTTGAGCCAGCTACTTTTGCTCCTCGTTCAAAATCTATCATATCCAGATTTGTCATGAGTTCTTCATGATCCTTTGGTACAAAAGTAAATTTATTTGGTTCTTTGTTGGTATAGACAACTTCATAATCCTCTTCCCCACCTATTGGAGAGTCAGGATGAGTCAAATTTGGAATAGACAAAAGAAGTTCATTCAATTCTATTTCAATGGAAGACATTTTTTCCTCAAGATTTTTAATATTTTCACCTACTTCTCGCATCTTTGTAATTTCTTCTTCTGATGGTTTACCTTTTGATTTTTCATTACGAAGGGCACGAAGATCATCAATCTCATGCTGAAGAGCACGCTTTTGTTCGTCCAGAATAAAAAGTCTTTCAATATCTACTTTTACTCTGCGGTTTTCACAATTCTTTTGAATGAGTTCTTTGTTTTCTCGTATAAATTTTAGGTCAAGCATATATTTATAATCAATTCTTTATTGTTTATTATGATTTTCCTCTATCCATTCACAAAGTTCTTTAGAAAAACTCTGGAATAAAATTTTGTTTTCAGGAATAAGGTCATAGGAAAGGACTTCATCCGGAGAGACCCATCTCATTTCCATCACTTCTTCCTTGTGAAAATCTCCATTTCCAGAAACTATTGTACATATATGGGGTAAGAGGTAAACCTGGTAAGAATATCTTCCATTCGGTTGGTGAAAAGGAAAAACACCAATTGCATGCAGTCTTTTTTCTATTTGCACTTCATATCCGCATTCCTCATGAATTTCTCTTTTTAAATTTTCTTCTAACGACTCTCCAATATTCATTGAACCACCAGAAAATTCCCATTTTCCATGAAATTTAGAGTTATGTGGGTCATTTCTTTGTGCAAGAAGCACTTTTCCGTCTTTTATTGTAATAGCACAAGGGACAACAATATGTTTACCACCATATTGATTCGTAAGGTAATATTTTATTTGTGTTATGGCCTTTCCTCTGTGACTCGTAGCACTTTTTTCTTCCTCAGTCATTTGATCAAAAGTTTTTCCGACTTCATCTACAAAAAATATCGGATCATAACCAAAATTGTGCAGAATTTCATTTGGTTCTTCTTCTAATATTTTTCCATTCGCTTCTCCACGAGCAAGAAACATACTTTTTGTTTCAGGGTCATAAAGAGCAAGTGTTGTGTGGAAAGTTGCCATACGCTCCCCTGCTTTTTTCCCAATGAGTTTTTCCAAAACTTTTTTTCTTCTTTCATTTGAATCACTTGCGATTCGTGCACTTTTTACTCCAGGCCAACCCTCAAGGGAATCTATAAATAATCCAGTATCATCAGCGAGAGTCATGAATCCTGTTTTTTCACCATAATACGTTGCCTTCAACATAGCGTTTCCATCAAGCGTTGCTTCTGTCTCTTCAGGATCAAGAGGAAGTGATTCAAGATCTTTGAGTGAAAGAATATGAAAAGGTTGTGTCTTCAGTACATGAAGAAGTTCTTTATATTTTCCCTCATTCGTTGTTGCTATAAGCAGTGTTTTCATATTATATCTCTTGTACAAGTCGTTTTCTTACAATACTACTTTTACATTTGTTTGGTTTATATGCTGGAAAGCGGATAATTTTTGTTTTGTTTAAACCAATCTTTTTTAATTGTATTTTTAAATCACTTGTAAAAATATTTTGGTCATATCCAAGACCAATCAAATCTGGTTTATATTTTTTCATTGCAGAGTAAATATCTGTTTTATGACCAATGACTCCCCTCTCAACAAATTTTATACTTTCAATTATTTTTTTTCTTTCTCTTTCCGTATGAAGAGGATAATGCCCTTTGAGTTCATTTACCCTCTCATCACGAGCCAGTATCACTATTACTCTGTCTGCTTTTTCTTTTGCAGATTGGAGAAGATGTATATGCCCCATATGGAGACCATCAAAAGTCCCAAAGAGCATGATTGTTGTCATATTATTCCTCTGACTCTTGCTCTGGTTTCATGGTTGGAAAGAAGAGAATATCACGAATAGACCAATGATTCGTAAAGAGCATAACAAGTCTATCTATTCCTATACCAATTCCCCCAAGAGGTGGCATACCATATTCAAGAGCTTCAAGAAAGTCTTCATCCATTGGATGAGTTTCTTCCTTTCCTGCACGCATAGCAGCTTGTTCGTTATCGAATCGTGCTCTTTGCACACGAGAATCAATAATCTCAGACCAGCCATCACCAATTTCTTTTCCCATGATATAACATTCAAATCGTTCTACAAAATTGGGATCATTTCGATGTTGTTTAGAAAGTGGAGATACTTCTTTTGGATAATCAATGATCCAAATAGGATCAATAAGATTTTCTGTAACTTTTTTTTCAAAAATTTCCTTTATCATTTGTCCTTTTGATATCTTTCCACGAATATCAATTCCGTAGGCTTCACATTTTTTTGTAAGTTCTTCCTCTGACATGGATAAAACATCATCACCTGTATATTTTTTAATAGCATCAACCATACGAACCCGTGGCCATTCAAAATCAAGATTTATCATTTTATCTTGTACTGGTATTTCTGCCTTTCCATAAACATTTTGGGCAATATATTTGTACAACTTTTCTGCTTTGTCCATCATTCCATTATAATCTGTATATGCTTCATACCATTCAATCATGGTAAATTCTGGATTATGGGTTTGATCAACACCTTCATTACGAAAATTTCTTCCGAGTTCGTATATTTTTTCATAACCCCCAACAATAAGGCGTTTTAAATACAATTCAGGAGCAACACGCATATACATTTTCATGTCATAAGCATTGATATGTGTTTCAAATGGACGTGCATTTGTTCCGCCATACAAAACTTGAAGAATAGGTGTTTCAACCTCGAGGAATCCATCATTGTTTAGAAATTCTCTTACGAGAGTAATAATTTTTGAGCGTATTTTGAATCGTTCAAATACATCTCTATCAGAAATAAGATCCAAATATCGTTTTCTGTAACGTGTTTCTTTGTCTTTCAATCCATGAAATTTATCTGGAAGTGGAAGAAGTGTTTTGTTCATGAGAACCCACTCACTCACAAGTATGGATGGTTCCCCTTTGTGGGTCACAAAGCGTTCACCAGAAAATTCTGCAATATCTCCAATATCTATTTTTTTAACAAATGTTTTATATATTTCATCTCCGAGATCATCTTTTTTCAAAGCAACTTGCATTTTTCCTGTTTGGTCTTGAATATGACAAAAAGTAAGATTTCCCATCTCACGTTTGGTCATAATACGACCAGTAATAATTACTTTCTCACCATCTGGAGTCTGAAGTGCTTCTTCAACTGAATGAGTTCTTTTTGATGTATAAGGATATGGTTTTATTCCCATTGCTTCAAGATCATGAAGTTTTTTCAGACGCACTTCACGCTCGTCATTAATATTGACATCCATATATAATAAATTAAATTAATTCTCAATAATTCTTCTTTTATTCTATCAGATTCCCCCTATTAAATCAAATACACCTGTGTTTCAGGGGTATTGCTATTTTTGTCTTATTTTAGCGAATTTCTTTTATCTTATATTCCAAAACCCCGGCTGGAACTTTAACAGACACCTTATCTCCCTTCTTTTTTCCCAAAAAAGCATTTCCAAGAGGAGACTCATTTGAGATTTTTCCTTTCAAAGGTTCAGCTTCCTGACCCCCAACAATCGTGTACTCAAACTCTTTGTCGTTTACTTTTACGACAATTGTTGATCCGAGTTGTACAGTTTTGGAATCATTTCCTTTTTGTATAACCTCAACATTCTCAAGTATTTGGTTTAGCTCTTCTACTCTCCCCTGTGCCCATGACATTTCTTCTCGTGCTGCGTGATATTCTGCGTTTTCAGAAAGATCACCCATTTGTCGTGCTTCATCAATGCGTCTTGCAAGGGTAGGTATTTTTTTGTCTGTAATATCTTTGAGTTCAATCTTAAGCGCCTCCAGCTTATCTTGAGTCATGAATTGTACTTTATCATCCATAGGAAGTATAAAAATAAATAGAACCGATTTCTGGTCTAGTTTTAGTATAACAGAGTTACAGAAGAGGTCAAATGATTTTCTTTAAGATGTGGATAAAACTACTGATTTCTGTATCCCCACCACCAACGATAGAAGTCATAAGCAATTGGAGCAGCAATCGTAGAACCACCTTCCCCCTCTTCAACAAGGATGGTAACCACTATTTCTGGGTTATCAAAAGGAGCAAAAGAAGTAAACCATGCATGATTTGCTTTTACAGAGCTCCATTGAGCAGTACCAGTTTTTCCTGCGGAGGTGAATGGTAAAAGGGAAAGGCGTGAACAGGCTCCATAGGTTACGCAATCTCTCATACCCAGTCGGGATTCTCTTAAACTCTCCTTATTTAGGATGTTCTCTCGAATAATAGGGCTTGGGAGAGATTCGAGTGTATTTCCATTTCCTTCAAAAAAAGCCAAACCAACATGTGGAGTATAGAGTGTTCCCCCATTTGCAATTACAGATGTGAGAGATGCAATTTGGAGTGGGGTTACGAGCAAGTCTCCCTGCCCAATCGACAGGTTGTAGGTATCTCCAACATACCATTGTTCCCCTTTTACTTTTTCTTTCCATTCTTTTGACGGAAGAAATCCAGATGCTTCTCCAGGAATATCTACTCCAAGTTTTTCACTGAGTCCAAAAAGTTTTAAATAATTTACAATCTTTTCCACTCCTAATCCTTCAAAATCTTGATATCCTCCCCCGATATAATAGAAAAAAGTATTGACTGACCAAGCAATTGCTTTTCGCAAATTTGTAATTCCATGACCTCCAGACTGCCAATCTGGAAAAAACCATTGTCCAATTCTTAAGCCTCCATTACTGAGAAATGATGTGTTTGCAGTGATTATACCTTCAAACAGGGCAGAGGCCCCAAGAGCAGGCTTTACGACTGAACCAGATGGGTATGTACCAGCGATTGATCGATTAAAAAGTGGGTTGTTTTCATTTTCTACGTATTCAGAATATTTTTCTTGAGAAATACCACCAGAAAAATCATTATTATCAAATCCTGGTAAACTCACAAGAGCAAGTATTTCCCCATTATTCGGATTCATTACAATTCCTGATGCTCTGTATTTTTTTGCAGTTCCCATGTAATGCAACATAATACGTTCAAGATTTTCTTGTATTTTTGTATCAATGGTGAGTTTTAAATGTTTTCCTGCGACTGGTGCCACTTCTGCAATAGTATGTTGTTCTTTGCCACGTGCATCCACTTCAATTTGACGTTTTCCATAAACGCCACGAAGAACGGATTCATATGTTTTTTCCACACCTGTTTTTCCTATGAGGTCATTTGGAAGATAACCATTCGTATAAAGACCAACAAATTCTTTTTTTTCTTCATCAAAAATTTTCCATTGATCAGGTCCAATTTTTCCTTGATACCCAAGCACATGTGAGAATGAACTCAGTATATTTTCTCCAGTCAGTTCTTCACCATATGGAGTATACAAACGTCTACTTCCAGATTGTATATGTACTCCAGGAAAATCTGCAGAGTGAATTTGAGCGAGTATAGCCGTATCATAATCCAAATTATCTTGTATAACAACTGATTCGTACGTATATTTTCTGTATTCCTCTAACAAATCATAAATATCTGTATATTCTCTCCCTGTAAGTTCAGCAAGTTTTTGTACAAGTTTTTTTCTCTCTAATTCTTCTTTTGGAATATCTTGAGGAAAAATTGCAAGTGCAAAGCCAGGAACGTTTTTTGTAAGTTGCACCCCGTTTCTATCAAAAATTAATCCTCGCTCAGAAACTATTGGAAGATTACGAATACGATTTCCTTCTGCTGACGCACGGTAATCATTGCCTTTTATAATTTGTAAGTAAAATATTTTAAGAAAGAAAAATAAGAAAATACAAAGTAAAAAAATAAGAAAATATCTGCTTTCATAAAAAGAAAAACTAATGCCAACATGATCCTCTTTTTCAAGAACATTTTGTTTTTTTAAAAAAGTATTTTCTTCTACCCAATTATATTTGTATTTTCCTTTGAGAGAAGAAAAACGATGACTCAAAAATTCATCAACAAAAAATATTTTTCCTTCTTTTTTTCCCATACTATTGTATATACATTTTCTTCTTATGCGAAAAAGGAATAATAAAAGGGTAAATAATTCCAATAATTCCAGTCGTTAAAACTAATTCCCAAAGTATATTGGTCAGTATATTACTCCATGAAGGATCCACCTGCCCAAAAAGCATAGCAAAAATGAGAAAACCTACATAGAGCGTTCGGAAAAGAAAAATGGATACTGCACCGAGAATCATGGCAGCATACCAAGATTTATTTGTAAACACATTTTGGTAGAGCCAGAATGTGAAGAGTATCGCAAATGTCGAAGAGAAAAGAAGTATCCCAAATGGAATATCCACAAAAAGCTCAATGAGAAAATAGCTAAAAAAAGCAAACCATACGACAATTCCAGATTCTCTCCAGAGAATAATAAGAACGAATGAAACAAAGGGAAAGTTCATTGTCTGAAATGGAAATGGCAAAATGTATGAAAAAGAAATATTGGCCAAAGTAAGTCCAATAATTCCAATGAGAAAAAAAATTATATTCCGAAGCAACCGCATACTAAATTTCAGTAATAACAGAAATAAGATGAATATTATCTAATTTTACCGCTGAGCGAAGAACTGCTTTTTGGAATGGCTTATAAGGCTCTTTTTCTGTTGATTCAATCATTCCAATAATTAATCCCCTTGGAATATTTTCTTCTAGCCCAGATGTAATAATAACATCACCAACTGCAATTTTTTCATTTTGTGGAATAAGATTCATGTTAATACTAATTCCATAACCACCTTCCACTACTCCAATACTTCTCTCCCCGTTCTGTACTGTTGCGGCGACTTTACTTTGACTATCATTCAATAATCGGACAATAGATCGTTCATTTTCCACACGGGATATTTTTCCAATAAAAACACCTTCGCCAACAAAGACAGGATTCCCCTCTTTTACTCCATGTACACTACCAATATCAATAATTACGGTATTTCCAACGGTTTCGGTTGTTTTTCCAATGATAGTCCCATTTACATATTTGTACGCATTTTCATTTTGGAATTTCAGTTGTTTTCTGAGTTCTTCATTTTGGTCCTTTAATTCTTGCATCTTTGCCTCAAGTACAGGAACTTGTTCAACCTCGTAATACAACTCAACGTAACTTGTTTTTAAATCATCAAGATTCCGAAATGGTTTTGTAATCTTTTCTTCTCCTTCGGTCAAACTAATATCATAAATATATGAAGAAGCTGGGGCAAGAATTCCCCAAAAGAAATTTTCAATATCCTTTAAAAATCCAAGATAATGAAAAATAATAGTAAATATTACAATTATGAAAATGGTCATTACGGATCTTCTTTTTGTTGTCTTCATAGAGAAAGAAACCCGCTTTGCGCGGGTAAAAGATTATGAACCTGTTGAAGGAAGTTCTACTTCTGCAAGGAGTTCCGATTCTTCAAGGAGTATTCCGTTTCCACGGACTATTGCAGTAAGTGGATCGTCAGCAATGCGTACAGGAATTTCTGCAGCTCGAGAAATAACCTCATCCAGCCCACGAAGGAGTGAGCCCCCTCCCGCAAGGAGAAGCCCACGTTCATGAATATCTGCAGTTAATTCTGGAGGAGTTATTTCCAATGTCATTTTTACTAATTCTACAATAGCACGTACGGATCTTTCTAAGGCATGGTATATATGATCACTACTGACCATAACTTCTTTTGGAAGTCCGGTAACAACATCTCTTCCACGCATTGGAAAATCAAGTTTTTCTTCATGTTTAATTGCCGAACCAATTTTCATTTTTATCTGTTCGGCGTAACTCTCTCCAATAAAAAGATTAAATACTTCACGTGCATATTGCATGATATTTCTATTCATTTCGTCCCCAGCTACAGTAGAAGATTTCCAGGTCACAATACCATTCAATGATATAACAGCAACTTCTGTGTTTCCTCCACCAATATCTACAATCATATTCCCAATTGGATCCTGAATAGGCATGCGACAACCAATTGCTCCGGCCATAGCTTCCTGGACCAAGTGTACTTCACTTGCACCTGCTTCAAGAGTCGCATCCTCAACTGCCTTTCTTTCTACTTCTGTTACCTCAAGTGGAACAGAAATTACTACCTTTGGTCTTTTAATAAAAGAAAAACCACCTTCTTGAAGTTTGTTCAGAAAGTACTTTAACATTTTTTCGGTAACTTCGTAATCTGAAATAATACCATTGGAGAGCGGTCTTGTAACCTCAATATGCGGTGGAGTTTTTCCAAGCATTTGTTTTGCCTCATTTCCAACAGCAAGAATTTGTTCTGTTTTTGTATTAATTGCAACTACAGTAGGTTCATTAATTACAATTCCTTTGTCTTTAACATAAATCAAAGTATTTGCTGTACCAAGATCAATACCAATTTCATTTCCGAGGTTTTTAAATAGTCTACGAAAATTCATACAACCGTAAAAGAGTTATCCATTCTTATCGTGAAAGGAATTTCATGATGTCTTTTTGTTCAAGTTTTTCGAGTGTTTCTTCATTTCTTTTTTTATACTCAACAGAATTTTCTTCACACAGTTTGTCGCTTATAATTATTCTTTTTGGAATTCCAAGAAGGTCGCTCTCAGCAAATTTTTCACCTGGTCTTTTGTCTTCCCTATCATCAAAAAGGACTTCAATATGTGCATCAACCATTGAGTTGTAGAGTTCTTCTGCTTTTCTTTTATTTTCCTCATCTTTACAAAGAGAAATGAAATGAATTTGGTAAGGAGCAATACTTTCTGGCCAAATAATTCCGTTTTCATCATGAGAAAGCTCAACTACTGTTCCCATAACACGACCAAGACCAATTCCATAGCTTCCCATAATTACGGGCTCATTTTTTCCTTCTTCAGTAACAAACATGAGTCCAAGAGGCAAGGAAAATTTTGTACCAAGACTAAAAATATTTCCAACTTCAATAGCTTTTTCTTCATGGAGTTCATCTTTTGTTACTCCCAAATCTTTGAGTACCTCGTCAGTATATACTTCTTTGTTAATAGCAATCTTTTTTCCATCATGAACATAGACAATATCTTCTCCAGCTTCAGAGAGTGTTTGAAATTCGTGAGAATATTTAGAAAATGTACCACCAGATGCGAACGTAATGTATGTTTTTTCTCCAAGACCAACACGATTAAACACATTCACATACGCTTGTTTTGCCTTTTCATAAAACAGAGTATGCTCTTCATCGTTTTTGGAAAAAGAATATAAATCTTTCATGAGAAATTCTCTTCCACGCATAATTCCACTCTTTGCACGGAGCTCGTTTCGGAATTTTGTTTGTATTTGATATGCGTATTTTGGGAGATCCTTATATGATTTTATATGATTTTTCATAAGAGCGGTCAAAGGCTCTTCGTGTGTAAATCCAAGTCCGAGTTTTGTACCATTTTTGAGTTCTGTTTTAAACCAATTATCTACCACTTCATCTGACCAACGATTGGTTTTTTCCCAAAGGTTGCTCTCCTGAAGTGCTGTCAAAAAAAGCTCCTGTCCACCAATAGCATTCATTTCTTCACGAATAATAGTTTTTATTTTTTCAATAACTCGCAGACCAAGTGGTAAAAAAGTGTATACCCCAGCCATTTCTTTGTGAATATATCCTGCACGAATCAAAAGTTCAGCATTTTTTGCTTGTTCATCAGAGGGTGCTTCTTTTCTTGTCTTTGAGAGGAGGAGTGATTGTCTCATACAAATAATAATCAATTTTGATAATAATCCTTTTTAAGAGAATACATAAATGCAAACACAGATATACTTGCAAGAACGAGTATAGAAAAATTCCATACTGTGAATACATGCAATCCTTGCAAAAGGAGGAGTACTGTTACGATAAAAGAAAAAATCAGTGAATTCCGAAAGCTCTTTTGTACATAACGATACAACGGCAATTGTTCGCGGGAAAGGTAAAAATACAGTGGAAAAAGAAACAGAGATACTGTGCCAAACACTGCCAGAAAGAAACTTCCATAAAAGAAAGTAAATCCAAAGGCATTTGCTGTGTAAGGATCAATGTTTAAGAGTACTGTCACGAGTGCTGACCAGCATAAAATACTGGCAAGACCCATAATAACAAAATATTGCTTTAAATTCATAGGCAAAATTATGGTATAAAAAAATACCTTACTCACAAGGTATTTTACCTGTATTTGAAGTATTTGGCAAGTTAAATAAGATAGCGTATTCTATCCACCACTTCCTCCCCTATCTTTTTGTTGATAGCTTCGACAATATTCGCTTGATTCAGCCGAATTTCCTGAGCAATGACACTACTTGTACAAGAAACTGTCAAAGTCTTATTTTTGAGGAAGAGTGGTCTTACATGTTCTGCATTTTCTTTACCAAAAAATTGAGCGAAAAGCTCATTTGCCAAATCCACAACACGGCTGGCTTCTACTTGCATCCCCAAAACCGTGTTTTGTTTTTTATTTTTAAATATTCCTGCTATAGATTCCATACAGATACCTTTCTCTTTTTAGAATACCTTTTTTAGAAAAAAGAATCAAATTAAAGAATCTTGAATTCACAAATGTCACGAAAATCACAGTGCTGACAAGCAAATTGACTTGGTGTAGCTGTAAAATCTTTTTTTTGTATTCCAGAAATAATTTCAAGCATTTTTTCTTGTATTTTTTCCAATTCCTTGTTCGTTCCCAAAAATGAGGTTTCAATATTATCATTTAAATATTGGAATGTAAGCTTGGAGACTGTTCCAATATTTTTATATTCCTTCAAAGTACTTGCTGCAATTTGGTAAATAAGTAACTGATCTTTTTCATCTCCAACGAGCTTTTCTTTTGAAGTCCCTGTTTTATAGTCAATTATTTGCAATGTTCCATCCTCCAATTTGTCTATTCTATCAATTCTTCCGTGAACCAGATATTCTCCTACTTTTATTTTAAACCAACCTTCAAGCGTAACTGGAATTGTCCAATTTCCATCCTCTGCAGTATAAAATATTTTAAGGATGTTCTTTCCTTTTTTATAGTAGTCTTCTCGTTCACGTTTGTCTCGGTACCAATCCTCTATCCATTGTCTGTCATACATATCATAGAGCTCCTCAATTGACGGAACCTTAACATTGGATTGTACGCCTGTATTTTCCACAAGCCCCCCAAACAAAGTGGCTTGTTTTACACTATTCAATTCTTGTACTTTTTTATAAAATTCATGAAGAGTATTATGCATTGTTGAACCAAAGCTAAAACTCCCATTCCCGCGTGTGGGTATCTTTAAGAGATGAGATAATTTGTATTGATATGGACAAGTTTCGTATGCCTTAATTTGAGAAAAAGAATATGCTTTTGGTAAATCATAAATAAATTCACCTTTTTCTTCTTCATCAGATTCTCTTCGTGCAGATTTTGCCACTCTTTTTCCAATACTTTCATCAAGCACAAGCTCAGTCGTTTCATTTAATTTTGTATTCGTGCTAAAAGATTCCAACTGAAGCTCCCCAATAAAACGGGATATTTTCTTTTTTCTTACGCCACCATAATAATGAGCGCTTGTTAAAAACAATTTCTCTTTTGCTCGAGTCATGGCAACATAAAAGAGTCTTCGTTCTTCCTCATAATGAATATCCCCTTCTGGTAAATGTTCTTTAATAAGAGGTGTTGGAATTTCTATTCCCGGACCACGACGTCTGGTTGGCATTCTTTCTTCCACCATGTTTACGACAAATACGTATTTGTATTCCAAACCTTTTGCTCCGTGGATAGTCATAACATTGAGTGATTCTGGAGTGTCCTTTGGTTGATACAGTTCACCCTGATCCCCTGCGTCAATGATATTGTTATAATTCTCCAGGAAATTCATCACATGAGAATCTGGAATTGTCTGTTCGTACTTTTCAAGAAGGCTAAAAAATTTTTTTAATTGATATATTTGACGAATAACATCTGCATTTCCATTATTTTCTTCTGAAGTAATATAATGAAAATAACCAGAATCTTCCATAAAACGAAGCAAAAGTGAAGATGGCTTCGATTTATTTTTATCTTTCATACCTTGGTGTATGAGATCAATAATTTTATTCGCAATTTTTACACCTGCATCTGAAACACCAAATTCTTTTGCTCTTTTAAGAGCTTCATAATATAAAAGACTTTTCTTTTTCGCACTGGTTAAAATTTTATGGAAATCACTTTGTGTCATGGAAGAAAAAACTATCTTCCCATCCTCTTCATTTTTTTCTAAAAATGGTAAGCACATGAGACGGAATAACGCTCGTGATTCATTTTTATTATCCACTGCCGTAAAAAAAGCCAAAGCATCCATAACAATAGGCTGACGATATAAACCAGATGATGCTAAAAATTCATAAGGAATTCCAGCCATATCCATGGCATGCAAAAAGGGTGTTGCGTGATTATTTGCACGAACAAGAATTGCAAAATCGTCCCAAGTAGCCTCTTTGTCTTTTTCTTTCATTTGTAAAACTTGGTCAATTACTCCCTGCACTTCATCTTCGAGGCTTTCAAAATGAAGATGTTCTACACGTGATTCATTTTTTGGAAGAATACTTTTTCCCTTTTTAGAGAGTAATTTTTTCTTAATGTTCAACTTCACCTCCAAACGATCTGGATTATTGTTTTGGATAAGTGTATATGATGCATCAAGAATCCCTTGTTCTGAACGATAATTTTCATTCAATACAATTTCTTTTGCATTTGGATAATCTTCCTTGAATTGCAAAATATTAGAAACACTTGCACCACGGAAACTGTATATAGCCTGATCATCATCCCCAACAGTGGTTAATTGAGAATTTTCTGCAAGAAGTTGTATTAATTTATACTGTGACCAGTTCACATCCTGAAATTCATCAACCAAAATATATTTAAATCTTTTTTGGAGTGTTTGTTTTATTGTTGGTTTTTCCTGGAGCAATTTTACAGCATAATAAATAAGGTCTGCAAAATCCATTACAGCATTATCCAATAATAGTTGATTATACCTGTGATATGCATCAGCAAGCTCACTCAAACGATTCTTTTCTTCTCTTTCGGCATCATCTTTATCCAGTTTTAACGATTCTACATATTCTAAATATTCCCTTGGACTTACAAGCTCATCCTTACATTTTTCAAAGTGGGATATGAGTTCATGAATATGCCTTGTTGGACTTCCAAGAGGACGATAATAATCCAAATTAAAGGTATCTAAATTCTCTCGTACTAAAAGCCAAGCTTCTGTCTGTGTCAAAAGACGGAATTGTCTAGAAAGACCAATATCCATTCCAAAATCTTCCAGCAATCTTTGACAAAAAGAATGAAAGGTAGATATTTGTATATCTACATATCCAATGGATAGAAGTTCATCAACTCTTTCTTCCATCTCCCCTGCTGCCTTATCTGTAAAAGTAATAGCAAGTATTTCCTCTGGCTTTGCCAATCCGGAGTTAATAAGATGAGCTATTTTCTCTGTAACTACCGTAGTTTTCCCCGTTCCTGCCCCAGCTACTATAAGGAGTGGACCATCTACATACTCTATAGCCTCTTTTTGCGCTTTGTTAAGCTGTTTTGTATCCATATTTACATGTTATTGTTCCATTGTATCAAGAAACCATCGACAAAAGCAAGGAAATATGGTATAAATTTAATACCCCCCTAGCAAGAACTTGCTCGGGATTTTCTATCACAGCTAGAGAGCTGCCACTCGGAGGTTAGTGGATGACCGTTCGTTCGGTTCTTAGTTCGGACAAAACGACAAAAGTTGTCGCCGTCGTTGCCTTCATAATCATCATTTTGGCTGGTACTGGAATCACCGGCTTCGTGATGGATGAAGGTTGGTCAATTGATCGTGTCGTGGTCTATGTTGGCATGTTTTTTGTCGCCACCTACGCGACAGCTATCATTGCCTTCTTCGTGATCTCTATGCTGTATATGGCCTACAAAGAAATCAAGCACCGCTAGTCTCTCACCTCACCCTACCCACCCAAAAGCCATGAGATACGTCCATGGCTCGACTTCCACTGAATCTTTTCAGTGGTTTTTCTTTTTCCCTTGACAAAAGCAAGAAAATATGGTATATTAAATGAGTTTCTTAAACAAAGGGAGAGGCAAAATGCCTCCAAAGGAAACTGCTCTTTTCACCGTAGTTGGGGTCATGGCTCTCGTAGCATGTACCCCGTTCATGCACACAATCCGCCTGTTGATTGAAACCTTGTTCTAGAAAGGAACAAAAATGAAAGTTACCTTTTGGGAGTGCCTCACAGGCACGGTTCTCGGTTGCCTCTTTTTGGGGGGCTGTGGGTACATCAATTGGAGCATTCTCCAGTTGTTGATTTCATGAAAAGTAAACTCCTGGGATTCGGCCTCGGGGCAATGCTGCTTCTCGGCAGTATCCCCGACACCATCTCCGTTGACAACACGGTTTGGATTTTCCTAGCTCTGTTGTCGATCTGCGTAGTGTCGTTCAGCCTGATGCTCGCCCTGACAGCTCTTGGCTGGCATCTCCACAATAAAATGAGGGGGGTCGGATGAAGAAATACCATTGGCTCTGGTATTTCATGCTCCTGGCATTCCTTAGCGGGCTGTACTGTGGAAACACTGATAGCCCGTTAATTGAATCGCTGGCAGAACTGATTCTGACCATTGCTGGATTTCTCACCTTCATGTCCCTCCTCATCCTCCTTGGCTGGAGTTCTCAAGGCCTCCAGTACATCCTCCAACAAATTTCCCGCCTGATCACCCCGCCTCCCGGCCACTGACTTGTTCAGTGGTTTTTCTTTTTTTATCTTGACAAAAGAGAAAAAATAGTGTAGGTTAAAATCACAACCAACCTACCTGAAAGGGTAAACACATGTCCGACGAGAAAAAAGAGTTCAAGGATGGAATCTTTTCCCCTACGGTTGAGGCAGGCGCAAACTCTGAGACTATCAGGGGTGTAAAGGTACTGTTCTTCATCCTTTGGGGAATTTCCCCCATCATCGGATATTTCAGCTGGGGAGGGCTCCCTGGAGCTCTCTTCGGAGGGGTGTTTGGCCTCGTCATGTCAATCATCATGGCTGGACTATATGTTTTGTATACCCTTTATTTCCACAAGTTTGAGAAGGGGGTGCTAGTAATAATAATGCTAGCAGTACTTGTGTGGCTCACATTCCCCTTTGTGGTTAAGTCGTGCGAAGGTAGCAGAAGCGAC